>Ga0180007_10005325_pt1 | contig 13113 bp, 5 predicted proteins | sample MM_PC_MetaG_FD_121122 | JGI IMG/M metagenome (GOLD analysis project Ga0180007, IMG submission 121122) | Groundwater microbial communities from the Aspo Hard Rock Laboratory (HRL) deep subsurface site, Sweden - MM_PC_MetaG | ecosystem: Environmental > Aquatic > Deep subsurface > Groundwater... | reverse complement strand
CTCTAGAACCAAACTCTCTGCTCCTTGTCTGTATTCGTCAACACCTGGATTATTAGTACCTAAGAGGTTTCCAGATCCCCAATTATAAGCAGCAAGGACAGTAAGCCAGTCAGCCTGGGCATAATTGAGTCTACCATCCCATTCTTTTTTTAGTTCAGAAAGCATTAAACCAGCAGCACTGATACAATCTAATGGACTATCCAACATTTGCTCGTAGCCGCCTGAGATTCCAAGTTTCTTGGCGTATGCTTCTCCTGTTTTTGGAAGGAACATAGCAATACCCCGTGCTCCTGTGCCTGAATTTGTTAGACCTTTTGGATCCTCTGAAGCACGCGGTCCACCCCAATGTTGCAAATGGTTTCCTGACTCATGTCTAAGCAAGGCCAGGAGCATACCAGGTGGAAGGCCCTTTTGTTTCTCCACGATGTGCGCATGGTCAATATAATCTTGAGATGTCAGGTGTATCTCATCTTCACCAGCAAAAGCACCTATAGTCCCATCAGCCCATTTACCATTAGAGATGACTCTTGTTTCATCTCCTGCTCTCAAATCATTTAATTTCTTAGCAGCTTGTCTAAAGAGATCTCCGATAATCTCGGGTGGTTCATAGACCATGTACTCGTTATAAGTGAAGGTGATATCTTCTTGGATCTGATTAGGGAAGTTAGGGTATCTAATAGGAAAGGCATTGAGATCGTTGTATCCCTTACCATCCAAAACATCTTGAACAGCTCCAAAGGTACCAAAACCTAACTCCATCTGTTGAGCTTGAAGATAGTTAAGGAAGGTCATATATACATTGGAGTGATGACAGTCTACTCTATCTGTAGGAACATCCACCCAGAGTTGTGGAGAAAGATCACCCAGGTCTACTGCATCTTCGGACAAAGCTTCAGGACTTAGTCCCCAACCTTCGTACTTGGCTAATGCTCCAACTAATGGATCTGTATCGGCTGGGTTTTCGGCTATTTCAATATCTTCTGGAGTAGGAACCTGTAAACCATTACCTAAATCATCATAAATACCTCTGCGTCTACCATCAAAATCAATATGCCAGTCCTTCTTATATTGGAAGTTAGAGGTGAATGGGAAGTAGTTGAACCAGTACATGGTCAAGGTAACTTCAAATGTTCTAGGAAGATCAGGCACAGTAGTCACAGACATATGAGCAGCACATGCTGCCATGGCATATACCTGTGGAAGTCCAGGGGTAACCTGGCTACGAACATAATTATTCTCTATCTGCCAGAACGGTGTATACTTGAACTCCTGAATAAGACGATGGAGCTTATCTAGTTCCTCCGGAATAACTGTAAATTGCACCATAATAGTCAGGTCTCCCCGACCACTAGGAATCTTAATAGGATGCCGAGTTCTCAGTGTTTCCCATTGCTGTGCGATATCCAGATGATCAATTGAGATCTGTGTAGGAGGCACTCTGAATAACAGATCGTTGATACGAAAGTTGTTTACCGGATCTTCAATTTGTGTATTAGGTGCTGTAATTTCCATGCTTAATTTCCATATCTATCTGGTCTATTAGGGGACAATGGTCTTCTATCATCTCGGAGTCGTCCACTTAGATTAGCGCCAGTAAAGTGAGCGCGAGAACCCGCCATCATTCTATCTAACCGTGCCATACCCATATCACCGTAACCACTAACACGGATATTACTACTTGGAGCAGTTAAACGCGCAGTTGGTAGTTGTGCTCTTACAGTAGGTCCTCCACCTGTATAAGGAGGAGTCAATGATTCAGGTGTTATATCTCTTGTAGGCTGTGCCGCCATGAGTAGTGTACCATCTTGAATCGCTTTGTTCACATTTGGATCAAGTTTAGCTGTTTTAGGGATCATAGATTTCTGAGCATAACCAGGACCACCTACAACTGCAGCCAGAGCAGCAGTTGCTGTAAGTCCCATCAGAAGAGGTGCCATATACTTATTACCCTTAGGCATACGAATCTTATCAGCCTTTTCAAGAATGCGTTTAGCGAAACCGATCTCGCTAATGGTCTGCCGCATAGAACTTCGACCAGCACCACCAGCCATCAAACTAGCATGATACTGTTCTGCACGTCCTGTTACTTCGTACATAACTTCGCTAGCCATATCAATATTATGACGACCTACATGCCCCTCCATACGGATCAAATCATTATAGACGGTATCTCCACTAACAACTGCTTTCTTGAAAGCGTTTTCAATATTAGTCAGAATAGCTTCTCTGGGTGGTAATGTTACTTTCAGAGGGGAATCTCCTAAAGCCGGAATGTCCATCATTCTGACAGTTTCTACATTCTCTATTCCTCCACCTTGTAGAATTTCTCGGATGATACCAGTGAACTTGCTAATATCTGGTCCAATCTTGCCGCCTGCACCTGGTGCCCGTATACCCATAGCTTCAGATAACTCTGCTGCAATAGGTGCAGGGTTCTTCCATTTCTTGACCTTAAGACCGGCTGTTTCTTCCACTTCGGTGAGCAGAATATTCCCAACTAAATTGAGCATAGGATTCTCACCATGAGACATCATAGCCAAACGAACTCGTGTCATTGTATTAGAGATTTTGCCAATTTCAGACTGTTGCATGAAAGAAGATAGGATTTGTTTTGATCTACCTTCATAGTCTGCAACAACTCCACCTGCATACTTTGCCATCCCTTCGACAACAGCATCACGAATCATCTTGGTCTGCCCAATGCCTTGCACATAGGCCTTCTCAAACTCTTTACTAGCTAATAGTTTCACATTCTGCAAAACGCCTACATTCTTTTCATCCATAAAGAATTGTATAAAAGCCGAATCGGCATCAAAGTCAAGCCCCATACCAAAGCCCATACCAGTACCAATATCTGCTTTCTTTCCAGCTAACTCCTTACCAATCTTGCCAAACTGTTCTGAGATCATAATCTGTGCGCGATTGTGTCTTGCTACACCCGTGAAACCATATTGCATTGAGAACATTCTATTCCCAGGCATACGACCCACTATAGCAGGCATAGCATAGACACCCTTTAAGAAAGCCTCTCTAAAACTCATATTTTTAAGAGCCCTGCCTCCCAAAGATTCCCCACCAGCAGCTGCTTCTGCTAATGTAAGAGATTCTCCAGATAAGACATTTTCCCACCATGGAGCGATACCTTGTCTCTTCATTTGAGCTGATGCTCGATCTAACATCTGCTCTGCATGTGATTGACTTAAGAATGCCATTCTGGAACCATGAGCAGAAATAATCTCCTGGCGTGTAATGATGCCAGCTTTGTTCAGAATCTGTTTTCTCAATCCACGTATTTGACCAGCAGTCTGATGGGCTTTCCATACTTCCGCATCTAATCCAAATGAAGTTGCCTTCATGTATTCGGAACCTTCAGATAGAAGTCCTTGTGATAAATCATTCTGTGCTCTACGGTGAAACTCAAATAGTTTCATCTGTAGATTCTCGGCAGTTCGTTTAAACGTCGCATTGTCTGAACCAAAGGTGGTTGATTGTTGAACAAGTTGTTCCATCAAGCGTCCCAGCTCAGAAGATACATTGTCAGCTACAAGCTCCCCTCTGTTCATAACTTGTTTTCCCATGTTGCCAGGAATAAAAAGCTCTTTCCCCATATTGATACCCGCTGCTTTTGCTTTAGAACGGAGGGAAGTCATATCAACAAGCGTATCCATTTCAGGCCATGCCATACCCTGTGCCATCTTGGACCATTCCATGTCTGCAAGAGATTTTTTAACTGCACCTGATACTGCTTCTAGTTCTCCAGGAGTCATCTTACCGGAAAAGGAACGAGTCATATGAGAGAAGCCAGTAGCTTTAGCTGCTTTCTCAGGTGTCATAGTAGCGCCAAGCGTCTCAGCATATAGAGCCATAGCAACTTTGCGTCCTTCTGCATCAGGTAGTTGCATCATCATCTCAATCATCTCTAAGTTTCTACGCTCTACAGATCCACGACGCAATTCCCGAAAGACACCAGGTTCACCAACAGTAGCTGCGCCAATGTCTAAACCAAATTCTCTCTCTAACTCTTTCATAATAGCGGGCTGAACAGCCTTGCCAGAATCTGCAGAAGCAAATCTTCTAGCAATATGTTGTCTTAAAGCTTGCTGGATATCTCCGTCTTTACCTGATTTGAGAATACTCTCTTGAAATTCTTTACCAAAGTATTGAGTCAGCGTCTCGCTGTTTTCTCCTGCTACCAGACCAAAGATACCACCAAGTTCAAACGAAGTTAGTTTGTTTAGTTTAGGACCTAACGTAGTAATGAACTTTTCTTCAAAGTTCTCAAAATTAGAACCTAACATTTTGGCCATGTTTGCTAGCGGGGCATAACCTTTTTTACCAAAGGCTGTAGAGAATAAGTTCTTATGTATCTCTTCTAAACCTGTACCCTTTAATCCTCCTTGTGTACGACGACCTTCCAAGACTCTCATTAAGCCACCAACCATTTGAGACTGAATAGCTGCACGATCTCCCTTTGCTGCCCATGAAGAAGCTGTAGCGATGTTGGTACCTTCCAGTAAACTTCTTGAATAGGCATCGGCAAAGTCTCTAGATGCGTCTTTAGCACCACCACTTAATACATTAGCAATAATATTTGTGAAGTCATCTTCTGCACCCTTCAAACTAACACGACCAAACCCATGACCCATCAACTTGGTCATTTCCATACCTTCCCAGATCTGTTTAGTGCGCAGGGTATAAAATCCTTCTTTGGCATTCCACTCGATACCAACTAGTTTTTCAGTCAGATGTTTATCAGTCAGAGCTTTAGTCATTCCACCACTAGGACTTAAACCTAATTCTAATGAACCAATACCCTTGCCCATCTTGCCTTGTCTAGAAATAGTCAAAGGCTTTCCTAGTTCCTTGGTTTGCTTCAGTAAGTGAGGTTCTAATCCTGCAGCAGCCAGGAATTGTCTGGCTTCATCAGTGCCTCCAAGAATTTTATATTGACCAGGCATCTCAAAACGCAAAAGGTTACCGAAAGCTTCTCCACCAAACTGCTTCCGGAGCCATTGGTCATAGTATTTCTTCTGAGCACGATTCATAGAAGAACGATTCATGATTTTAGCACTCTCTTTGAGATTGAATGCTTGCTTAGTTGCGTGAATACCTCTCGTTTGTATTTGCTCCATAGAGGCCCAGACACGAGCACTTGATCCTTCAGTCCGATCAAAGACTGCTCTGACCAGACCTTCTCCATCATGGATATTGTATTTGCGGAATGCTTCTATAGCCTTCTTTCCTCTCGTGTGCATGACACCAGTCTGTGGAGAAATATAACCCGTTGCTCTTGCAAACTCTTCAGCCTCTCTAGTGTGAGAGATGCCACGCCAACGATCAAAGGCTGGATTCTTAGGACTCCTTCCATGACGAAGACGAGACACCGACATATCTTCAGGTACATCAATGCCGCCTCTGCGACCTGTAGCCAGTGTTTTCATGTTGAATGCTCTGGCAACATCTTCAGTAGGAGCAAAACCAGTATCCCGGATAGTTTGAAACATACGGTTGGTACGGTCAAAGACACTTTCGTTTGCAATCATCTTGGACACATCTACAGCTTTACCACCAATCTGAACCATAGGATCTACCATTTGGCCTTTGGTCAATTGGGCTGGACCCCATAGTTCAAGGCGTCGTCCAAGAGCAGCTTCAGTGCCATGAATGATTTCCATTAACTCCTCACGCTGTAGGCGCATACCATGGATGGCTGTTTCCACTGGAGTAATGATTCCACTACGGGCAAGAGCAATAGCCTTTTGCCCTCGGGTCACTTGAAGAGGATCATGAATAGCTAGGCTAGCGATATCTTCTTTCCCCTGAGTATATGCAGATAGAGAAGCAAAAATTCCTTCCTTGTTCACTGCAGAAGATATTCCCCTCATCTGTTGTTCAAATAATTCGTATTGAAGATCCAACCCTCGGATGATCTCTCGTCCTCCACCTTGGAGTGGTCGGGACAGCCCTCCTATTCGATATGGAGTCATACCCTCACCAGATAAAATAGTATTTTGAATTGGGCTGGATTTTAGCGGGATATGGAATGTAATTTGTTTTCCGTGTGCTTCTAGTGATGGATGTTGCAGGTGAACTCTCTGCCACTTGCCTACACGAGCATCTGTCATACCGGGCAATTTACTTTCTAATACTTGCTCAGCTAATGCAAGATCAAATCCATGCTTTTGTTTAAGAGATTTAAAGTAACTGGATTGCTGCAATCTATCTAATAGTTCAGCTTGCTCTTGTGTAGGTCCTGAGATATGTGAAAGCTGTTTAACAATATATCGTGGCTCAATCTTACCAAGATCTGTAGAGACAATACGTAACGGAGATGGGACTGCTTGTCCAGCAAGAGCAAGACGTTCTCTAGCGGAGAACATTTTATTTCTCTCTTGTTCAAAAGTATATGAAGCAGCAGGACCAAGTTTGTGAATCTGTTGTGTCATAAAGGTTACAGCATCAGACTGATTAGCAGATACCATACCAAATGCTCGTTTGAAAGCAGATTCTCTAGTTGATCTTGCTAAACCAAACTCTGGCATATTGAGTGTCTTTGCAAAGGCCTGGGTGACATAAGGCATATTTTCTTTAGTACTCATGCTAGCTAGATGTGAAACATCTGTAATAGCAGCATGTGCCTTTTGCATCTCTTCAAGTAGTTTAGCATTTTGTCCAACCATTGCAGCAGGAGCACCCATAGCTCTATTAACAGTTCCCCGTGCAATCTCTAAAATCTTGTCTTTAACTGTACCTGCTGGTGTGGGTTGAGTAGCTTGAGCCCACCCTTTCTTTAAGCGGACAAAACTATACCCAGCTCCAATAACAAAAGGACTGTATGCTGCTGTTTGTAAAAATGGATGTCGTTTTTCATCAACCATATTTAATTACCAAGTAATCTCTGTAAGTCCTCTATCTCTCCCTGGCGACTATCATTCATTGTATAGTCAATGTCCGTACGTGGGAATGGTGAGTAATAAGTATACTGATGAACTTGTGGAGGAGGAAGTCCGTGTCTCGCAGATAAGCTCCGCATGATTCGAGTATTCATCAGAGGACTATGTTGAACAGGTTCTATTGTACCATTATCTATGTATGGTTTCCTAGCTAGCATTCGTTGTTGAGAATCCCAAAGACCATAGTCTTGTAAGTCTCTACCCTCGTTTTCAATCATCTTGAGTTTGACATCTTGCAAATCAACTTCGGGATGCCAACCTACCCAATTAGGTCTTGGTAGCGGGTGAGTATCAAAGTAATCTCCAAGTTCTCTAGTTTTATACCAGTCAGCATAAGATTGATTAGGGCCAGCTTGCGCTCTATATTGTTCCCACAACTGATCATTAATTGGATAACCACCAGTCTGTTCTCCTCGTGCAACAGCTTGTTGTAGTCTTGGATCTCCTGACTTCTCAGCATCCATTCTCGCCCAACCAGCTATATAGATATTTCTCATATGTGCGGGTATAAGTTCTATGATCCTTTCTCTCTCTTGAGGGTTAGTTGTATTAAGAAATGCATCATAGTAGTCTCGTTCACGACGAGGCAATGAAGACTTCACATACTGAGATTGCTCAAAAGGATTACGCCCATAAACTGTCTTGCGTGAGAGGCGGTCATACTGATCCTGAAGATAAGCATCCGGCGTAGACTGAGCTAGGGTCTGCCACTTCTGGTACTCTAATTTGTCATAGTACTCATCAGTATCTCTGACCTCTTCTAGCCATCCAGGGATTCCTTTGTAGCCCATGTTCCGTGCCGCAGACCAAGCGGCAGGACGTAACCAGTCTCTACCTAGCTTGTCCCAGAAAGCCATACGAGTTCCGTACACCATAGAGCGTTCATACTCTTCTACTGGTGATAGTGGAGGACTTAGTTTTGAGATAACTCTAAAACCAAACGGTGTTAGATACTCGACGGGTTCTGCTGCTCTCTGAACAGTATGTGTTCCATACTGCCAGGTACGAGCTGCTGTTTTACGAACGAAACTCCAGTCGGCAGTCTCTTCATTATATTGGTTGACGTATCTATCAAACCGTAACTTCTCTTCACGTTCCTTGATCCTTTGTTCTGCAGAAGCAATCTTAGATAAAGCTTCAGGAGAGAAAGCATCTGCCTCTTTTAGCTGTCTGATTTTGGCTTGTGTCTGTCGGAACTCCTTAGACCACATGGCAACGTCGCCAAGAATAGCATACTGGTGCCAGATAGGGTAATTAGAGGGAGCTACTCCTGAAACATCTGGATTGATAGCAGCGTATCCAGGACCAGGCATTCTAGTTTCACCAAATGGGATCTTCACATATGGATCTCCCGATCTTAACTGTTCTGGAATCCAGAATGGCATTGTATTGGCGATAGGATTGTAGCCCTGAATCTCACTTCGATGACGTGGGTAGAACCGCCTGAATGCTTCACTAAGGAAGAACGCCCCACCTAATTCCTGGTCCCAATAGTTCCGACTTGTACTCTGCATTTTGTTTGAAGTTTCTAGCCAATTATCCTGAGAATATAGAGTGTCCGATCCTGTCATTGACTTTAGTGAGAAGGGATTCAGACCAAAGCCTGACATATGCATATAACCAAGAAGGCCTGCCTGTTCTGCCCATTGATAATGTTGTTGCCCTATAACAGCCCTACCCGAGAATGGAGAGATAGGTGCGCCAGGACCGAAACCACCATGTTGTTCAGAAGGCTGACTTTCAAGTTCATCCAGATCGTGCATCAATTTAATGCCACTTTCAGAACCATACATCGCCCATTCATTCACATGCATCAGCTTGGGAGGCTTGATAAGATTGCCAATAGGCCTTAAGAGTGCGGCACCAAATGGAGTTTCCTGGAAAGCAGATCCACTGATAGGATATGGACGAGATTGATAATTCCGTCGCTCCATCTCATATGTAAAATTCTGTAGGAACCACTTTTTGACTGGAGACATCTTATCTTCATCAGGTCCCCAGGCAGCTTTCTGTTTGGCTCTGCTGGTCATCATGGCATACCAATGTGGCCTGTGATACATCGTATGTGTACCGCGCCATGGTGTACCTCCACCTTCCCAGTATCTGCCCTTATTTATAGGAACAAGTTCTCGACCTTCCATCTTAGCTTTAAGTTCAGCAGGAGTATCTTTAGAAGCAAATTGCCCAGTAGCAGCTGCCCATGCAAGTGCCCCTAGAACCACTGGCATACCAATTTTACCTAATGGAATAGATTTGGTTTGATACCATTTGCCACTGCCTTTAAAGGCCTTCTGGATATCAGCACCTTCGATAGTTCCTCGAATTTGTGCCCATAGGCGCTGTCCAAGCCCCTCTGTATTCCAAACCTTTTCTGCCCAATAAGAATCCAAGGCGATTTGATCCATAACATTACGGACCCGGTGAGCACCACCTGTGCGCCAGGAGTCAGGGGCAATCGCTCTCTTAGTCATCTCTACTACAGCACGATGTGCTTTGGTAGCAGCTTGGTACCAATCACTAGGTGCTTTCTCTACTAGAGACAAACCACTTTGGACACCCTGCTTATATTCTCCACGTATATTTTGACGTGCAAACTTCAGAAAACTAGGTTCGTGCCCATAAGATTCCATAACCTTCTTCCATTGGGAACGGTATCCCATAATGGGTTCAGTCATGTGGCCTAAGATAGTTCCAGTACCTGTTTCTTGTTTAATCTTATAAGCTCTATACGCTTCGGTTGCTCCCCATGCAACTAAGCCTGCGCCTAGTGCCATTTCTGCACTGTCGGCCCCCGTGAACGTGTCTGATACGAACTGACGATACTTACCCCCAATAATGGGGAGATAGCGGATAGGGATGGCATTCGTAAGGCGAGATTTCACCATCTGAGCTTTCATGTAATAGGTGGCTATTCCTTGCTGTACACCACCCTCCATTCCTGGAGCAGATGTAACAGCTGCTGTAGCACCGGCTGCAAATAAAGCTGTAGTTGGATGTGCATTGAGTGCAAGAGCAGCTGCACCAGCAACTCCTCCATACATTCCAGAACCAGCTAAGGAGTGTTGTCTTTTGAACCAATCAAACTGATCTACTGCCAAAGCTGCAGAACCAATAGCTGCTGCCATCCCAATATACTTCCATTGCATCTTAACGAAGGAAGCAGGTTTTGGTAAGAACCCGGCCAACTTCTTACCAATACCAGGGATGCGCTCTATTGTAGATCGCATAACCATATCAAGACGTTGTGCTCCAAACGCTGAGTGAGCACGAACTCCACCTAGTAGAGGACGCAGTTGTTTGGGAACGTGTTTGATCCACTGTGCTTCTCCAGCAGGACCTACTGTTGTGGGGAAGAACTCCATTGGTGCATTCCGATAATGGAGTATTGTATTGGATCTTTTACTAGCGTATCTCTTGCGAAGACTACTAGTATTAAAGGATGGATTAAGATTGATTGACTTGCTGGAGGTTGTGGTATGGAGACCTAACTCTGCCTCAGCCATCTTGCGTGTGGACTTTGACATGGCAGTAGCTAGTTCAGGATCATAAGTAGAAACTTGAGCTAATGCAAGAGGATCAAGTGTTCCTTCTGCAAACCTTGTCAGAACTATATCTGATGCAATCTTCTTCTTGTTGATAAGAAGATCTCCACTCATTAAACCTGTTCTCTGATATGTTAGACCATGTTCTAGAAGCCCTGCTTTGGTAAGTTGCTGCTCATTCATGCCAGTAATCCCAGATAGATTACGTAACATGAAAGATGTTTCGTCGCCAGCTAACTTAGTTCCAATGACATTACCAGAAACTCTACTACGGATCTGTGAGGTGAAATGTTTAGCCTCCCAGGTAGCAGTTGCAGGCGCAGCTACAGGAGCAAGATGACTTGGGAACCGAAAGGTTCTAAGCCACTGTAATGGTGGTAAGGCTCTTTCTGCTACTTGTGATAGTTCATATAGGTGTTGGAACCCTCGTTTGCCTTTGATGTTGGCAAAGCCTAAGGCAGTTCCTCCGAGTGAAACAACACCAAAGGCCGCTAGACTAGCGGCTTGACGATTGTAAGGATGTTGTCTCTGATATGGATCGTTGGACCAAACAACCCCACCTGGATTACTGTCATATCTGGTCACGAGGTGTTACCCCCTGTTAACTACTGTATTGTGTTGTGCTAGCTCCCTGTTCGATATTGTACCACGCTGAACCTCTTTCTGTGTATCAGGACTACTGAAAGAGAAGCCCGTACCAGATTCAATCCATTCTTTAGATTTGATGAGAAATTCCGCGCCTGCAAACAGACGCATTAATACATTAAAGGAACAGTTATCTAGATCAGAGAGTTTGTAACCTGGGAAATAGTGACAGATCATCATCTTCATCTGCTCTTCTAGGTCCATGACATTAGCACGATAGACTTCAAAGCTTTGCGCCATGTCATTGTAGTCAGAGGGGGCAGAGAGTCTATAGATAGCTCTTGCAGTGGAAGAAACAATACCAGCTCTAAGCTCATCACCTAGTTCATCTCGAAGGACAGAATCAAGTACAACCTTCTTATAGATATCCTCCCATACCAGATAGGATGGGACAGTATGGGAAACGAACAGATCGCGGTAAGCCCTATACTCGCCATAAGTAAGTGTCCTGCAAGGAATTCTTGTACCATCACCAAAGACAACCAGGAAGATGTCTTCTTTATGTTTAAGCTTCCTATCTATAATAGTTTCACTTGGCGAATATGCTTCCACGGCAGTCCTAATAGAGTAGACGGGTAGGCTGGTTTACAGATAATCCATCCGTCGAGTAATTTTTTATTGAAAAGGCCTTTCATTGCAGTAGCAGCTTCTTGATTGGTTGGATACTCAGATGTTAATGGTCGGCGTGTTCGTAAGATGATGAGATTATCTTCATTAGAGTAGACTCTGTGTAGTAGGCCATTACATAGTTCCACGCGAGGCTTCTTGCGCATACTCTTATTACCATATTCTGGTATAAGTTTATACCCAATGTATCTACCTCTATCAGGGCTAATTAGAAACCCAATAGCAAGCAGTACCTGGCCTTTACGTGTCCATTGATGTTCCATATTACAGGCGCATTACCTGCATCATTGCGTCACTTGCATCAATAAAGTAAGATGCTTTCATGATAATTTCGAACATCAGTGCGGGTAAACCTGCCTGCATAGTATTGATAGCCTCAGGAGAATACTTTGGATATAGAACACAGCGCTGAAGAACAGCCTCTTGTAGTGCATTCTCGTCACTCATAAGTTTTTCCTGAGGTTGTAGCTGCATCTTCCATTCAAAGTTGCTAAGGTAACGGAAGACAAAAACTCCTGCGCCCTCTAGTGGCATCATATATAGATCTTTGTACTGTCGTTTCCAAGCAGCAATCTGAACTTCTGATGGAGCACCCTCAATACTGGTTAGATAGCCAATAGGAGTCATGGCAGAATCTTCATCGACCTCTTCGGGTTCAGGTGTTACTTCTGTTACTGAAGGTGGTGCTTAAGGTGTTACCTTCTTTGCTTGAGTGGTCATAGGTCTCCTCTGTTTACGTTGTAGTTTTGGAGGTGTAGGAGCAGGTGCGGGGGCTCTGCCCGAAACTCCTTGCTCCTCATCAGTAATATCAGCATCGAGAATTTCTCCACCATAACCCTCACGAGCAGCGGCGGCAAGTTCTCTCTTAAGAAGATCGTTATCGGATTCATCTACGGGGATACTGTCTGGGATTGCAGATTTGAGATCTGGGATAGCTGGATTGGGTCCACTATTAGTAGCGGACTTAGCAGCTTGTTGTGCTAATACGTCGCGGAAATTTGCCATGAATAGATTCCTTTCTGAATAGGAAAGAAGTTAGGAGGTAAAGATAGTTTACTATGTTCTAGACAACTTGTCTAGCGATGAAGTTGTAAGCCTCTAGAATGGGCTTGCCATCTATCTCGATTGTTTGTCCGAAGCTAGTGATATGAACATTACGAAGTTTACGCATGGTACTGTTGGGAGCGCTAGCGAAATAGTCTCCGTAGGTAATACGGATATCAAACCCGCCACCATGATTATCGGGTCTACCAGTCGATATATTGAGATTGGGAGTAGTTGGTCCCCAGAAGGCATTCTTTAGAGAAACTATTTGGTTCTCTGTTAAGTTAGTGACATATGTGGAG
>Ga0180007_10005324_pt1 | contig 13115 bp, 10 predicted proteins | sample MM_PC_MetaG_FD_121122 | JGI IMG/M metagenome (GOLD analysis project Ga0180007, IMG submission 121122) | Groundwater microbial communities from the Aspo Hard Rock Laboratory (HRL) deep subsurface site, Sweden - MM_PC_MetaG | ecosystem: Environmental > Aquatic > Deep subsurface > Groundwater... | reverse complement strand
TTCCACTAGCCCTAGGCTTTCTATCGCCTGTTTCGTTTCTTCTAAAATCGGTAAATCGTTAAATAAAATATTCATTTTTTTCCTCAATTCTTTTTAAACCTTACATACTATACCATAAATGCGCAAAAAATACTATCAATCACATAAAAAAAAGACTTAATGTGTCTTCTTTCTATGGCAATTCTCACCTTCGCAGTAATCATTCTTAACATATTGTGCACTGGCACGAATCAATTGATCCATAAGTGCTTGATCATCATGATAACCATTCAATCGATGTTTACCATCAATTCTGATATGTGGCAATTCAAATATACCTTTAACAATCGCATTTTCACGATTGGATTGAACTTGAGTTAAATACATATCTGAGGACAAAACCAAACGTGCTTCATCTTCATTTATACCTGATTGAATCGCAATATCAAGTAGTACTTGATGATTACTAATATCCTTATGTTCTTCATAAAAAGCTTTAAATACATTTGTGTTATAAGCCAAAGAACAATTTTCTTTTTTTGCTAAATGAGATAGACGATGTGCATCAATGACAGATACTGGTTTAAGATTAGGATGAATTTCAGCTGTGAAGCGCTCAGCTTCTTCAAGACTGATCACGTGATGTTTGCTCATGATTGTATGAAAAGAACAGTCTGCATGAGGAATAAAAAAAGGAATCATCTCATAACTTCGATAGAGTAATTCTAAATCCTTAAATTGATAGAGTTTTAAGAGCTTTTCTACACTTTTTTGTTGTTTATAACAAAGAGGGCTCAAGTAGTCTAACCAAATCTCTAATCTCATCTATTCTCCTTAGCAAGTCACTTATAGTGCATTGATTTATTGCTAGTATAATTATAATTTCTAAACCGTTATATGTCAAAAGACACGACTTATAGATTTAGATATCATGATATTCTATGTTCTTTTATACACAATATGTTCATTAATGACCGTTTCATACAATAATGTGTTTTTAAGGTTTTCAAGGTTTGTTTTTAATAAATCATCTATAAAAATTGAAAAGTCTGCAATAAACCCCTTTTTCAAGTATCCTCTAGTGTTATCCATCGTTGAAAAATTGGCTCCTTTAGTATATAACCCAATGGCTTCAAAACGTGTCAACGATTCATGAGTAGAATAGGTTTGATGGTTGTGGTCAGATTGTCTTTTAATTGCTGAATAGATGCCTAATAAAGGATTGGGTATTTCAACCGGTGCATCACTACTTCCTGCTAAATGAATATGATTGTTTAACAATGTTTTCCAAGGAAAAGCATATTGAGGCTTGATGCTGAAGTAATCTAGTGCCCAAGGTAGATCACTCGATAAAAACTGGGGTTGGATGTCTAAAGTTATTGGCATATCTTTCATCATCAAAATCGCTTGATCATCCATCCATGGTGTATGGATTAACCTGTCATATAATCCTGTTTTTGGTGGGTTTGCTTTTAGTAATTCTAATACTTCTATAAGTCCTTGATCACCTATTACGTGAATGGCTACTGTTAACCCGAGTTTTCTAGCTTTTAGGATGATTTCAACAAATTCAGATTTGCTATGAATTCTCATACCATTTGATATGCTATCTCTATATGGTACCTTCATGAGTGCAGTCTTTGAATAAACCGTACCATCATAGAACATCTTAACAGCTCCTAGTTGTAAATAAGGCGTTTGATTAAAGGCCATTCTTCTAGAATGAACAAAATCATCTAAGACCATATGATGCAATAATAAGTGTGCTCTAAATGGCATTTTCTCTAATACAGTATCAAAGACCTTGAGTGTTTGAGTAAATCCATTAAAGTAGTAAAGATCATCACTATGACCACCAGTTATACCGTAATGATATAAGCTTTTTATAGACTTTTTCAGTATCTCTTCTAGCCCATGTTCAGTATGTTTTGGGAAAATATTCATAGCCATTTCTGCTAATTCTTCAGTTAATACACCATTCGAATGTTCTTGATTGATCAATTTGAGTACAGCATCATTTGTCGTAATCGTATGGTAGTCATTATGTCTTAATAAAATGGGGATGTCTTTGCTTATTTGATTCAGTTCTTTCTTAGTTATTCCACACTCAAAATACCCTTCTGCAAACAAGGGTTGATCATTAAAGTGATGAATCAGTGTTTCGATTACTAAAGACTGATCTTTGATCTGTATCAAATTTAGTCTCGATAATTTTTGTCCATAGCCTAATAAATGCAAGTGAGCATCCACAAATCCAGGATAAACATGATGACCTTTTAGATCAATAATTTCATCGAAATCAAGATGATTGATTTCTTCATCAAATCCTATAATTTTTCCTTTGTGGGTTGCCATTTGTTGTTTGATTTCATTTTCATTAACCATCGTATGAAAAAATCCATTTTTCCAAAGTTTCATTTCATCACCTTTATATAAAAAAGCTCTTAACATGATTTTATCATGTATTGAGCTTGTCTATGATTGAATTGCTTTCTTGATATCTTCAATTTTAAATCCTTTTGCATAAATTTTTTGGATGATCTTATGTTCGATGTCTGGATCATCTTTACGCATGTTCTTTTTGATAAGCTTTGCATATTCTTTTTTGATGAGCTCGATTTCATTAACATCATACAGAGATAATGATTTCTTTATTTGTGCTTCTACAACCTCTGAAGAATATCCTTTTCTTAAGTAATATCCTTTAATCGTCTGAATCACCTGTCTTTTTGATTTATTTTTTATGGTCTTAAGCTTTTTGGGTATTTGTTCGCTTAATATGCCTTGCTCATCAATGCGCTTAGTAAAGCCCTCAATCATTTCATGCGAAATGCCTTTTTCTCTTAGTTGATTATGAATCATTTGTGGGCTAAGTGAGGCTTGTTTTAATTGCACAAAAAATTTAGCATAAGTGAAATCATCAAGATATTTACGCTCCGTATATTTTGTAACGAGTTGCTTAATGATGCCTTCTTTCGCACCTTTTGATCTTAAATAATCACTTAATTCTTTAGTCGTTTGCATCTTTTTAAGATGGATGATCCCTAATTTATCATAATGAACATAGTCATTTTCTATGATCAAAGATTGAAATGATTTTGTATCAAATGTTTGAAGCAGTTTTAAACGAAACTTTAAAAATATTTCAGGTTCAATAGATACCCATTCATCATCAAATAGAACTTGATAAGATTTAGTTTTTTTCTCTATCTCTTTGATCGTTTTCATAGGGATGAATTGATTAAGTCAATTAAGGTCTGCAACTGAACATCTTTGTTTAAATCCTGAAGGTCTGCAGAATATATTTCATGGATACGAATCGCTGTTTGGCGATCTAAGATGCTCGTCACAACAAGATTTTGTTCGAGTTGAAAATCTTCAATTAAATTTTGAGTAGCTGAATCAAAATATCCATCCGTTCTGAGCATACTCAAACCACTTAAGTCATAATAGTAATTTAGGAATGCTTGATAATCACCTAGCTCTAATGCAACTTGATTAAATAATACTTCTCCATTATAAACCGGCATATTGAATGCTTTAATGCCTTCTTGTTCAATGATATTGACATCTAGAGCATCTTCAGCAACATTTTTTCCATCATCATAGAACCATTCGCCTTCTGTATAAACCAATGAATATCTTATGTCATTAATATCATATAGATTAAGTGTATTTTGGAAAACACCTTTACCATAAGTAAAATTGCCATATAATGGATAACCACCATAAGTATTGAGAACTGCTGCTAAAACTTCAGCTGCAGATGCAGAACGTTCGTTGACTAGTACTGCAATATCATAACCTTTGGGTACTGTTAAACTACCATAAAAGCTAGAAGCAACGCCACTTTTAGGAATCATTTGGAATAGTGGTGTTTCAACATTATTCGTTAATAACTGTTGAGTAATTCCTGGAATGACTGAGGTATTTCCACCATTGTGTAATGCAGAAAGGGATCCTCCTGGATTATCTCTTAAATCAATAATGAGTGTTTTTGTTCCACTATCAATATCTAAATTATCAACCTCAAGTTCATTTAATATATCACTAAAAGTTTTAGCTGTGCCTGGTGTAACATCTGGAATATATCCAGAAAAATTGGTAATTTTAATATATTCTATATTAGCTTCACCTAAATCTACTGTATAAGCTGTTGGAGTTGGTATTTCAATATAAGTAATTGCTACTTCATATTCATCACCATCTGGATTCGTAACAAGGAGTGTTTTTGTATCATCTAGAGCACCAGATAAATATGATAAAACTTCAGTGTCTGATCCTAAAGTATCAAAATATAAATTTTGGCTATCAATAACGATGCCAATAATTAAATCATTTGGATAGATTAGACCATCAGCTGCTCCACCTGCATAAATATAGGATACTCTTAAATTAAGATCTTCCATGAGAAAACCAATACCGATGCCAATAAACATCTCATCACTTGATGGTGTCACAGATAAAGGTGTAACAACCAATCTTGTATAAGGATCATTATTGGATTCAGCATAAGAATCAATCATTGCTTTCATTGAAGCAATAAATGCATCTTGAACTTCAGCATCTTCAATATCATAATAGTAAAAATTTCTAAAACTTGTTGTAATTTCATCAAAAACATCGTTTGTTGAACCAGTTTGAGTTGGTGGAATCACAACAGAAATATAGTAACCTGCTATAAAAGCCAGAACAACACTAACTAAGAATAAAATACCTAATTTTTTGTTTGCCATATTGCAGCCTCCCGACTAAAACCTTGTCCCAACGCTTCTTTTGTTCTTGTCACAAAAGTGAATGCACTTGGATCAACTTCTTTGATTAAATGCTTAAACTGGTAGATTTGCATACGATCAACAGTACAAATAATCATGTCTTTGTGCTCATTTGAAAAGCCACCTACAACTTTTAACTTTGTAATACCTCTTTCCAGTTTTTCATAGATCGCCTTTTGAAGATTATCACTAAAATTTGTAATAACAAAAGCAGTAAACCCCGATTTCCCTTCAATCGCTAATCGATCGATAATCATACCACTGACAATCATTGCTCCAACCGCATAAAGTCCAAGTTGGAAATTAACCAACATTGCAATAAAAATAATGATGCCATCTGTAATGTACATCGCTAAAGAAAATGGAATATGTAAATATTTTTTCATCATATTTTGGATGATATCAATACCACCTGTTGTTGCATTACTTCTTAAGACGATACCTAAGCCTAAACCTAGGAATAATCCACCAAAAAGTGCTCCAATAAGCAATGGACTTTCGGTCATGTGCTGCATAAAAAAATTATTATCAATAGTTAATTCAAGAATCCATATAATCGTTGGAGAAAGCAATGTCGCATAAATCGTTTTGACAAAAAAGACTTTTCCTAAGAAGATTAGTCCAATAAATAAAAGCACAGTATTGGCAATATACATAAATAGACTAACAGAAATGATGTCTTGTAAAAGTACTGAAACACCCATCACTCCACCAATCACAAGATTCAATGGCAATAAGAAAAAATAGAAACCAAGTGACAGCAGGATGACTCCTGCTGTGATTTCTAATACTTCACGTACTTTTGCATTATTCAACATGTTCGTCACCAGCTTTTAAATAAGCATTGATAAACCCATCGAGTTCACCATCCATAACCATATCAACTTGGCCAACTTCATAATTGGTCCGGTGGTCCTTAACCATTTGATATGGTTGAAATACATAAGATCTAATTTGTGAGCCCCAAGCATTTTCTTTTTGCTCACCTTTAATATTTTGAAGCATTTCTTCTTGTCTTTTGATTTCTTCTTGAACAAGTTTAGCTTTAAGTACACTCATCGCTGCTTCTTTATTTTTTAATTGACTACGTTCATTTTGACATGTGACAACAATACCTGATGCTAAATGTGTAATTCTAACTGCAGAATCGGTTGTATTGACTGATTGTCCACCAGCTCCACCACTACGGTAAACATCAACTTTAATATCTTCATCTTTGATTTCGATATCAATATCATCATTTATTTCTGGTAAAACATCACAAGAAGCAAATGATGTGTGTCTTCTAGCATTTGAATCAAATGGTGAAATACGTACCAAACGATGAACACCACGTTCAGCTTTTAGATAACCATACGCATAAGGTCCTTTAACAAGCATGGTGACGCTTTTTATGCCAGCCTCATCTCCTGATTGGTAATCAAGAATTTCGACCTTATAACGCTTTTTTTGAGCATACCTTGAATACATTCTATATAGCATATCGCACCAGTCTTGAGATTCTGTTCCACCAGCACCAGGATGTAATTCAATGATAGCATTATTGGAGTCATAAGGTCCATTGAGTAAGATTTCAATCTCGAATGCTTTGACATCTTTTTGCAATGTATCAATATCTTCTTCTAAAATGGTCCATTCTTCAGAACCTTCTTCACTGACTTCAAACCAATCTATTAAATTCTTATATTTTTTTTCTAATGTGGTTAGATGATCTAACTTTTGTCTAATATCTGTTGCTTCTTTAGTTAATTTTTTTGCCTGTTTTGTATCATTCCAAAAATTTGGTTTTTGCATTTCTAAATTCAAAGCAAGATATTGCTCTTCTAATTTTGTGGGTTGAAGTGCTTTTGTCAAATCTTCTAAGCTTTGCTTAAATCCTGCAAGGACCTTATTAACTTCATATGTTTCCACAAAATCACTTCCTTATCGCCAAGGCATTTGGCGTTGATTTCTATTTTTTCTTACTTTAGGTTTTTTAGGTTTAGCATCTGTACGACCTTCATTAGTTGAAGTATTCTTAACAACTGCCTCACGTTCAACATTGTATTGGATTTGTGCACGTAGTGCATATCTTGTTACATCTGATGAAATATTCGTAATCATTTCATTAAACATTCTAAGACCTTCCGATTGATAAATGACAAGTGGATTTTGTTGTCCATAAGATTGTAAAGAAACAGATTGTCTAAGTTCACTCATCGCATCTATATGACGCATCCAGAAAGTATCTATAACACGTAACATAACCACCTTTAAAAATTCATTAAAGACTTCTGGTGGAAAGTTTTCTTTTTTGAAATCAATTTCTTTATTTGCAAGTTCTAAAATGTATGCTTTGATTTCAACTTCATCCATTTTTTCAATATCTTCTTTACGGATCGTATCAGGTTTAAATATATTACCGTTAAATTGGGTAATGATATTATCATCATCAATTTCATATTGATTTTTGCTTACAAGATGGATAAATTGATCCAATTTGCTTGTTAAACTATTTTCTATCGTGCGACGCACTTCACCCTCAATGGATTCGAAGAGTAAAACATTGCGTCTTTCTTGATAAATGATTTCTCTTTGTTTTCTTAGAACATCATCATATTTAAGGACTTGTTTACGTGAATCATAGTTATTGCCTTCAATACGTTTTTGAGCACTCGTAACAAAGCGTGAGAACATTTTAGATGACAAAGCTTCGCCTGAAGTATTTAAACGTTCAAGCATTTCAATTCTGTTTTTGAAGTTTTCTCCACCAAATCGCATCATAAGTTCATCTTCAGCAGAAAGGTAGAATCTTGAATATCCAGGGTCTCCTTGACGTCCACTACGACCTCTTAACTGATTATCAATACGTCTTGATTCATGACGTTCACTACCGATAACAGCCAAACCACCAAGTGCGACAACACCTTCACCAAGTTTAATATCAGTCCCACGACCAGCCATGTTGGTAGCAATTGTAACTGATCCCATTAAACCGGCTTTAGCAACAATTTCAGCTTCTCTTTCATGATTTTTAGCATTCAACACTTCATGAGGAATTCTTCTTGCTTTAAGCATTCTTGAAATATCTTCAGAAGTTTCAACAGCAATCGTACCAATTAGCATCGGTTGTCCAATTTTATATCGCTTTTCGACTTCATCGACAAGTGCTTCAAATTTATCTTTAAGATTGGCATAAATATAATCAGGTTCATCATTTCTAATCACAGGAGCATTGGTTGGAATTTCAATAACATCCATGTTATAGATTTCTCTAAATTCTTCTTCTTCAGTTTTTGCTGTACCAGTCATACCTGACAATTTTTTATACATTCTAAAGAAATTTTGGTATGTAATCGTAGCAACTGTCACAGTTTCTTTCTTGACTTGAACAGCTTCTTTGGCTTCTAGAGCTTGATGAAGACCTTCAGAAAATTGACGACCTCTTAAAATACGGCCAGTAAATTGGTCAACAATTAAAACTTCTCCGTTATCGACAACGTATTCTTTATCTCTGGACATAATATGATTTGCACGGAGTGCATTATTGATGTGATGAACAAGTGTGACATGTTTTAAATCGTATAGATTATCTAATTGAAAAATTTGTTCTGCTCTTTGGATACCAGAAGGTGTAAGAGCAATACTCTGAGATTCTATATCGATTTCAAAATCTTCATCTCTTATGGATTTGGCAAAGCGATCTGCTGCTTGATAAAGGTTATGATTATTTTTGGAACCTCCTGAAATAATCAGTGGTGTTCTAGCTTCATCAATTAAAATGGAATCAACTTCATCGATGATTGCATAGTTCAATCCACGTTGTGCAACCATGTCTTTTGCATATAAAACCATGTGATCACGCAAATAGTCAAACCCAAGTTCGCTATTCGTAGAATATAAGATGTCGCAATCATAAGCTGCTTTCTTTTGTTCTCTTGAAATATCTCTCGTATTGAGTCCAACAGTAAGGCCTAAAAATCTAAATAGATTTCCAATATCTCCTTCGGCTTCACGTTTCGCCAAGTATTCATTGACTGTAACGATATGAACACCTTCACCATTGAGTGAATTTAAATATGCTGGCATAACTGCTGTCAAAGTTTTACCTTCACCAGTTCTCATTTCTGCAATGTTGCCATTGAATATTGCTACAGCACCTAAGACCTGTACATAATAGGGAAATAATCCGGTTACACGTCTTGCAGCTTCTCTTACAACAGCAAAAGCCTCAGGCATAATATCTACCAAAGTTTCTCCATCTTTATATCTTTGTCTAAAAGTTTCTGTTTTAGCAGTGAGTTCAAAATCAGATAAATTAGCCATGTCACTTTCATAAGAAAAAACAACATCAGCTATTTTTCTTGCATCTTTTAATTCTTTTTTACTAGGATCAAACCACTTTTTAAACATACACCCACATCCTTTGCGTTCTTTATTATATTACTATAATAAGCGCATTTTTACAAGAGATAACACCGTTTAAGGATTTTTAACATAATTAAAAAAGACCAGTCTAATCTCTTTAAAGATTATCGTTCTAGTCTTTTTGATTAAATGGCTTTATCAAAGGATTTGAGCAAAAATAAAACGCCATCGGCGTTCTATTAGAAATCAAATTGTACATCACTTCTTTTAACTGTTTCAGCTTCGAAAAAGTCACGTTTAGCAAACTTCTTCCAATTCGCAATAATGTTACTAGGAAACACAACAACTTTTTGGTTGTAATAAGATACGTTTGAATTATAAACGCGTCTTGAAGCTTGAAGATTTTCTTCAACTTCCATTGTAACATCCTGTAATTTTAAGACATTTTGATTAGCCTTTAAATCAGGGTATTGTTCAACGACAATATTAAGTGCTTGCAAACCTTTAGTTACTTCATTAGAAAATTCTTGTTTCTGTTGAATAGAAGCACCATGACCAGGTTGTCTCATAGCGATAACTTTTGTTAAAGTTTCTTGTTCATGCTTCATATAACCTTTAGTGGCAGAGAACATTTTAGTTAGCAAATCGAAACGTTTTGTTAACGCAATATCAATGCTTGATTCTGATTCATCGATCTTGACTAACATGGTTCTAAATGAATTGGTTGTACTGATCACCCATCCAAAAACAATTAATAAAACGATTACTGCTGCTATTACATAATAAATCCACATATTCTTTTCTCTCCTTTCTAAAGAGTCTTAAACTTACTACTATCTAACCGCAATTCATTAATGATTGCAGGTATTAGTTCGATATCAGACATAAATGCTTTGATAGATTCTTCATTGATTGGTTTCTTAAGTGACATTTCCATATAATCTTTACGATCGTTAACGCCAATATGAAGTTCATTGTTTACAAAGTAATAAAGGATAGATCCACGGTGCATTTTTTCAAGTTCTAAAAGTTTTTCAATCATACTTGAAGTAATATGATAGAATCCAAATTCTTGAGTTGTAGCAAATATTGCAAACTTTTTATTGAATGGAATACTTTCGGTATCAATTTTAACAAGGTTCTTCTTTGAGATTCCCCATCCATGACCTTCGACTATTCTTAGTTCATCATCAAATGTACGATCAAAAGTATAAATATACCAACGTCCTTTAAAGTATGTTTCATAAGTAACTGTTACATGCCCCTTGGAGTCTCTATGTTCAACTCTTTCTTTGAAGTCTATATCACAAACCTCAAATCCAACGCCTTTGTATTTACCTTTAATATAATCTTCAGCAGTTGATCGATCAGGTCTTTTCACCATACCAGTAGCAACAATTCTTGAAACAGGTATTGATGCATGCTGATCATAGAAAACATCTTCAAATTGCTCTTTCAACAAAGTTGTCACTAATTCATCTTTTATGATTACTCTAAATCCTTGAAGTTGTTTAAAAGCTACAGAGAAAAAATACATCGCAGGAATCACTAATATAACACCAATAAATGCGAATATAGGTTGGACCGTAAATAAAATGAAAAAAAGAATCGCAGGAATTAAAAATATTAATGCTTTTTTTCTGATTTTCTTATATGTTTTATATATTTTTAAGCGCTTTTCTTCTATCAATTCTAAGTTATTCATATCATCACCATAACCATTTTATAATAGTTTTCTAAATATTGCAATCCTATCGATTTTTTCCCATGAAAATAAATCATTTTCTCTTCCAAAATGGCCATATGCAGATGTTTGTGCATATATAGGACGTTTCAGGTCTAGAGTCTTAATGATTCCTGCAGGTCTTAAATCAAAATTTTCTTTGACTGCATCGTATATTTTTCTAATCTCAACTTTCTCAGTTCCAAAAGTATCGATATAAACACTCACAGGTTCAGCAACACCAATTGCATAAGCAATTTGGATTTCACAAGCATCTGCGATGCCTGAAGCTACAATGTTTTTAGCGATGTATCTTGCCATGTAAGCTGCACTTCTATCCACTTTGGATGGATCTTTACCTGAAAAGGCACCGCCACCGTGACGTGCATATCCACCATAGGTATCAACGATAATCTTTCTACCTGTAAGTCCAGCATCTCCATCTGGTCCACCAATGACAAATCTTCCCGTAGGGTTGATTTGATAGATTGTGTTTGTTGTGTCATATCCTGAAAGCACTGGTTCTAATATATGTTGATGTATTTCTTTTTTAAGTGCTTCTTGAGTCCAATGTTCATCATGTTGAGTTGATAAAACAACCGTATGAATGCTGATTGGATAATTTTGCTCATTATATTCGACAGTAACTTGTGTTTTTCCATCAGGACGAAGTCCTTCTATGATTCCATTTTTTCTAACATATGCTAAACGTTCAGCAAGTCTATGTGCCAAATATATAGGTAGTGGCATTAAAGCAATTGTTTCATTGTTGGCATATCCAAACATGAATCCTTGATCTCCAGCTCCTTGTTCTTTATGTTCTGAATGATCAACGCCCATTTTTATATCAGTTGATTGTTCTTTAAGTCTAACATCAACAATAACATGGTCAGCATTAAATCCAGTACCATCTTGTTCATAACCAATTCGACGAATAGCCTGTTTAATGATTTGTTCATAATCAATTTTTGCGTTGGTTGTGATTTCACCAAATAATAAAGCATAATTGGTAGTAACAGCTGTTTCACAAGCGACTCTTGATTCTGGGTCTTGTTCTAGACATGCATCTAGAATTGAATCTGATATCAGATCAGCTACCTTGTCTGGGTGACCTTCGGTCACTGATTCACTACTAAATAATTTTCTCATTTCTTTCCTCCTGATTTCAAAAAAAATGCGCTTTCCCAAGGAAAAGCGCCGATTTTTGGATTTTCCTTATTGATGGGTTATACCCCTCGTGATAAGCACCTAATTAAATAGGTTGCTGCTACTTCGTCGGTCACTAGCCTCCATAGCTCTGAATAAGTTAACTTATTATTTTTAATTGCTCATTTATAATACATTAAATCGTTGTAAAAGTCAATATATTTGTATCCTGAATTTAAAGATTAGAAGTTATTGTACATGTCTCCAAATTCATCATGAAATTTAAGGAATCTTTCCTTTAAGTCATAATCAAAGTAGTTTGCAAGTTCAGTTTGAAATAGTTTCATCACGATATTATGTGCCATCGGTCTCTTATACGATTTTGGACCACGCATCGTGATGTATAAATCTGCAAGTAAGATGATTTGAGCAACAATGTCTGGCTGAATGATTAGCATTTCTTTTAGAAACTTTTCATTTGCCGTATCTTCAATATGTGCTCTTGCTATATCTTCACACTTTTGAGCCAACTGCATTCGTTTAGCAATCTTAGATCCAAGCTCTGTTTTTTCTTTTAAGATATCATAGGACTGTTCATCAAAACTGTTCATATCATTTAAGAGATTTTTAATCTCTTGATATTGCAAGTGAACCATTGAATAGATATTCATTTCATCTATTTTAACTTGAGGAAGCCCATAATTATTCGCGAGTTTCTCGCTCATCAATTGAACTTGATATGCATGTCTTTTATCCATCAAGGTATAAGAACTAGAAAAGACGACTGAGAATAAATCACCAACAATATGAGAGAAATCTCCTTGTACTTGTCTTCTTTTAATCAATTCTTTTTTTCTTTCTTCTTGCATGTACTGTCCCATAGAGACAATTGCGTAGACTACAAAATAGAACAATATGAATAAGAGAGTCCTTAATAAGATATCTTTAAATTCGTAAGATCTTATAAATGAAGGTAGAAACTCAACAAATGTTTGTCCGTTTGCCATTGAATGAACATTATATGTCCATATGAGATGAATGGCTGTAATTAGAGCTAATATGGCTTGAAAGCTACTGCTCAATAACCTTTTTTCTTGGTACAAAGAAATAACGACGATTGAGTAATAGATCAATATATAAGCACC
>Ga0180007_10005322_pt1 | contig 13117 bp, 15 predicted proteins | sample MM_PC_MetaG_FD_121122 | JGI IMG/M metagenome (GOLD analysis project Ga0180007, IMG submission 121122) | Groundwater microbial communities from the Aspo Hard Rock Laboratory (HRL) deep subsurface site, Sweden - MM_PC_MetaG | ecosystem: Environmental > Aquatic > Deep subsurface > Groundwater... | reverse complement strand
AGATTCCTGCAGGAGTTTACCCCTGTGAATGCATTCGCAGGAATGACAGAAGAATTTCAAACTGTCATTCCTGCGAATGCAGGAATCTTATCTTTGTGCCTCCATGGTAACCATTAATTTTTCAAAAAACTTGGAACTCGAGTATCAGGAATTAATGTCATGGTGTACTAATCTATCAAATTTCCTTCAGTATATCTGGTATGCTTTCTTTACATATCATATCCTCACACACTTCCCGCTCCCGAATAATATAATCCTTCCCATCCATAACCATTACCTCTGACACGCGTGGCCTTGAATTATAATTAGAGGACATGCTAAATCCATAGGCTCCGGCATCCTTGATTATCAACAAATCCCCTTGCTTTACCCTGGGCATATATCTTTCGCGGGCAATGAAATCACCCTCCTCACAGATTGGCCCCACAATATCATACATTATTTCCTCAGTATTACTGTGCCTTGTAGCTGATATTACATGGTGATAGGCACCATAGATAGATGGCCTGATAAGATCATTCATGCCTGCATCTACAACAATGAAGTTTTTCTTATGAGTATGCTTGATATAAAGAACTCTGGTAACCAATACCCCTGCTGGACCAACAATGCTTCGTCCAGGCTCTAAAATGAGTCTGTAGTCATTGATTAAGGGGCTGATTATTGTGGATAGATCTTTTGGATGAGGCATAGATTCACTTTCCTGATAAGGGATACCGATCCCTCCCCCTAAATTGATAAATTCAAGATGGATATGAATATCATGCAGCTCCTTAACCAGAGCCATAATCTTTTTAAGGGTTTCGAGATAAAGCTCAACCTTACTCAGTTGCGACCCAATGTGAGAATGAATTCCGACAACGCTGATATTTTCCAGGGTAGATGCCGTCCGATAAACCTCTTTTGCCTCATGAATGGGTACGCCAAACTTACTTTTTGCAAGTCCGGTAGCTACATAAGGATGGGTTAATGGATTTATATCCGGATTTACCCTTAAGGCTATTCTGGCTACAATATTATTTGCCTTGGCAACCTCGTTAAGGAGGAAAAGCTCATTCTGGGAGTCTACATTAAAGGCAAATACCCCTGATTGCAAGGCATATGCCATTTCTTCACTTGTTTTGCCATTTCCATTGAAGACTATTTTTTCAGGAGAAATACCAGCCTTTAATGCCCGAAAAAGCTCCCCATAAGAAAGAACATCCATGCCTGAACCCATATTCCCCAATGCCCGAAGAATCGATAGATTAGAATTAGCCTTACAGGCATAACAAACCAACAAATCTACTGTCTGAAAGGCATCTGTGTATGACTGATAATTTTTCTTCAAGGTGTCATGGCTATAAAGATAGAATGGTGTCTTTACCTTAGAGGCAATTTTCGAGATACTTGCACTATCACAACATAATTCATCATCAACATATTCAAACCCTGGCATAATTTTCTCCTTATGATGTAAGTATTCGACATTCAAAATACAGAAGTCAGAATTCAGGAGTCTGCGTTTTACATTCTGCATTCTGCATTCTGACTCCTGTATTCTGTATTCTTACTTCCTTGACATAGTTCTTACCAATGTCCGTACAGCTATCTTTTCCTTTCTTGCCCACGATGCTCTTGGAAACTTCTTCAATATCTCTGCAATTCGTTCCTGAGCCTTTTGTGACCAGACAGTTGAAAAATGATTTTTGATTACATTTTTATAGGCAGAGACAGACTCCTTCCACTGATTAGCAGTCTCCAGACACTCTCCCATTTGAAATAGAGCCTCTGGTATTGTCTCAGATTTTTTATATTTTTTTAGGTATGTCTTATAATTGCTAATTGCTTCATCCCATTGGGAAAGAGTTTTATAGCACTGGGCGATTTTTAGCTGTGCCTCATTTGCACGATACAGCGAATCATAATAGTCAAGATAATGTCGAAACTCAACTATCGCCAGCTCAAGGTTGCCTTCTTTTTCATACGCCAGAGCCTTTTCATAGACAAGAACTGCCTCACGATTAGCCTGATAGTCATAGGGCTTGATATAGGGTTTACCCTGGACACATCCAGCAATAAGCAATAAAGGCACAAAGTATTTAAGTGCCCAGAGCTTCGTATAATCGCGCATTATTCCCTCCTACAGCCTAAATGCCTACATCCTAAATATCCGACACTTGAGAGTTGACACGACATAAGGTATTGGTTGATATTTGGTAACTACTCAGGTATACAGAATTCAGGAGTCAGAATTCAGAATAGCTCCAGAGTAATCCTATAAATCCCATTATTTCTCTCTCAATATCCCCATATCTCCTGAGAAAACTATCATAGCAGGTGTTCTCATTCTGACTCCTGACTCCTGAATTCTGTATTCTTGCTGCCTGAGTAGCCACAAATGTGCTTAAAATAACAATAGCTGAGTAGTTACGATATTTGAAAACTTCTGTGACATAAAAGGAATTTCTGCCAGAGAACAGGAGAAGAGCCAAATCCAAATTGTTCATCCAGAATTGTTTTTGCCGGACAGATTGTATCTACATATGAGCTTTTACAGATACACATGGCGGAGTGGGTGATGTTTTTTCGGTTTTTTTTAAGGTAGATTCCATTTTTTTTATCAAAGATGACAACTTTTCCTCTGTTTTATCCCTTGCCTTAAAAAATTCATCAGTAATATGAAGAGCAGCTAACACAGCTATCTTACCTGTTGAAACGGTATCAGAATCTGCAGTAATTGTTCTCATTTTAGTGTCAACATATTCTGATATTTTTTTTATATGTTCAGGATTTTCATCTCCAAGAATTCGGTAGGTATTCCCACATATCTTTATCTCTATTCTATGAGGATATTGAGACATATCCCTCCCCTCCCAATCGATGGATTTATACCCTTTGTGGTTGTTCCTTGCGTAAATGAGATGACACAATTATGTAATTGTTCAATAACGCCAAATGTTGAGCTGCTACGGGCAGGGATAACCACTTACTATGGAGAACATCACTAATCTTTGAACCACCACAAATTGTAAAATGCAAAACCCTCAAGTCAGCTCCAACGAATTATTATCACAAAGCCTATTATTAACCTCACTATGCTGCACTGCATATACTTACGCTTACTACCACATCACAATCTTTTACCACATCAACACCTGCTTCTTCCCTCTCCTCACCCAACATTTTTTCACACTTACAATTTTCCATTCACTGTTTACGCTGTCAGGGGGTGATAACCTGTGGATTTTGCAAGCTACAAAGATTGCCATGCTGTAGAGACACAAAATTTTGCGTCTCTACTTCCACAATTACATCGATACCTTTTCTATTAAAGATAACATCATCTCTATCTTTGACTTAAGTTGATACTGCTCATTCTTTAAGGATTCATTCTCTGATCGCAAGGATTCCAGATCCTCATATGGAAAATTAGCAATCTGTTCCTGACACTGTTGGTTTTCTTTTGTAATCCGTTCTATCTCGCTAATAAGTTTATTAACATATTGTTCTAATTGTTCTAACTTTTCCATAGTCATTTCATCTTACCCCCATCTTATCATACCTGTTTATCTGCTTACTACTTTACAATAGGAACATTCTGACAAAGCTTGGATTTTTTTCTATTGGCGGTATTTTTATGAATAATACCCTTATTAGCTGCTTTATCAATAGCAGAAATGGCTTCAGACAAAGAAAGCTCAACACCCTCTTTTGTAACCACAGCTGCATGAACATTCTTTATTAAGGTTTTCATCCTCGACTTTATGGCTACATTTCTGAGATTTCGCTTTTTGTTTTGCCTTGCCCTTTTAATTACAGACTTATGAACTTGCATCTTCTTTACCTCTCCTTTTTGATTTTTTTAACTAAACAAACATAATATATCATATAATTTGCAAATTGTCAATATATTTTACTTGACTTTCGATGTATTTTATGTTATCATAAGAAATAAGGAAATGGCTAACAAAATTAAAGGGGGTAAAAGTTTTTCAAAGTTATGGTTATTAATAGTGTCCTTCGTAGAGAATTAGAACAGCTGTCTTGCTTCTCTGTCTCTAACAGAAACATTATTAGACCGATTTTTAAGATACGTTAAGGAGGAAAGAGAGAATGGGCGGAAGACTGTATGTCGGTAACCTCACATATTCTGTAACAAATGAACAATTAAGAGAATTGTTTTCCAGTTATGGTGAGGTAAATCAAGTTAATATTATTGAGGGAAAAGGTTTTGGATTCGTTGAATTGTCTACCCCAGAAGAAGCAGCAAAGGCTAAGGAAGCCTTGAATGGTTCTGATTTTGCAGGACGGACATTAAGAGTTGATGAAGCCAGACCACCAAAAAGCAGAGATGACAGAGGTGGCAGTGGCGGCTACGGCGGCAGCAGAAGTGGTGGCGGAGACAGACCACCAAGAAGAGATTTTGGCGGCGGTGGCGGCGGTAGAAGATTTTAATCTTCTAACTCCCTAAAGAAAGATGTTAGCCATTTCCAATTAACATTTATCTTCAGTATTTAACTGCAACACATTAAGCTCCATTAGGAACGACCTATTTATAGCAATATCCACAAAGCAATTAAAAATGAGAGTAACTATCCATGGGTAAGAAGTGAAAAGAAAAAAAAGGGGAAAAGGAAGAATTCATTTATTTCTTCCTTTTCCCCTTTTTCCATATTTCCTATTGACTCTGACAAATAAGGGCGAGCTTGTAATTCTCGCCTCTATTTATTTCTGTGACTTAATTTACACAGTAGAGACACACAGTTAGAAACTCTTTTCCACCTCTTCTATGATCTTCTCAATTGGGATACCGCCATGATCACCAAAGTAGGTATAACCGCCATTTTCTGAAGCCGCTTGCTTCTTTTCTTCCTTTGCTTTTTTCAAGGATTCTGCCTCAGCCCTTGATTCCTTTAGGGTTTCTATATCAATTACCTCGGCAATGCCAATCTTTTTTTCCTCTGCAAGGGGAAAAGGAATAGTGTCTTTGACGCTTACGGGCAAGGGAATAATTTCCTCGTGAGAAATCAACTCCCATGGAATTTCTGCCTCATTTCTCTTCTCTACAGGTTTTTCGATAGGTTGTTCAACAGGCAATAAAACTGGTGCAGATGCTTCAGCCAATACATCCATGCCAAATGATGATGAAACATCTACCGTTCCTACCATACCGCTGCTCTTGGAATAAGCAAACAAACCTCTAATGCCGCCCATATCAATATACCCATGTATACCCTTTTCCTTTGTATAAGTAAACTCACCCTTAGCATCACCCATTTCTGCAACACCAATGATGCCTTTTTCCTTTGTATAGGTAAAGTCACTCTTTATTTCATCCATTTCAATTACACCAATAATACCCTTATCCTTTGAATAGGTAAATTCACCCTTTACACCATCAAGATTTATTACACCAACAATACCCTTATCCTTCAAATAAATAAACTCCCCTGTAGCCTCTCCAAGGGCAACCGTACCCTCAATGCCTTTTTGAGGATTAAACTTAAAATTCCCTTTGGCATCCCCAAGGTCTATTGTCCCAAATATCCCCCTATCCTTCCAATAAGTGAAGCTTCCTTCTATACCCTCAAGATTTAATACCCCCACAATACCCTTAGCCAGAGTATAGGAAAATGGAGCAGTTATATTCCGTAATGCTATATTCCCGGTAATTCCTTTATTCCTGGAATAAATAAATTCACCAATTGCATCTCCCATTTTAACTGTACCAAATATCCCTCTTGCTTTGGTGTAAGTAAATTCACCAATTGCATCTCCCATCTTTATCGTACCAACAATATTTTTTTCCTTTGTATAAACAAACTCTGCCGGTACCTTACCCAGCATTATTGTTCCAAAAATACCCCTTTCCTTTAAATATGTAAATTCTCCATCTGTATCTCCCAGCTTTACCGTACCAACAATACCTTTATCCCGTGTATAAACAAACTCACCCTGAGCCTCTCCAAGCTCTACTATCCCCACAATTCCCCTATCTTTAGAAAAGGTAAAGCTGCTTTTGATATCACCCATGTCAATACTTCCGGAAATACCATGATTACTCATTCTCACACCTCCATAATTATTAGTAAGCGTTCAGCTATCAGCTATCAGCGGAAAGCAAAAGATCATAAAATTAAGGCAAATTCCTGAATCGCGAATCTCGAATCGCGAATTGCGAATCTGCAGAAATGAAACAGATTCACGATTCGACAAGCTGTTACGGAATAGAAATTTGGCACGAGAAGCATATCGCATGTTGTGCTAATCTTATCGGCAAGCACTATATATGGTATGGCGTTGCTGTTGATTTTTAGTTCTGTAACAGCCTGTCGAGATTCGCAATTAATAACACCTTGCATCCCTCGCTGACGGGAACAGGGGGTAATGGCTGAAGGAGGTAGCACCTCTGGCAACTGACAGCTGATAACTGAACACTTTCCTTATCTGCTATCCAAATACCCCTGCAGGATTATAGCTGCAGCAATCTTATCCACCATCTTTTTCCTCTTATTCCGGGATAGCCCTGCCTCAAGCATGGCATTTTCCGCAGCCCTTGAGGAAAGCCTTTCATCCCAAGGCAAGCATTCAATATTTACAACTTGTTTAAGCATCTCAATAAAGTCAAGCACGCTTTCTGCCTGTGGGCCAATACTGCCATTCATATTCTTGGGCAAACCAAACACTATCTTAGAGACCTCGGAGTCAGCAATAATTTCCTTCAAGTCTTCCATGATAGCCTCATCCCCTGTTCTTGTTATAACCTTGAGGGGTTGAGCAAACATGCCCAATGGGTCGCTGAGAGCTATTCCGATATATTTATCACCTATGTCCAACCCCATTATTCTCATTTAGAGGCACAGAGGCACAAGGCAGGATTCCATGTTGCCGGTATTTGTTTCATCTTCATTGTCATTTCTTCATCTCCCGATACATCCCTTTTAATGAACCAATATCCTGTCTCCTTGGTTCCTCACCCTTTTCAAGAAAGGATTCGATATTCTTTCTTAGCCAACAAACCTCTCTGGTCAATCTTTCTATCTCAACCACAATATCGTTTAGTCCCTTTTCTTCAGCAAACAAAAGGGCTGCACTGACTGTCAGGTCAACATGATATGACTTTTCATGATTATCTCCAAAAATATCTGTATAAGAGGTTTTTGTATCAAACTCTTTCGGGTTATTTTTGTTGGTCATATATTCAACTGCAGCTGCAAAGAAAAATCTTATCGTCTCCCCTGGTGCAAGATGTGCCAATCCCTTAAATATAGGGAGTTCAGAGAGCATTATCCCCGGATCCTTTCGATAAACAATATCTGGTTGAAAGCTGCACTTAATATTAAATGCAGGACCGCCGCCAATATTTGCTACCTTTACCTCAAGTATTTGCGGAGATTGTTCCTTGGGTTTAATGTCAATAACAACATATGGCTTTGACTCTTCCTTTCTTATCTCCTTTATCTCATTTACCAACGCTCTTGTAGATTCAGTAGACCTCTTTATCCGATAAGCCACATATGCCATCATTATCAAATAAATTGCCCCTGAAAATGTCAAAAATACCGTACCCCATTCCTCCATTGAACATCCTCCTTAAGTTTGTGAAGATATCCCCCCAGTTTAATCTTATTTATGCAACTTGTTGCAGTACATTTACAAATTCTCTGCCAGAAAGCGGAAAAGGCAACATCTTGCCATCCTGTTGATAGAGACTTATTGTCTCTTCCACAATTTGGCATAACTCATCAAAAACCTTCCGTTCATTGTCTCCATGACAACCACCGTAGAAAAGTTCCGGGCAACTGCCTATGAAACATCTGTCCTCTTCGGACCACTCAACAATCTTTATGTATTTAACTCCCTCCGTCATTTTTTTGCCTCCTTTATGGCAAGGCGTGCAGATTTCTCTTGATAGTGCAGGGTATCATCACCCTCTTTTCCTGAAATAGTAATTGGCTTTACGACTTTTGGGTGAACAAAGTTCCTGTGATTCCCCTTGCCTCCTCTGTCAACAAAGCCTGCGTCTTGCAAGTCTCTTATGATATTTCTAACCTTCCTTGGCATTTCCTATCCCTTTGTCTAACGATTAAGCTAATCTGCGGAGTGAAACGCTGTCAGCTTCAGCAATTGATCAAACTAACGCCTCCCATGTCCTTGAACTTAATGTTGGAACAAATCAGGCTTCTCTTAATCTTGCATCTCCATCAGCATTCTCCTCCCCTCATTCATAGCCTCCTCAACCATTTCAGGCTTGATCCCGCCTGCCTGAGCAATATCTGCTCTGCCGCCGCCGCTGCCGCCAGTAATACCTGCTATTTGTTTAATCAACTTGCCGGCATGTATCTGATTGGTCAAATCCTGACTAACCTTAACTACCCAGAATACCTTGCCATCAATAACAGAGGACAAAACAATCACACCTGAGTCCAATTTATTCATCAATAAATCCGCGGTTTCACGAAGCAATCCCGGCTCTGTTCCATCAAGCACAGCAATTATAACCCGTATTTTACCAACCTCATCAGCAGTACTTAGCAGTTCATTAATCTTACCCTTGGTTAATTCAGTCTTAAGCCTTGCTATCTCCTTTTCCTGCTCTTTATTTGACCTTATAAGCCTTTCTACTCTTGGCATAATCTCATCCAATGAGGTTTTCAGCAATTGGGAAAGCCCCATATTAATATCCTGCTGCCTACACACATACTGGTACGCCCCTTGTCCTGAGAGTGCCTCAATCCTTCTTACCCCAGATGCTATCCCCATCTCTGTCTTTATCTTAAATAATCCTATCTCACCGATAGCCGATACATGTGTCCCGCCGCATAATTCTAGACTATAGTCTCCAATTTTTACCATTCGCACCATTTGCCCATACTTTTCCCCAAAGAGAGCCATGGCACCCATTTCCTCAGCCTTAGAGAGTTCTGTTTCAAAGGTTTCAACCAGCAGATTTTCCAGTATCTTATTGTTTACCAATTCCTCTATTTTCTGGCACTCTTCCTCGGTTAATGGGGAGAGATGTCCAAAATCAAATCGTAGATAATCAGAGCAGACAAATGAGCCTGCCTGTTTTACATGCCTGCCCAGCACCTGCTGCAGGGCAGCTTGAAGCAGATGAGTGGCAGTATGATTCCTTGCAATTGATAGACGATGCGAAATATCTACCTGTGCATTTATTGTATCACCCTTTTTTAACGCACCCTGTTTAATCCGTGCATGATGAACAGTTGTCTTCCCAATAACAGACTTTTGGGTATCAAACACCTCTGCCAAACCATTCGCACCAATGATAATGCCTTTATCCCCAGCCTGTCCACCAGATTCAGCATAGAAGGGGGTAATATCCATGATTATCTGGACATTTTCACCCTCTTCACCCTCTTCTGCCTGCTCAACCAGTGTATCACCCTTTACTATATCCAGCACAATTGCCTTAGCCTGCATGGATTCATATCCCACAAACCGTGTTTCATGTTCAATAATAAATCCAGCAGGTATTTCATCCTCTTTTAGTCCCAGCCCTGCCTCTCTTGCCTTCTTCCGTTGAACAGACATCTCTTCATCAAAGCCTTGTTTATCAATCCCAAGCCCTGCTTCCCTGATTATCTCCTCAGCAAGCATTACTGGAAAGCCGTATGTATCATAGAGTTTGAAGATATCCTTCCCTTGAATAATACCCTCAGTCCTTCCCTTATATTCCTCAATCAATCCTTCCAGAATATTCAATCCCCGACCCAGGGTAGCGACAAATTTTTCCTCTTCTTGTTTAATAATCCTGCTGATATGGTCACAACAAGGCAATACCTCAGCAATGCCTGTGGCTTCGATAACCGTTGGCACAAGTTGATACAGAAATGCTCCCTGAAGATTAAGCTGTCTTCCCTGACGAATAGCCCTTCTAATGAGTGAACGAAGGACATAGCCCCTGGATTCATTAGAAGGAAGCACATCATCAAAGATCAAAAAGGTAATGGCTCGCAGATGGTCTGCGATTATTCTCAACCTGAATGCATGGGAGAGGTTAGTGATGGATACTCCGGATAGCCCTGAAATATCCTCAATTATGGGAAAAAGTAGGTCGCTGTCAAAGTTTGAGTGTTTACCCTGAAGAACAGCTGCAAGCCTTTCCAGACCCATCCCTGTATCGATATTCTTTTTAGGCAATGGATGGAGTTGTTTTTTTTCATCCCGATCAAACTGGGTAAACACAAGGTTCCATAATTCTAAGAATCTATCACAATCACAACCAGGGGCACAGCCTTCTTTCAAACAGCCAATCCCTGGTCCCTGATCAATAAGTATCTCTGAGCAGGGGCCGCATGGACCTGTTTCGCCCATTGTCCAGAAGTTGCTGTCTTCGCCCAATTTAATTATTCTTTCCTCTGGCAGCCCAATCTCTTTATTCCAGATATTAAATGCCTCTTCATCATTAAGATATATGGAGGCATACAGCCTTTCTGTAGGCAGATTTACTACAGAGGTTAAGAATTCCCATGCCCAGGCAATTGCCTCTTGCTTAAAATAATCACCAAACGAGAAATTGCCCAGCATCTCAAAAAATGTATGATGCCGTGCAGTTTTTCCAACATTTTCAATATCATTGGTTCGCAGGCATCTTTGAGATGAGGCTGCTCTGGTAAATGGCAATGGGGAAACCTGACCCAGAAAGAGGGGCTTAAACGGCACCATTCCAGCAATGGTAAAAAGTACTGTTGTATCAGATGGAACCAAGGAAACACTTGATTGTATCGTGTGCCCCTTTTCTCTGAAGAATTCAAGATATGCTTGTCTTATTTCAAAACCTTTCATCTGTAACCTTTTGGATTTTATAATTATTCAGCCATTGAAACCCACATTCCGATACCTTAAATTTAGATTAGTTAACCTTCAGGAAATCAACAACTTATAAAATCAGTGAATTTTGATATTTTTCAACCCCAAACAGGACTTAATCGCATAAATCTTTTAGTATGAGCAACTTAAAGCCTGACCATTTTAGTCAGGTAGCGAAATGTACATCATATTGTATTGGCTAAAAAAAAGCTGTCTTTTATACTAAGCGTGTCTTCAAACCTTTTGTACATATTCTTTGCTACAGGCTTTCCATCAATATATAAAATTATCTCTTCCTTGCTCCAGGTTAAGACTATATGATGATCCTTTTCTGCGTCTAACGAAATAAGATCATACGACAATGTTCTGATATGGCTCTCAGGATGGTAATGTTCAATATATAATTGCATCTCCGGAGTTTTTATGATTCTTATCTTAGCATCACCAATTGGTCCATCAAAAAATTTACATCCAATCTTATTTTTCAACCAATTGGGGTTTCTATCAATCTTTATCCAAAAATCTACTGTTCCTTCCTTATAAGTATAAGCCATTTTACTTTGCCTCCTCAGGGGTTTCAAGCTTTTCTTCATACTTGAAAAATTCTATGCTTCCACAAGACATCTCTATTTTTCCTCCCCTTTTTTCCATGGTGCTTAAAATTAAGCTTATAAAATTTATCAATGGGATTTTAATCGAAAAGAAGACAATCAAAACTGTTATTGGCCAACCCATCCAACCAATCTTATCAACCAACTCAATTATTGCCTTAAAAACTTCCATTGTTCATCCTTCGAAAAATGTAGTTACTGAATTCATATTATCACATAAAAACCGCTGCAAGGTCTATCTCTAAATCCTCAAATATCCCAACCTTAATCTTATCCTCAGCCGAATACATCTCAGCCCTTGCATACTTAGTGCCGTCAAGCTTATAAACAAATATTGTTTTATCCAATGGGTGAACAATCCAATATTCTTTTACCCCAACCCGTTCATAGAGAGAAAATTTCACGGTCATATCCTTCTTGGTTGTTGAGGGTGATAATATCTCTATGATCAGATCAGGTGCTCCCTTACATCTTTTACTGTCAAGCTTTGTCCTGTCACAAACCACAAGTATATCCGGCTGAACAACGGTCTGACAATCTTCTTCTGTTTCATTTTTCTTTGGCAGAATAACATCAAGAGGGGCAAGAAATACCTTGCAGGGTTTACCCTTTAAGTAAACAAAAAATTCTGTACCTAATGCTATACTTATATCCTGATGATCTACAGAAGGGCTGGGACTCATGTCATAGGCAATGCCATCGATTAATTCCCACCGTTCCTCGTCAGGCCATCCGAGATAATCCTTGTATGTGTATTTTTCTTCTTCTTTCCTTAGTGCTAATCCCATTTTCTTTTAATCAGCTCCTATCCCATAAAAACCGCTGCAAGGTCTATCTCTAAATCCTCAAATATCCCAACCTTAATCTTATCCTCAGCCGAATACATTTCAGCCCTTGCATACTTATTACCCTCAAGCTTATAAACAAATATTGTTTTATCCAATGGGTGAACAATCCAATATTCTTTTACCCCAACCCGTTCATAGAGAGAAAATTTTACGGTCATATCCTTCTTGGTTGTTGATGGTGATAATATCTCTATGGCCAGATCAGGTGCTCCCTTACATTTTTTACTGTCAAGCTTGGTCCTGTCACAGACTACAAGTATATCCGGCTGGACAACGGTCTGACAATCCTCTTCTGCTTCATCATCCTTTGGCAGAATAACATCAAGGGGGGCAAGAAATACCTTACAGGGTTTACCCTTTAAGTAAACAAAAAATTCTGTAAATAATACACCAAGTATATCCTGATGATCCACAGAAGGGGCAGGACTCATATCATAAGCAATGCCATCGATTAATTCCCACCGTTCCTCGTCAGGCCAGTTAAGATAATCCTTGTATGTGTATTTTTCCTCTTCTTTCTTTAGTGCTAATCCCATTTCTTCCTCTACAATAATATCATCCCTTCGGGATTGCGATGTTTTTTTCGACCTGTGCAATTAGAATTTACGGCTCTACCTTTGTTTTGTGTGGATACCAATCCAGTTTCCCACAATAGAGAAGAGAAAGAACCACAAAGGGTGTAATCTATAGGGAAATATTGCAACAATAATAAGGTAATTAGTAACTATTCAGCTATACAAATGTGTAAGATAAGGGGAAATGGGGAAAAGGGAGAATTGGAGAAAAAATCTTAATCTCTTTCTCTGATTCAAAAAACAATTCTTGTAATTTTATCAGTTAATT
>Ga0180007_10005321_pt1 | contig 13121 bp, 20 predicted proteins | sample MM_PC_MetaG_FD_121122 | JGI IMG/M metagenome (GOLD analysis project Ga0180007, IMG submission 121122) | Groundwater microbial communities from the Aspo Hard Rock Laboratory (HRL) deep subsurface site, Sweden - MM_PC_MetaG | ecosystem: Environmental > Aquatic > Deep subsurface > Groundwater... | reverse complement strand
AGAGCAACCTGGGCGGCCCGCCGGGCTGTTCCAATTGCCCGTATTGGTACAAATGACACAATTGGAACATCCCGCAGCGCCACGCCCAGAGCCACATCGAAATGACACAACCGTTTCACACCGGGCCGCTTTACCCCTTCACGTTCCAGGGTATCGCCTACTCGCCATTTGAGACAGCGTGTGTTCTGAAACGTGCGGACGGGTCTCCGGAACATAAGGTCGACCCGGGGAGACCTGTTCGTTGGGACGGTGCGGTGCGGTGCGGTGCGGTGGTCTTAAGCGTGCTCTCCGGAGAACCCCGGTTCTCCGGAGAGCCGGCCAACTTAAAACGCCTTCTGTTTTAAGTTGGCAATACGATTTGCTAAACTTTTCCCTTGACATTGCCGATATGAGTATTATATATAGATATAAACACATAAACGCTAACCTAAACAAAGGGAGGTAATTAACATGGACGCCAACGATAGAGCGAAGTTGACTGAAATTATTTCGTACTATGACAATTACCCATATCTTGAAAAGCTCTTGAAAGACCATGACGAAAACGACGCGCATTTTATTATGTATGCCCTCGTTTTGGAGCTAATTAAGTCGCTCCCTGTGCCTTTTTTTATAGCCGCTGTTAAGAGAGTAGAAAAGATATGCAACAAGTTTAATAAGAAAGGAGGTTCTTAAGTGGAAGTCAATCAAACCCATGATGCACCGGTCAGAAAGTGGCTAAGGTGTCCTAACTGTCAATGGACGTCCTTCAGGTATCGACCCAAGTCGAAAGACTATTATTGCATGCACTGTGGGGCCACGTTCGTGGCAGATTATGACAAGAACTGCACCAAGTTGGTGCAAGTCCCGGTATTCACCCTTAAAAAGAGGAAGTGAGATATGAGAGACTATGACCAGGAGTACAAGGACGCGCAAGAGGCTAAGGAAGTAAAAACCGTTACCCCTTCTTATGTGGAGTTCAAGAAAAAGGGTGATACGGTCGTGGGTCTCTTGAAGGGAAAGACCTCTGTTAAATCATCGGCAGGGGAAGGTTTTTATAATCAGTACGTAGTCGAGACGAGCAAGGGTATGGTCAAATTCGCACTCGGAGCGGCAACTGACAGAGAGATTCAAGCGACAGTAAAGGCAGGCCATACCTACGCTTTCACCTTTGAGGAAAAAGTGGCCTTGAAGGGAGGCCGAAGTGTCAATAAGTTCAAGGTGGTTGAGTTTGGTGAGCCTGAAGTAGAAGAAGCTCCCCCGGACGATGAGATACCGTTTTAGATAACTTTTACCTGGTGGGGACTTAGCGGTTGTGCGTGGAGGCAGGATACCGTTAAAGTCGGAGACCTGTAAGCCCCTACCCTTTTAACTGACCTTTACCGGGAGGGAGGGAGGAGAAGGAGAATAATATGAAGCCAATGTGTCCATTCCTTAAAAGGGGTTTTATGGGCCGGCAACCTAAGTGCATGGGTAAAAATTGCGCTTTACATGTCAAGGGTAAGTGTGTTCTGGTTGCCTTAATTGAAAAGGAGATAAACCATGACCGCGAGATCCACCAGAAATAAAATGCGCTGGCAGGCCGAAATGGTCATGAAAGACATTGACAAGGCCCAGTGGCATTTACAGCTTTTGACGGCCTTGACTATGGGTATGTCTGAGGATATTGAAGGGAAGGTCGCCAACCTGGTAACTCTCTTCGAAATGATGAAGGCAACCGTTAAAACCTTTAGGGAGGGATTATAAATGCAATCACTTGCCAGAACACTATTAAATATCGCTATCCTGGCCTCTGTCTTCTACCTAGGATACTGTACAGGGGCAATGCCATAGTAAGGTATAGGCCCTTCGTTTTTCTCTTGACGTAGGGCCTATTTTATGCTTAACGTCAAATCGGTAGGGGGTTTAGAGAATGGAAACAAAAAGATATTTCTCCGATGAAGAGATACAATGTAAGTGTGGGTGTGGCCTGATAATAGTTATACCCTCTTTTTTTCTCAAAATAAATCGGGTAAGGGGTATTGTCGGACACCCCTTGACAGTCAATTCATGGTGTCGATGCCCAACCCACAATACCCTGGTCGGTGGTTCAGCTACCAGCTCACACCTTAACGGCTGGGCAGTCGATCTTGCCTGCCCCACTGAGTATATCAAATATCGAATATTGCTTGCAGCTGGTAAGGTCGGTTTCCGGGGGGTAGGCGTGGGTAAAAACTTTATTCACCTGGACAATGACCCGGGTAAGTATCCCAACCGTTTTTGGATATATTAAAGCCCTACCAGAAAGGTCTTTCCTTTGTCTTCAAGTCTATGGACGCCTATCGTTCGCAGTATCATCCGAAGCTCATTAGATTTTGGGTGGTCTGCTAACAGAATTTACTCTGCCCTCCCGGGCTGGGGACTCCCTTCCTATCATAGAACCGATTTCCTTAAGGTTGCAAGATACGAGAGGGAGTTCTTACGAGTCGGCAAGCCCACTCTTGAAACCGCCGGCGACGTCAGCTTTCCCCGTAACATCATGGCCGAAGAGGAATTTGACGCCGACTTCAGATATAGACTACATGGGAAAATGACCTATTATGACGCTGTACGAGAAGAAGATATCACAATCGACATTCAGATGTATGACGATGAGAACCGGGGAAAAGACGCATGGCAGGATGAGTTCATAAACAGGTATTCAAAGAGGTATGAAGAAGAGGAGATTGAGATATTGTCTGTCTCCTTTGAGAAGGTTGTTCATCAACCGGGATACAAGTATTGATCTGTGATTACCCATATAGGATTCTAAGGAAAAATCACGTTCTGGGGATCCCCAGAAATTGCCTATATCTCGATACCGAAACCCGAACAAAAGAGATAGACGGTTACGTTGCTCACCGGATGAAGCTGGCCTGGACGTGCTCGGCCCGGTATGACTCTAAAGTCACTCAGACAAGAGAGAAATATCGCTACTGGGAATCTACCCGGCTTATGTGGGAATACATCTTTTCCTTGGCCCATGACAAGTCAACCCTCACCTTGTTTGCTCATAACGTCTTCTTTGACCTTCAGGCATCGGATTTCTTTCACTACGCTCAAAAACAAGGTTGGAAGTATGCCTTCAACTGGGAGGACGGTATGACCTATATCCTGGTAATAAAGAAAGACAACCGGACACTCAAAATCTTAAGCAGCACTAACTATTTTCACTCTTCTCTGGCAGAGTTAGGGTTGATTTTAGGATACCCCAAAGGGGAGGTTGACTTCGATAAGGTCAGTAAAAAAGAATTATCCGGATATTGTAAAAGGGACGTAGAAATACTTAAGAAGGCTATGGAGTTTTACTTCTCCTTCGTCCTGGACAATGATCTGGGTAAACTCGGCATGACTCAAGCAACCCAGGCGTTCAGGGCCTTCAGACACCGCTTTATGAAAGAAAAGATATGTATTCACCAGGACACCTTTGTTAAATCACTTGAACGAGCAGCATATATGGGGGGAAGGGTAGAAGCGTTTAACTGGCGTGAGCAGACAGAAGGACCTTTCGTTACCCTGGACGTCAATTCTATGTATCCCTATGTGATGAAAAAGGACTTTATGCCTATTCAGCTCCTTGAGGTAAAAAAAGACGTTCCTCTCGAGAGGGCCAGGGAAACCCTTGAACGGTTCTGTGTAGTTTGCGAAGTGGAGCTTGACACCGACCAACCTATATACGCCGTTCGCCTCAAGAACAAGCTGATTTTCCCTACTGGCCATTTTGTGACTTACCTCTGCTCAGAAGGAATGAAGGAGGCACTGAGCAGGGGTCACATCAAAAAGATTCTTGTTATGGCAGTCTACCGAAGGGCGAAGCTTTTTGACGAGTATATCGACCTTTTCTATACCCTTAAAAGCAAATATAAAAGGGAAGGAAACAAAGGCCTTGAAATGATGTGCAAATACTTCTTGAATACCCTTTACGGAAAGTTCGGGCAAAAGAGGACGGAAACCCTTAAGTGGAAGGATAAAAAGCCGGGTCAATACTTTAAGGAGGCAATATTCGACCTTACCCGGGGGATATGGATAACAGAAACACACCTTTTGGGCATGATTATTCACAAAAGGTCGGTAGGAGAGGCACCTCATTCTTGTGTAGCTATTGCCGCCCATATCACCGAGTCGGCACGGCTTTACCTATGGGAGTTATTTGAGAAAGTGGGATTTGATAACGTCATGTATTGTGACACCGATTCATTGAAGTTAAGGGCCTGTGACATAAGACCCCTTAAGTCCCTTATGGACGAATACCGTCTTGGGTACCTCGATCTTAAGGATAAGACTAAAAGACTTGATATTATGGGAGCAAAGGCATACCAAACTGAAGATAAGCTTGTTATGAAGGGCGTTCCCCGGAAGGCCAAGAAGGTCGATACATATAAGTATGAATATTATACCTTTTTCAACCAGTCTACCCACTTAAATGAGGGGGTAACCAGGTATTATCTAACGAAGAAAACAGTCAAGGATGTTACCCCTCGATATGACAAGGGAGAAATAACGACCGAAGGTAAGATTATTCCTTTTCAGCTTGAATCTTACGGGCCTCTTCTTTCGCAGCTTCCCGAACCACCCTCATTTTTCTCAAACCCTCCGGTTCAACCACCTGAGCCCTCTTGAACTTATTGACCGTGTCTTTAAGTACCTTCTTTAAGTCTACCACTGCTACTTACCCCCTTTCGTTCCGGATAATTTTTCATACCACTCGATGTATTTAAAATTGTACCCTAGCCTGTCCATTTCTTGCCGATAAACATCCAGGGTAATGATTTTAGCTGCTAGAAACTTGTCAAGGTCGGATTTGCTAGGCAGCTTAACGTCAATCAGTTTCTTGATTTTCCACTTATCCATGAGAACAGCTATTCGCTCCCCGGTCAGATTTAGCTGGCCTAACCTTGAACGGGTCTCAAACTCATCGGCAAAGTTGTTTTGATACCTGTCTTTGATATTAGTGATAACATCATCCTGTAAGTCTTTCGCCTCTTTGTAATCCTCCGTAAGAATGAAATACTCTGCCATAGCTTCAGGGTAGTCAAGGTCGGTAAGGAGAGTCATGGCATCGGCCCTAGTTAATATCTTTTCCTTGTATCCGGTAAGAATCTGACCTTTTGTTAACTCTTTGTCTGCCCCCTGGTTGTACCTGACGGTAAAATCCGCCATCTTTTCAGCATGGGTCTGGTCGTACCCTAAGTCTTTGTATGACTGGATTAGCTCTCTATCGTTCAGGACGCCCATATCATGCATCCTTCTGACGTCCACTCTTGTATAAGGTTGGTATGCAACCTTTGTCAACTTGTCCCGCCAGTAAGGGGGTATCTCGACCGTCCTGTAGAGCATATCAAGCTCAGACTCGTCAATTATACTCTGTCCCGGTCGGTCCGGGTCTTCACGGTGAAGCATCTCAAAACCCATTTGAATAGAAGGGGTTTCCCAGTGAGCGTACCAGTATTTCTTTGCCCACTCTTCACTTATGCCCTGTTTTTGCAACCACTGTACTTGTTCTGCGGGAAACTCGTCAGCATATCCCATTCGTTCTATCATATCAGGCTCAAAAGCCTCTTTGGCTACCAGGTGAAAAAGGTCGGTAGGGCCGGGAATGATCGACCACCCTTGAATGACCTCTTTGATCCGGGTGTCTGTATAGCCTAGCTCCCTCATTCTCATAAACATTTCATCGTCCGATAAGACACCGCGAAGCCATAAAATACGAATATTCCCCTCGTCATAAAGCCTGTACCTTGACAGGAAAAACAGGTCGATATCGCTATCGTCAAACCCTTGCTCCCTCATTTTATCCCTAGCTTCTTGAGTCTTTTCAGGAGCGATAAACGAAGCTGCAACCAGGGTTTCCGGGCCGGGTCTTTCAGGGGTATATTTTGAAAGTGTCTCTCTCCTCATTTGGGCACTGGCCCCGTATATGGTTGAGGTGATATATAAGTCAAATAAAGGACCTATTGTCTTAAATAACATATAGGTATCCCAGGGCGGAGTCAGCTTTTTCCACTTCATGATCTCGTTAGCCTCTGCCCCGGTCATAAGCTTTTGTTCGATGAACCAGTTAAGAAAGGGCTCCCATGCCCAGTCTGTAGCCTTTCCTAGCCAGTCAGTGACCTTAAAAGCAGAAAGATCAATCACATGAATTGCTATCTCTGAGAAGCCACTCCATACGCTGTTAAACATAGCAAGAAAAAAGCTGTTTACCTCGTCCCATAGTCTACCCAACAACCACGGTCTTTCTTGTTCATCTTCAGCCATTAGTAGTCCCCCACAAACCAGGTTTTTCTGAGGCTTGCCTTTACCCCTGCCGGTCTGACAGGGGTCTCTATCTCTTCAGGGAAGCCCAAAGGCATAGGTATAACCGCTCTTAAAGCCTCTCTGATCTTGGCTAGCTCGGCACTGGCAGGCTCCGCTTTTTGTACAAATTCATTCACGTCTCTATGGTATTGCCGGGTTGAAATATCCCCAAATTTCCTCTCCTGGTCAAACCTGTCTTCATCAGAGAAATGGTCGATCTCAAGAAGATAGTCGGCGGGTTTCTTTAGCCTGTCAATAAGCACAGCGACTTCTTCTCGTTGCCTGCCCTGCAAAGAGGTAATACCTTCCATTATACTGTCAAGACTTGCCTTGTAAGGATCATAGGTCTCGGTAATAAAGGTGTCAAACTTCTCTATGTAAGGAGCAATAACCGGGTCAACCCTGTTTCTGATTGTTTCGGGTAAATCCTTAACCAGCTTGTCAATATCGTCCCTGATAACCACCACATCGGTAACAATCTCCTCAACAGCCTCGGTCGTACGCTGAACTCCCCTAATGATAGCCTGAATAAACTCCCCTTTTCTATCCATTGCCGGTCTGTCAACCCACCGTTCAAGGTCAAAGAGTAATGCCTCCGGGTTGTTTGAATATCGGTAAGTCGCAGCAGAAAAAGACTTCAAATATCCCTGTGATACACTGAGCCACTCTACTTGGGCCAGATCATATTTCATTCCCATGCTGGTACTCACATCAAGAACAAGGTTCCGGGCGTTTTGAAGGAAAAGCACCATGAAATAAGGGCCATACCCTAGGGCCTCTGATATTCTCGTTATCTCACTGTAAACACCTCTAATAATAACTCGATAATCCTCACTGACCAAGAAGGCCAATTTATGAACACTGACCAAGGTGTCAAAGTGTATGGCGGTCAGTAAAGCAGAAATTGATAGTTGAAGACTGCCAACGAATACCTCAAGGCCCAGCTTGACTTTTGAGAGGGTTGAAAGGGTTGCAAGCGAAGGAGATAACGCCGCCGACATGGCAGCCTGATAAGCACTCACAACAGCAGGGCCTAGCACGGCGGCCCCCACAATAGAGGCCATTATAAGAATATGTGTCCTCTTATGTTTAGCATGTTCTTCGATCCGTTGTCGGTTATACTCAAAAAACCGGGCAATACCAACGTAAGATACGGCCTCATAGGTTATCTCGTCAAACTTATCTCTAAAATCCAAACCCTCTAAAGGAAATACAACTTTCACTATTTCAGTAAAAGGGGAAGGGATCTCACCCCAAAACAAAGAAGACACCGGGTAGGTCATAATTGCCCTGGCCCTATCATCAAATGCCCTGTCATCGTCAGTATTTATAGGAAAACCATACCTCACACAATAAGCTGCGGTAAGCACCTTGAGCCAATACAATGACTCGGCATAGGATAGTTTGAGAGTCGTTGACAGGTAAGAAACTCCGTCTCTCCAATCAGGAGACCAAAGGCTAAATACCCCTTGAGAGAAAACAAGGGCCTGTTTGACACAATCCTCAAGACGCATGAACAGGGCATATTCAGGGTCTTCAGGCTCGATCCTTAAGGCAAAGGCATATATGGTAAAATAAGGGTTTTGTTTCTCATAGCAAGAATAAGCCTCAACCGCTTGACTAGCCCACTCATAAGGGACAGATCGAGCCCTGCCATACCAAAGCTTTCTATAGATAGCAGCCTCGACATAGCTCACTTCATACCATAACTCTTTCGCACACTTAATTGAAAAATTATAATGTGCGATATCCCCTGAGGTCGGCTCTTTAATCCATTGCTCCACTCTCTACACTCCTTAACCAAATTCTTTCAAGAGTACGTCCCTGGCCTTCTTGCTATAAGCAAGTTTATCCTCCATGTCTCTGACGTCAACGTCCAGCTCCTTCAGGGCACCAATCGCTTTCTCTGAGCGCTCAATGTCTCTAGTCAAGCCTTTGAGTATCTTCTTATCCTCTTCAGTGAGCTTGACAACAGGTTCGGGCGGTTTTACTGCCATGATTTAACTCCTTTCGTTAAAAGGCCTTTTTCCACTTCTCGATAGCCCTGACCGGGAAGTAAAAGGCTATGATTACCACATAAACAAAGCCTATGGTAACGCTCTGTTCACCCCATTGAAAAATGACATCATTAGGAAAATGCCCTGTTATAAAAAGCTTGCCCCACATAAAGAAGTGAAAGGTCAAGGCAATGACTTGCCGGGTGTGTAGGGGATCTCCGGTCCCGGCTTTCAAAAGCTCAAGGTCAAATGCGACCTCAGTCATAAAGGCTTTAACGGCATTTTCCCCTTTAGACCGGATATGATCCCCAACCTGTTTTGCTATTTCAGAGGGAAGGCCCCCGGTGAAGAAGTTTAGAATTTTTCCTAACATGATTTACCCCTTTGGATTATTGAGATACCTCTTAATCCACTTGACGTCAGTTCTCAGGATAGCAATTGATACCTCAATATGAACGATTGCCCCTATAACGATAATACCCGCTGGGATTAAGACAGGTAGGTATTCCATTTAAAACTCCTTTCTTATTTCTCGTAACCAAATACAAAAGCATTTATTAATAAACTGGCATCGTCGGACCATAAAGATATGTCCCAATCCTCACCTATTTTTAACACTGGACTAAAAGGTATTGCTATTACTTGAGTAGGCTGACCTACCGCGCTCGTCCCTTTCAAAAAATGATACTGTTCAACAGCCCCATCGTCTCTAACACCTACCCAGTAATTACCCCCTATATTTATATACAAAGTGGCAATAAGAAGCCCAAGATACAAAGTTTTGCCCGGATTAACAGTGTGTACAACCACAATACCCTTACCACCGTAATTTGACGTGGCGATAACATCGCCCACTCCTTCCGATAGTATATTTAGGTAATCAAGATCTTGAACAGCAAGGTTCGCCTTCATTATGCCATTAGTATCAACAGCTATAGTCTTGAGAGTAGCACCAAAAAGACCTTGTATTTTAGCAAGCATGTTACCTAGTTCATCAACGTTTACAGTAATGTAATCGTTATTATGCTTACCATGCATTGCCACGCTTGAATACCAGTCAGGCCTTCCACTTGCCATCTACTCCTCCTCCTCTTCTTCTTCTTCATCAGGTTGAATCCAGGTAAAGGGTGTTTCTATGATAGCCATTCTTTTCTCCTCTTGTAAAGCCGTTTCCTCGGCGATAATTCGCCTTAATTCTTTATACCCAAAAGTAGGTAAAAACCTTGCCATATATATCTCTTCTGAGACCATTCCTATCCTAACAGTCACACCGTGAGCATGGGTCTCATCAAGATTCCAAGTATAAATATCGAACTGGAAGGGAGCGACAAGCTTAAGGAGGGTATCATCGAAAGAGATACAATAACCGTCCGTTATGAAATATTCACCGGGTGTGGAAGGCCAAAGCTGATGACCCCCATCATATATCTGCACTTTCAAGAGACCGGACGGGCCAGGGGGGAAGTCTATCTCGACTTTGTAAACAAGACCACGGGTAACTTTCAGAACGGTTTGTTTGGGTGTAGTTGCAAAAAGATCTATAGGTGTGGCAATAAGCGTTGAGTAGATCACTGTTTTACCCCGTGGGTGTTAGTGGGTTAAGGTTATTCGATTAAATATTGAACTGTTACCCCTTCTGTGATGCCGTCCGTTGCACCGGGAAAGGGACGGACAAGCATTATTGAATCGACATAGAGGGTAAAATCATCAGTATTGCCTGTCTTCTCTATTATCCTAATGTTTTGATAATCAATAGCAGACCAGTCAACCGTGCCCCCTGAGGACTCAGGATTATCAAAATCACATTTTAGAAGATTCCAACCTACGGAAAGATCCCCTTTTGCCCACAAAAACCTGATATAATCGGTTGCACCTGAGCCCAAATAGTACCGTAAACAAACAGCCCCGGTATTAAAATGATCTAATGTCGGTAAATAAAACCACAGATACCCCCAATCATTTTGATATTGAGATAGATCACCTAAACTAATGCTATTTACCCAATAAGCAGCGATCCCACCCACAAGACTAGCATCCACTCCCAGAGCCATTGAATGACTGCCCTCTTTAACATAAACCTGGTTATCAACCGGAGCTAAACCGTCATCATTTTCAGACCAGTTTGATATATCTGAGGTATCACCGCAATCATCCAAAACCTCCAAAATTTCACCAACCAGTTCGACATAAAGACCCCGGTTGAAATAGATAGGAGGATGACAGTCATAAGAGGGTTGCTCGTACTGTGTTTTGAGATTCAAGAGTATGTCTGAAGTGACCATTTCACCGTTGCGTAACCGGGCTTGACAGTCTACACTGAAGACATGAGGAGCGACCAGGGAAGAAAAGAGATAGCAGGGCTTAGGAGTAACAAGCCGGCTAGAAGTTACATACTCAGTGATAAGTTTCTCGGAAAACCTTGCCGGATATATCATGTTCTGGCCCTTGTGTAATATTGAACCGTCACCCCAGCAACATTAGAGTTAAGTTCAATATACAAGCCCCTATTAAAGAAGATAGGTAACTCCCCGTCATGGGTAGGGTGAGCATATTGAGCCCCCAGGTCAAGAACGATAGGTGAAGTCACAGCCTCACCATTTCTTGCATAAACTCTGCTTGCTGTGCCTATGGTAGTAGGAGCAACCAACACTTTAAAGACATAACAAGGCTTTGCTGTGACCATTCTTGAACCAGTAATATACTCGGTAGAGCAATGCTCTGAAAGGTCAAGAACGCCCTCTGCATACTCTTTCATAGGACACCCCTTTTTGGTAGGCCCCCGCCCTCAGTCGGTAAGCAATAAAGCCTACACCATGGAGGGCAGGGATTTCAGGTTTAGAGCCATGCGAAAATCAATAAGTCCGGTATTGCTGGATAAAGATCTTACTGGTTGAACCCGCTATCCCGTCAGTAATATCAAGCTTAAGATTCCCCACGGCCGAGACATTAAACCAGTCATCAGGCTCGTCCTGCTTGCCAAAAGGAATAGCAATCGTTCCGTGAGGAGACCAGCCTTTAATATGGTGAACGGTGTTCTGGGCGAGCTCACAATAATACTCATAATTACCCCCATCACCGGCATAAGTAGCTACATCGCCACCATCGGTATCATCCCTCCACTGAGTACCAATACCCATTACGTCCATAGTGGGGGTACAGTGCTTAGTAGCCTTAGAGACTTGCCCTCCGGTCGTCATCATTTCCTCAATAAAGGCATTTTCCCTAGCCATGCCAAACAGGAGGTCTCTAAACTCTCCGTCAATTATAACCTTCTTATCTTGATCAGAGGCAAGCTTGATGTTTGCAAAGCACCAATGAGGCGGATTGTCTGCATATCGGCTTTGAAGCAAAAGCTTACGATAGGGAAAATCACGAGGTAGGTCTGTGTAAACATGAGCCGAAGCAACCGTTGTCCACCGTTTAATCTCCTTGGTCATAAAAAATCCCGCAGGAGAAATAACTTTCTCGTCAAAAAGGGCGGCAAGAACTGAAAGTTTTCCGGCTGACACGTTCATACCCCCGGCACTTGTTGAAAAAGTAATCCGCAACTGAGGATTACCGAACTTACTGGGGTCAAGGGCAAACATCTCATCCCATAAGTACCGACCAAAACTAAGGGCCACCTGTGCATCGCTCTCAGTGGTAACCAAGTAGTTAAACCACCCACCTCTAGGATGAATACCGCTATGGTAAATATCAAGGGCTTGCGCTTCTATACCGTCCAAGGAGAAAAGAACATCACTGCCATCGACAATCTCGATCTTGGTAAAACACTTAATATTGTGTTCGGTACTGTCAGCACCGGCGCCATGCGTAACCCTCAGGTCAAGGAGAAGCTCACTTATAGGGTCAGCCATATCAAGGTCAATGGTAGTAATGTCACCGTCTGCTAGGGTTGTTAAACCCTGCAATTCGACATATCTATGGTTCATTTTTTATTACCCCCTTCCCCCCTCAACCTTTCCTCTGGAATTTTGCCATTCCACGGATAAAGGTCGTCATACGGTTAATGTTATCCTCGAGGGTAATATCGGGTAGTTTGGCAATTTGCCCTTTAATGCTATCCTGGTAGGGCAGTAATTCGGCAGCGAATGCCTGCACTTTTGCCGCAGCTCCGTCGATACCGGCAGCTACACGACCGACACCTTTGTCAATCATCTGCTTTTTCCACTCTTCTAAGGATACCCTCTTGAGGCCCCTTTCCCACTTGCCGCTTTGAATGGCCTTATTAAGGTTGGCTACCATCTTATCTTTCTTAGCAGCAGCCTTAGCTGTTGGACTTTCAGTCACCTTCTCGACCCCCAGACGCATATCTTCTGTCGCCCCTTTGAGTCTCCGAGCATGTTTTTCCTGATATTCAGCAGGTGTTAACTTTGCCATATCGTTTCTCCTTTCTGTTAGTTAAATTGGCAAATCTGGTTGATTGCCCCCGCGGGGTCTTACATTTAAGGGTATGATAGTTACTGTTTTCCCGGTTGTCAAGTAAAAAGTGTGGCTTTTTTGCCACACTGTGGTAATTTTGACACACTGTGTTAATTTTGCCACACTTCTTAAACAGACAACCCCCCTACACCGCTTTTATTGACCCCTTGACGTCTCGACCTGGCAACTGAAACCCCCCATGCGGGAACAAAATGCACCCTGAGCGTGTTTCTATAGCATCAGGAACAAAGTAGGCGATACCCTGAAACGTAACACCGAATCCCGGTATGTGTTTCTTTACGTGTTTCAATTCGATCTGGCTCTAGGTAAGGCATGCAAGACCGTTTCAATTGTGCCTTTTGTTTCTTTTGCATGCGTTCCAATAGGCCATCGGGCCGCCCAGGTTGCTCT
>Ga0180007_10005320_pt1 | contig 13127 bp, 16 predicted proteins | sample MM_PC_MetaG_FD_121122 | JGI IMG/M metagenome (GOLD analysis project Ga0180007, IMG submission 121122) | Groundwater microbial communities from the Aspo Hard Rock Laboratory (HRL) deep subsurface site, Sweden - MM_PC_MetaG | ecosystem: Environmental > Aquatic > Deep subsurface > Groundwater... | reverse complement strand
TGTGGGAACGGGATGAAAAGGAGACTGTGACGTAATCCGCACACACTCAACATTTCGCAGGAACCGGAGATCTAGCGCATGGCCAAGGAATGGCGTGAACTCTTAGCCAGACGAAACCGCACGTCCAAGACGAAGCGGCTCTACGAGAACGACCAGCCGACCAACAAGTACAGTTGGGACGGTATGGTCGGCACGTCCCTGCACTATGAGGAGACCGAAGGCTCCGGCGACTGGCTTGAGGTTGACCCGCGCATAGTGCCCAGCGACGACCCTGGCTGGGACTGGGAGATGCGCAAGAGCCACTGGCGGTTCCTGGTGCGGAACGGCGGCTGGTTCGCTGCTGAAAAGCAAGGTGTGGGTATTGGTTTCCGTCTGGAGCGGATAGCCCACCTGAACATCGAGACCAAAGAATGGGGGACCATTCGCACGGCCAGCTACACGACGCCGACCGTGGAGACCATCGAACACGGCAATGATCTCCTGGCGAATCCTCTGGGCAAGCTGACCTGGGCCAACATCTTTCCTGGCGTGGACTTTGAGATACACGTCTCTGGCGACGGGTTGCACGAGGAGATAAAGGTCTCACAGGCGGCCAGGGACGCCATGCCCGCGCCGCCGTATCCTGCCGCCGATACATATCTGGTGCTTGTCTATGAGGTGGACTGGGGCCAGGTGCCATGGCTGGCCGACGACGAAGGCGACATAGACTATGACACCAACTTTGAGCGCATGGCCAGGTTGTACCTCAAGAACCACCAGGGCGACATAATCACCGCGCTGCCAGCGAGCAGGGCGTGGGCCGAGCAAGATGAAGAGGCCCAGGTTCCCCTGCGCAAGCGGTTCGTCAAGGTGGCGGGTCAGCACTATCTCCTTGTGGGTGCGCCGGTTCTCGCTCTCAATGCTTTGCCTGAAGGAACTATCGTTTTTGACCCCGATATAGACAAAACTGTAGCAGCAAGTGCCGATGACGGCGAAGAGGTAATTGCTGATGGCAATGTAAACATCACTAACAACTTTATTGCGATGTTTGACCATACTGCCAGTGGGCGATTCGGGGGCTTTAGATTTATTGGCATAGCTGGTCTCGCGGGCGCTACAATTGATGCGTCGCATATGGATGTCTACGTCACATCCGACACTCAGGACAATGCACGACGTGATATTTATTGCGAGGAAGTGAATGCTCCAGCGGAGTTTGTGGCTGGGGCCGGCAGCTTTGACCTATCGGCACGTGCCCTCACCGCTAATTCTGCCTCGTGGACTGCGCTCAACCTTGATGAGGGATGGGAAGAAACCCCTAGCCTGAACGACCCTCTTCAAGAATTGGTGGATGGATGCGACCCCAGTGCCATTGTGTTTATATGGAAACCGCAGGGGAAGACCTGGGATTGGTTCAACATAGATTCTTGGGATTGGGACGATCATTCACATGCCGCCACACTTCACATCGAGTACACGGCGGGGGGATCACCGTCCATGTCGGAGTCGGCGAGCGAGTCTGCGTCACCCAGCCTCAGTGAGAGCGCAAGCCCCAGTCTTAGTGAATCAGCATCCGAATCAGTCAGTCCAAGTCTGAGCGAGTCTGCGAGTCCGTCTCTTAGCGAGTCTGCGTCTGAGAGTGTCAGCCCAAGTCTGAGTGAGAGTGCTAGCGAAAGCGTTAGCCCATCTCTTAGTGAGTCAGCAAGCCCCAGTCTAAGCGAGAGCGCGAGTCCTTCTCTTAGTGAGAGCGCATCTCCCAGTCTTAGTGAGAGTGCATCTGAGAGTGTTAGCCCGTCTCTATCGGAGTCAGCCTCGCCTAGTCTTAGTGAGTCCGCTTCTCCTAGTCTTTCCGAATCAGCTAGTCCGAGCTTGAGTGAATCCGCTTCTGAAAGTGTAAGTCCTTCTTTGAGCGAATCGGCCTCACCGTCCCTGAGTGAGTCGGCTAGCCCTAGTCTCAGCGAAAGCGCGAGCGAGTCAGTTAGCCCAAGTCTGAGTGAGTCGGCCTCGCCTAGTTTGAGCGAATCCGCCTCTCCTAGTATCAGTGAGAGTGCTAGTGAATCGGTTAGCCCCAGTCTGTCGGAATCGGCAAGCCCCTCGCTTAGTGAATCTGCGTCACCAAGTTTGAGCGAGTCAGCCAGCGAGTCCGTTTCGCCGAGTTTGAGTGAATCAGCGTCAGCCAGTCTCTCAGAATCAGCGTCGCCTAGTCTTAGTGAGAGCGCCAGTGAAAGTGTAAGTCCTAGCCTTTCGGAGTCTGCTAGCCCTTCCCTGAGCGAGAGTGCATCGCCCTCTCTTAGCGAAAGTGCCAGTGAGTCGGTTAGTCCTAGCCTAAGTGAATCAGCCTCTCCTTCCCTGAGCGAGTCAGCCAGTCCATCTTTGAGTGAGTCGGCAAGTCCCTCCCTTAGCGAGAGTGCGAGTGAGTCTGTTTCCCCCAGCCTTAGTGAGAGTGCGAGTCCTTCCCTAAGTGAATCAGCGTCGCCCAGCCTGAGCGAATCTGCAAGCGAATCCGTTTCACCTAGCTTGAGTGAATCGGCTAGCCCAAGTTTGAGTGAGTCAGCCTCTCCTAGCCTGAGTGAATCGGCCAGCGAAAGTGTCAGTCCAAGCCTTAGTGAATCAGCAAGCCCGTCGCTCTCGGAATCGGCAAGTCCTTCTCTGTCGGAAAGTGCCAGCCCGTCTCTGAGTGAGTCGGCGTCCGAGAGTATTTCGCCAAGCCTCAGCGAGAGTGCCAGCCCTTCGGTAAGTGAATCAGTAAGCCCATCGGTATCAGAAAGTGCTAGTCCTAGCCTAAGTGAGTCGGCTAGCCCTAGTTTGAGCGAGAGTGCCAGTCCTAGCCTGAGCGAGTCGGCTTCACCTAGTGTTTCTGAATCTGCTAGTCCAAGCATAAGTGAATCGGCGTCACCGAGTCTCAGTGAGTCGGCGTCTCCTAGCCTGAGCGAAAGCGCGTCGGAATCGGCTAGCCCTAGCCTTAGCGAATCGGCCAGTCCGTCTCTGTCCGAATCAGCCAGCCCAAGCCTCTCGGAATCAGTGAGTCCTAGTCTGAGCGAAAGTGCTTCGCCGAGCCTTTCAGAATCCGCTTCACCTAGTCTCAGTGAGTCGGCAAGCGAAAGTGCCAGCCCAAGTCTTTCAGAGTCGGCGAGTGCTAGCCTAAGTGAGTCTGTCTCTCCCTCTGTTTCGGAAAGTGCAAGCGAATCCGTCTCGCCAAGCCTCTCGGAAAGCGCAAGCGAATCTGTGTCGCCGAGTTTGTCTGAAAGCGTTAGCCCGTCACTTTCCGAGTCTGCTTCTCCGTCGCTCAGTGCAAGTATGTCGGAGTCGGCGAGTCCGTCTCTTAGCGAAAGTGCAAGCGAGAGTGTCAGCCCCTCCCTGTCGGAATCCGCCAGCCCTTCCGTGTCGGCGTCCGCCAGCCCGTCGCCAGTCGGCCCCAGGGCCATGCCAATCATCTCGTCAAATGGGATACATAGCGTGTTTGCAGGGGGGCAAATCATCAATGGTTAAGGGCCGCGTCTCAGTGATAATCCCTGGCAGAACGGAGCTGTACTTCCAGGAAACCATAGATTCGGCCCTGGAGCGGGCAACGGGCGACGTGGAGGTCATAGCGATCGTTGACTGCGACGAGCCGCCAGACAAGCCGCTGGGGAAGCAGGCCGACCCCCGCGTGAAGCTCATCAAGTTAGACAAGGCGATAGGCCAGCGGGCGGCCTACAATCTGGGCGTGAGGGAGAGTTCGGGCGAGTACGTGATGAAGATAGACGCCCACGCACTCATGTCGCCTGGATATGACGAAGTGCTGAAGGCATATTGCCCGCCAAAGACGACCGTGCTGCCAGAGATGCGGCGACTGAATGTCCACGAATGGGGGCACAAGCCGCGAGGCAAGACTTGGTTCATGTATTTCGCCCTGGACATGTACTGCTATTACTGGCGCGACTATCGTAAGCGGCCCGAGGCGAAAGTCGAATATCCAGAGGTGATGACGGGGCAGGGCAGTTGTTGGTTCACCACGCGAGAGTGGAACGACTACATCGGCCTACTGGATGAGAGAGTGGGAAGTTGGGGCAACGTCGGGATAGAAGTCAGCCTGCGGACCTGGCTGTGCGGTGGCAGTTTGATCGTGAACCGCAAGGCGTGGCAGGCGCACTGGTTCCGTAAGGATGAGGGTGGGTTCCCTTATCCGATGAATGGACGCCACGTAGCCAGGGCGCACAAGTACACACGGGAAAACTACTACTTCAAGGACGACGCCTTCGAGCACCAGGTCAGGCCGTTCTCATGGCTCATCGAGAAGTTCGCACCAGTACCAGGATGGGAGGTTTACTTGACAGACCAATACGAGACTCCGCGAACCATCATCTACTACACGGACGGGAACGTGGATGAGGACTTGGCCCAAGCGGTGAGGAAGAATCTCACCAAGGCGGCGCCCAACATCCCGATCATCAGCGTTTCCCAACAACCGCTCAACTTTGGCAAGAACGTCTGCGTGGGGACCAAGCCCCGTAGCAATCGGAGCATCTACGAACAGATACTTGCGGGCCTGGAGGCGGCGGAGCCAGGATCGGTGATCTACCTATGCGAACATGACGTGGTCTACTGTCCTGCCCATTTTGCGCATGTGCCAGAAGTGAAGGAGCGGATCGAGTACAATCAGAACCGCTACTACTGGGCACCGGGGCAGCCCGAATATCTCCCAGCGCGGGGAAAGTGGGCCTTGAGTCAGATCGTAGCCTACCGCGAATATCTTATGGAACAAGTCAAGAAGGCGCTGGAACAAGAGCAGCCATCTAGCGAGGTCTACCGATGCCGGACCCATCGCTACGAATCCGAGCGGCCTAACGTGGACATTCGACACGGCAAGAACTTCTCGCAAGATGGGCGGTGGAAGAAGCAATACTACGCCGGAACTTCTGGCATCACCGTGGCCAACATTGGCCACTGGGGATCTCCGCCCCATATGCTCTCCAAGCTGGGCTGGAACCCGCAACCAGAGATGCTATCTGACCTGTGCCGGTTACTGCATAAGCACTACGGCTTGACGAGGTTTCTACCTGCACCAGTACGGGTCAAGGACTTCCACAGAGAGGACGTCTCTAAGATCATAAGTCTCATAGGCTTGCACAAGGGCGCGGAGATCGGTGTCGCGGCTGGTGAACATTCGGAAGTTATGTTGCAGAACATCGAGGGCTGCGAGCTGCTATGTGTGGACTTTTGGGGAGTTGCTTGGTCGAAAAAGCTCGAACCAGTGGCTCGCAAACGGTTGGCTCCTTATAACGCCACCATCATCAAGGCGACCAGTATGGAAGCGGCTAGGCAAGTGCCCAACGGATCGCTCGATTTCGTCTACATTGACGCCAATCACACGTTCGACTATGTGATGGAGGATTTGATCACCTGGAGCCGCAAAGTACGAAAAGGCGGGATCGTGGCAGGGCACGATTATGATCGTTCTCATAAACGCACAGGAGGGTTGGTACAAGCGGTGAATGCTTACACGAAGGCGCACCGAATCCAAGAGTGGTTTCTCACAGACCCGCCGCATCAAGCAAGTTTCATCTGGATGAAGCCATGATCACTCATCGCTGCAAGAATTGTATCTGGTGGGACAACCAGCATCCGAGCGTGGCGCATATTCCGCCGGAGTTGTACAAGACCAAGCCTGGATTATGCAGGAAGCATAGGCCGGGATCTCTGCGGATTGGGAGCTATTTCTACGGTGTGCAGCCAGTCATGGATGCAGACGAGTTCTGCGGGGAGTTCCGTCAGGGAGGATAAACATGGGCTGTCAATCTCAAGTTGACGTTGGCGATTATCTCACCTTCTCCATCTGCACACATGATCCCGACACGGGGGAATTGGCTGATGCGGAGTTCGCCCCCGCCTATCGTCTCTACGAGGATGAGACGGCCATACCGATCCTGACGGGTATAATGACAGCACTGGACCCCCTGAATACCACTGGGTTCTATACGGAACGGATAGAATGTAGCCTGGCCAATGGATTCGAACTCGGGAAGTCCTACACGGTTTACGTCCAGGCGACCGTTGACGGCGATAGGGGCGGCGTCGCTTACTCCTTTGTAGCCGGGGGATAGATGGGCTGTCAAACGCGGGTGACGATCGGGGACTTTTTGACTTTCTCGATCTGTACGCATGACCCGGATACGGGAGAACTCACCGACACGCATTTCGCGCCCACCTATCGCATCTATGAGGACGAGATAGCCCCGCCGATCTTGACGGGATCGATGGCGAAGCTGGACGACGCTGGCACTACAGGCTTCTACACAGAACGGATAGCCTGTAGCGCGGCCAACGGCTTCGAGAACAGAAAGTCATACACAGTCTACATACGGGCGACCGTTTTCGCTGCTACGGGCGGCATCGTCTTCTCTTTTGTGGCCAGGGACAGGATTGTTCCCGGCGTCGCCAAACCCGTCCTGGAGCACTGGCCAGATGTGATCGTGGGGCTGGAGCACTGGGCTATTGTTGTGGGCCTGGAGCATCTACCAGATGTCATTGTGGATATGAAAGCTGACCCATAGGAAGGAGACACCGATGGCCATAGATTCATTCCCCTACGGAAGCAGACTCTATTTGACAGGGACGTTCAGAGACCCGCTGACCAAGGCGATCGTAGACCCCAACAATGTCCGGGTCAGGATCGTCGGGCCACGCGGCAGCCCCAGCTACGCCTATGTCTTTGGGGCGAACCCAGAGATCGTCAAGGTGTCGGCAGGCGTCTACCGAACGACCGTGGTCTGCAACAAGAGTAGCCACTGGCACTACCGGTTCGAGTGCTGGGGAACCTATGTCGGGGGGAATGATCGTGAGTTCGCCATCCGCGATTCGGTGTTCTATCCGTGAGCGAGCAGGCCGAACTATGAAAAAGGAGTCTGTGAGATGAACAAGACCAAGGCATTAGCGGCAACAGCTTTCAAGACAATCGCGGAAGAACTTGTGAATTGGGCCGCAGAATCTGCGATGGCTGACAGGATATTCAGGTCATTTGTGGACGGGATGCTCAGAGTGCAAGTTACCCTGCTGCGCACGGAGCTAGAGATTGCCCTGATGTGCCGCTGGCATGTTCCGAATGACACCGCGTATTGGCTCGCCCAACACTGGCCCAAGCGGTGGCTGCCAAAACTCAAGCCGGAGTTGTAGGAATGACCGACCAAACCGCCAACTGGGACAAGCTGCTGCTGAGGCTCAAGAGCTGCGCCTACCGCGAGTGCAGGGGCCACGGCCTGGCCGTCGTGTCGGTGAAACTGGTGCTCCGCGACGGCGAGTTGTGGGGTTGGACCAAGCCTGTGCCGACCTATACCGAGCCAGGAGGTCGCGGCGGCCTTGTCGAGTTGGAGAGTGACTTGCTCACCGATGGGATGGTGGAGGCGGTAGTTGCCGCTTGAGTTGCGCTTTGGGATATTGACAAGTGAGAACAAATGTGCTATGATATTGGCAGGAGGAATGTAGTAGACTCTCGGCAGTAACTGCATAGTATAGCCAGAAACGGCGGAGTTCGCGTCAACGCGCGGCACCCCGCCGCGTTTTCGTTTAAGGGGAAAGTGTATGGAAGGCGACACGCAACTTCTGCTGCCGATGGCCTTTCGCATTCGGGCAACGGCTGCCCTGCCCGCCGCTGGCAACTGGTACACCTCCGAGTGGCACTTCTGCAAGGGGGTCTCGTTCTTGACCCTCTACATCGAGTACGACGCGGTGATCGCGGGCAACTCCTTCGCCTTCTACCTGGACTGGAGTCCGTGCCCGCCCTTCGAGGGAGTCTACGGGATGAGCGGCTACCAGATGGGCCCGGTCGCGGCGGGCGTGGACATCCAGAGCCTCATCCAGCGCGAGGTCATCAACTATACACCCACTGGGCTGGCTGCCGAGGCGTTCGCCTTCGGGCCAATTGAGCTGCGGGGCACGGCCTACAAGTTCCGCGTGTGGGCGCACGAGACTGGGAACGTGGGCAACATGGGTTCCTTCGGCTGTGATGCGCAACTGGCGGTAGAGAGATAGCCATGAGCTTTCCGTTCGGCTTCACCAGGCAGTCGGTGGCCCCAGCGGGCCTAGTCAACGACGTGCGGGACGTGCGGGAGATCGTCGATGCGGAGCTGACCCTCCAGTCCACACATGGAACCATCACCAGTGGGACCGGTGAGCTGGACATCTATGTCAACGATGCGCCGCTGGGATCATACAAGTGCCTGCATCTCTTTGTAGACCTGGACAACATGGAGCAGGGCGACACTGTCGAGTTCCGCGTCTACTACAGGATAGCCCCTGCTGGTGGTTTGCAACTCCAGGACTATCAGACTTACACCGGAGCTGACGGCGGGCTGGCCAACGGCAAGAAGTTGATCGCCATAGACCTCTATCCCTGCCGATTCGGAGTAGAGGTGACCATCCAGCGCACCGAGGGGGAGGACAAGACCTACGACTGGCAGGTCTTCGTGGAGAACTGAGACGTGAGTAAGGGATTCGACCACTACTATCCTAACCAGGAACTCGCGCTTTGCCTGCTCCTTGAGGAGGCCACGGGGGTAACGACTCTAGGCTGGGAAAAGGCGGCCCACCTGTTTACCCTGCACGGAGTCCCGACCTGGGTCAGCCTCGCCAACGGCCTAACCGTGCTGGACTTCGTGGCGGCGACCCCGGACTACATCGACTGCCCAGCGTTGGATACGGTCGATCTGGACTTCACCGATGGCGACTTCAGTGGCCTGGCCTGGGTCTATGGTACGCTCAATGGGCGCGAGGTTTTCATCAAGGGCACCGTCGGCACGAACAATGGCTGGGGATTTTCGCTGAACGTGAACAACCAGATGGTCTTCTTCACCGTGCAGGCTGGCGCGGCCTCCCAGACGACCACCGGCGCTCTGATCACCCTCAACGCCTGGCACTGCGTGGGCTTCTCACGGACCGGGGCGGTGGCCAGGATATACAACGACGGCGCGGACGCGACTGCGGTCTCTCAGGCGCACATAGACCCGGTGAGCGCGGCGGCCAATGCATTCACCATCGGGAGCACAGCTGCTGGCGGTGCTGGCTGGTGGGATGGGCGCATGTGGCGTCCACGCATCTGGTCGAAGCTCGTGCCAGCGGCGGTGTTCAAGACGATATTCGAGAATGAACGGCACCTATTCGGAGTGTGAGGTGCCAAGGCACTCACAGCTACGAGGGCCGAGGTACGCATAGAGGAGTTGGCGAATGACGATACACGGCAGTCAAACAGTCATAGGACGGAGGTATGTGATTGTGGACCTGAAGGGACTCGTGCTGGAGACAGGGCAGATAACAGTCTATCACGTTGAGGGCGACGGCGACCTGGAGCATGGGCTAGACAAGGCTTACATAACGGACACACCAGGGACTACCGTGGCCGTCGATGTGCCACACTACGCGGCCAATGGGGGAATTGATTTTGCCGCGACCACCCCGGGCACGATAAACGATGCGGCAAATGGCTTTGCGACCATATTGACTGGCGACACGATAACTGTGCGGGGCACCGCGCTGAACGATGGGGTCTACACGGTCAGTACTGGTGGGGTAGCGGGCGTGATCCGAACCACCGAGGCGACGGTGCTTGAGGCGGTCGGGCCTTGTGTCTCGATCTGCAAGCGCGCCTTGCAGACGCACAACATGGTGTTTGATCGTAACACCGGGCTGCTCTGGTCGCAGTTGACCACGAAGGCTCTCAAATGGGGAGACGTGAGCGACGGGAAAATGGCTTGGTATGATGTGGCGGATTGCTTCACCATACATGCGGCGGGCAACGACCTCACGATGGTGCCGCCCAACATCTTGCGGATTGTGGGTGGCGCTGGCGAGATAGCCTCCTTCCACGCTGGGGATGCCATTCAGTGCACCGTGTTCGCTGCTGCGGCGAATCTTCTTCCGGGCTACCGGGTGCTCTCAGTCACGGTGAACGGGGCCGACCTCGACCTGGTGCTCGATCCGGCAAACAACACACTGGTGGCGGAAGCCCTTGTCAACGGTGTCGTCAATCTGGTCTGCAAGTCGGCTTATGCCTTCGCGGCGGCGGCTTGCGAAGCCGGGGTTGGCGGCTACAGCGATTGGCGCGTGCCCAACATCAATGAGATGGCGTCCCTCTTGGAATTCAGCATTGCAACCGCACGGGTCACGCCAGACCCAGCGGCTTTCCCGGGCTGGCCCTATGATGGGGATGGGGGTTATGTCTGGGTGTCGACCACAGACCCTACCACCGTCGCCAACTCTTATCTGACCGGCGCATTGGACGGCGGATTCCTCTCGACTGTGAAGACGGCGATGCACAACATCGCAATAGTGCGCGGGGGCTGACGAATGCCCTGGACTTCTGAGGATGTCGAGCGTCACAAGAAGGGCCTGACTGACAAGCAGAAGGGGCAGTGGGTCGCCATTGCCAACTCTACGCGGAAGCGGTGCATCGCCGACGGCGACAGCGAGGAGGCTTGTGATGCCAGGGCGATCAAGTCGGCAAACGCGATGGTCACCAAGGAGGTGGATATGTCCGACCTCGATCTGAACCTTTCGGAAGCGGTGATGAAGAAGGAAGGTGCCGAGTCGTTTCCGGCCTCGGCCTATTTGGTCGTGGAGGATCCAGAGCAACCCTCAAAGTGGCACCTGCGGGTGAGGGATGCGGCAGGCAAGGCTGACCATCGGCACATGGGAGCGGCTTTTGCCGCCCTGACGGGTGGCTACAGGGGCCAGAAGTATGCGGGGCCGAATAAGGCCGAGGCTCTCCGCAAGCTCAAGGCGCTCTACAAGGCCGAGGACATGCCAGTACCAGGCGCAGCAGAGGCGGCGACTGAGGCACTGGCCTACATCGCGGAGCTTCTGGAGGACGTGAAGGGTTTGCTGCAAGAGGCTGGCATAACCTCTGAGGCCCAAGAGGAAGAGTCTCATCCCGAACTGGAGACCACCAAGCTCGCCGAGACCTATGCAGGGGCTGAGCTTCTGACCGAGGGCCTCGCGGAGGCCGACGGCCAGGGCCCGCTGACCATGAAGATCCAGCCGATCCGTCCAGGTTTCGGCAATGCCAAGGATGGCAACTACTACCCAGCGGCGATGCTCAAGCGTGATGCACGAGTCATGGTCGGGGCGAAGATGTATGAGACTGACCACCGCGAGAAGGACAAATCGACTCGGACGTGGGTCTCGACGGTGACAGACGTGCTTGGCTTCTCGGACGCGGGTGCTCCGGTCTGCGAAGTGGTGGTCCACGACCCAAACTTTGCGCAGCGGGTTCGGAACCTGGCCGAGAAGAATCTTCTGGACAAGATGGAGTGCTCGATCCTCGGCGATGGCAGGCTAAAGCGCAACCAGATGGTCGAGGGCCGGAAAGCCAACATTGTCGAGGCCCTGACCAAAATCAGCAGCGTGGATTGGGTGACCAAGGCGGGGGCCGGCGGGAAGGCCCTGGCCATAGCAGAATCGGAGAGGGACATGGACAACAAAGATCAGAAAGTGACAGAAGAAGTGGCTCCCATAGAGGAGACCCCACAGGTAGTTGCCTTGGTTTTGGGGGCCGTCCCAGTGCTGAAGGCGCTGCTGACATCGGGCTTGCCGCAGGCGGCGCAGGAGAGGCTGGCCGAGGGCGGATACGCGGATGAGGACGCGCTGAAGGCCGCGATCGACGCGGAGAAGGCGTACCTCGACGCGGCGCGTCCTACAGGCGGGGGCAGGCCGTTCGGCATGAGCGGCACATCGCCCAAGCTGAAAGAGGACGAGAAACCTCTCGCGGAGCGCGAGAGTGCCATAGTCAAGAAATACAGGGGAGGATGAAATGACTGTCAGAAGCCACCTTTACGATTACGAGCAGTCCAGCGAATCGGGGCGGGAGAGGCACACCCGCTGGCCTTATGCGCGGCTCAAGGACGCCACGCCGACGTTGGGCGACCCGTTCTGTGTGACCTCGGTGATCGTCGGCATGGAAGTATGCGGCACAGTGGTCACGCTGAACGCGACCAACAGCACCATCATCGGCAATGTCGCGGAAGGTGCGATTTACCGCCACAATGTCCGCAACGTGGTGACCTACAACAACGATGGGCCACCTCAGACGGAAGCAACTTGGGCAGCCGTAAACATCGGCGACCCAGTCTTCTATGACGAGACCGCTGACGTGAACACAGCTGGGGTCTGCAAACTGAGCACAGCTCCGTTACACGGTGATGGGGCGACCCCGAATCCGCGCTTTGGCACCATTCAGATGTTGCAAGATGAGGTCGCCAGCGACTTTCCAAGGGGAGATGCCCAGGCAGGACTCAGCGACTTATACGCCGTGTTGCAGTGTGGTCTCAACGAGAGCTAACAGAACAGGACAGGAGGATAGGACATGCGATCAATCGTCAGCATGATAATGGAGTTCGCCCTTGAGGACAACAAGGGCGACAACGACCGCTGCCAGCAGATCAGGGAAGCATACCAGTACATGGACGGCGAGATGGGCTGGGTCGAACGGCGAGGCGGGGTGGACGCGAAGCTGGCCGAGGCTCTGACCGTGGGCAGCTTCCCGACGTACTTCGCACGGACGATCAGCCGGTTGGCTTATGACCGCTACAAGTACCGCGAGGGGCAGTGGCGCGACTATACCTACCCAGACCAGACCCCGGACTACTCGACGGCCGACAGATGGCGGTGGTCGGAGTTTGATCGACCAGTGCTCCGCGATGAGAAGGCCGAGGCGTACTGCGGCTTCATATACCCAGAGCTGGTGCAGATCGGCGTGGACGACTACGCCAAGCAGGTGGACTTCTCCAGGCGTATCCTGATCAACGATGACCTGGGGCAGTTCAACTCGATCGGCCAGCGGATGGGCGACAGTGCGCGGCGCTTTGAGGACTTCTACGTGTCGGCACTGTACCACAACGCTGTGACGACTGGGGTGGGCGGGCTGATCCTGGCAGGTGCCAACTACTATGGAACCGGGGCGTTGACCACGGCGAACTTGATGATCGCCTGGAACGCCTTCGCGCAGCGGGTGGACGGGCGGGGCAACCCCCTGAACATTCAGCCGCGCTTCCTGGTGATACCGCCGGTCTTGCGGCTGACCGCCGACACCATTCTTCAGAGCGAGCGCATCGCGGAGTTGGCGACCAACGCCACCAACGTGATGCGGGGTCGCCTGGAAGTCAGGGAAGACCCGTACATCA
>Ga0180007_10005319_pt1 | contig 13129 bp, 10 predicted proteins | sample MM_PC_MetaG_FD_121122 | JGI IMG/M metagenome (GOLD analysis project Ga0180007, IMG submission 121122) | Groundwater microbial communities from the Aspo Hard Rock Laboratory (HRL) deep subsurface site, Sweden - MM_PC_MetaG | ecosystem: Environmental > Aquatic > Deep subsurface > Groundwater... | reverse complement strand
CTACTGTAAACCTCTCCCCAGCTGGTCGGCAATCAGTCCACCGAGTTTTTCAATCCCCGCAGCCCAGCGCTCATTCCACGGGTGACCACAGCTGATGCGAATGCAGTTCCCGTATTTATTTGTAGTGGTGCAGATGACACCGGGAATGATAAAAATGCCATTTCGTTTCGCTTCATGAAAAAGCGCCAGCCCGTCAACACCTTCCGGCAGTTCTACCCACAGCACATAGCCGCCCCGTGGGGATGATATCTTGGTGCCCTGGGGGAACTCCCGACTGATGGCAAGCGACATATTTCCCGCCTGATTCCTCAGGGCATTGCGCAACCGGCGCAGATGCCGCTCATAGCCGCCATTGTGCAGAAAATCGGCGACGATGAGCTGATTGAATTTGGACGAGGCGATGACGGTATTGAATTTGATTCGTTTCACCTTTTTCAGAAACCTGCCGGGCAGGGTCCAGCCCACCCGCAGATCCGGAGCCAGTGTTTTGGAAAAGGAAGAACAGTAGAGCACCATGCCTTTTTCATCAAATGATTTCAGGGTGCGGGGCCGGGCTGCGCCGAAATAGAGATCGCCGTAAATATCATCCTCGATGATGGGGATGCCTTTTTCGACAAACAGTTCGACCAACTCCTTCTTGGCGGCAACCGGCATCTCAAAGCCCAGGGGATTCTGAAAACTGGGGCAAACAATGCAGGCCTTGACGTCATGTCGGGCCAGCGAGGCGCGCACCAGGTCGAGGTCAAGACCCTTTTCCGGATCAGTGGGCACTTCCAGGGCCAGCATGTTCAGATCCTCAATCAGCTGCAGATAACAGGTAAAAGTCGGAGACTCCACCAGGATGGTGTCGCCGGGCCTGGCCACGGCGCGCAGACATAAATGAATGGCGTCCATGCAGCCGTTGGTAATGACCACCTCTTCCTCATCGATATTTTCCTGATACCCCAGCGCCCTTTTGACGATCTCCCGCTTCAGCTCCGGAGCGCCGGTGGGATTGCCGTAATTCATCTCTTTTTTCTTCATGTAGCGGGCTGACACACTGCGCAGAGAGGCGGCAAGCTGCGCAAGCGGCAGCAGATCCATGCTGGGTACCGCCGCGCCAAAGGGCAGCATGTCAGGGTCATTGATTGCCTCGTGGATAGACTCGGCCAGCAGATTCACCCCCACCTTCTGGGGCCGAGGTTTAAGCTTTTTCATCTCCAGCGGCGGCAGAGTATTGCCAAAACGCGGCTTGACAAAATAACCTGATTTCTCTCTGGGCTCCACCGCACCCCTGTTCTCAAGTTCCATATAGGCCTGATAGACCGTGCTGATACTGAGCCCGGTCCGGGTATGCAGGTTCCTTAACGACGGCAGCCTGTCGCCGGCCCGAAAGCTGCCGTTGTTGATCCTGCTTTCAATGTCGTCCGCCAATTTCAGATACTGATATCTCTGCCCGCTTTTTTCTATGGTTGCCCTTACTTTGCCGCGCATCTGTTATGGTATTTTTCTTAAAAATCTGCATCTGTTATAAATTAACCGTTCTGCTACACTCAAGGCAAGTTTTTAATGACAGAATGAAACCGGTGAGCAAAATGGAAACTGAGCTACAGAGTGAAAAAGCAAGACGTGTTTTGGATTGGGAAAAGTTGGCGCTGGCCCTGGCGATCATCGTGATCTTTTTTGTTACGCTGATCGTCTCCTTTTCCCTGATCAACAGAGATGTCATGCTGGATAACCCCGCGGTCTCGCCAAGAAAATATCCCAACCCGGAACTCAAGGCCTTATAACAGGAAGCTTTGCCATGGAGATCCCTTTTTTTCATATCGACGCCTTCACCGGCGAGGTCTTTAGCGGCAATCCCGCCGGTGTCTGCCTGCTGGCCCATTGGCCGGTCGACGCGCTGCTGCAGCAGATCGCCGCGGAAAACAATCTGCCGGAAACCGCCTTCATCGTCCAGCAGGGAGAATCCTATGCCATTCGCTGGTTCTCGCCCCAAACCGAGATCGATCTGTGCGGTCATGCCACCCTTGCCGCAGCGTACGCCCTCTTCAATTCCATGGGTTTTCCCGAGCCCGTGATCACCTTTGTCTCACCCTGCAGCGGAAAACTGCAGGTCGGCAGAAAAGACTATCTGTACACCCTGGATTTTCCCAGCCGACCCGCCGTGGCCTGTGATCCGATCGCCCTGCTCACCCGGGCCCTTGGTGTAAGTCCCTTGGAAACATGGCGCGCCGCAGACTATCTCTGTGTCTTTGTCTCAGAGGATGAGGTCAGATCGCTTCGGCCCGATTTCAGCCTGCTGAGATCACTGGATCTGCGCGGAGTGATCGCCACCGCCAGGGGTAAAAAACATGATTTCGTTTCTCGTTTCTTTGCCCCTGCTCTCGGCATTGACGAAGACCCGGTTACCGGCTCATCCCATTGCACCCTGATCCCCTACTGGCAGGAAAAATTGCAGAAAAAACGCTTGCATGCCCTGCAGGTTTCCGCACGAGGCGGCGAATTATTCTGTGAATACCTGGGTGAGCGGGTCAGCATTGCCGGCAGGGCGGTTTGCTATCTGCAGGGCACCATCGCCATCTGACCAGAGATGAAACAAGCATTTTTACTGAAATCGTCAAAATTTTTTTTCACCGCAGAGCACACAGAGATCACAGAGAAATATTTTTATTGCAGTCTGTCAACGCCTTGGGCTCTGTGCTTTCTTTCGTAAATAAGCTCCTTATCAACCGCCTGCCAGCGCGCCGGCAGCCACCGAGGCAAAGAGCCGCCGAGGGTGGTTACAGGCCTTGAGTACCGTCTGCAGGGAGGCATAGCGGAAAAAGGCCTGTGCCCATTTGTCCAGCATATCCTTGTCTGCCCAGTACAGAATTTTTTTCTCACCCCAGTCCTCCATTTTATCCAGCAGACCATCGTTTTCAGCCGAGTGAGCCATGACCATGTCCACATAGTCATCCACATCAACCGGCTCGCGGCCCGCCTGCAGACAAAAAGACTTGTACCCTGCCGGGTTGTTCTGCTTGATGTCACTGACCATGGTGCCGTAATGCTCAATGACGAACGCCTTCATCTCGTCTCGTTCATCCATGGAACGCACGTCGTCTGGTTTGAGCACCGCGCCGTAATGCCGGACAAACTCACGACTTTCCATGCCTGCGACATGGGCCGGCAGCAGACCAAGCTCCACGATTCTCTCAAGAAAAGGATCGGAATCGACATCAAAGTCAATGGAGCGCAGCAGATCGAGGTCGCGGGAGACGATTTTTGCCTCAAAATCAAGCTCGGCCATACAGGCGATGCGGCCTATTTCCGCAAGCATGAGAAGATTGATGCAGTCGATCCGTTCGATCTCATGCCACAGCATCTTGTTCAACCGCCCCTGGCCGAGACCGAGCAGATCCCGCACCGACCCTGCGGCAAACTTTCCCCAGCCCAGGATCTTGCCCACTTTGGAGCGACGTTCGAACTTGCGGTCAAAACTGAGCTCGCCATTGAGCGAGGCGATCAATGAACGGAAATACTCGGCGCTTTCGGTAAACGAACCAAGCGCCATCTGCACCGCCAATTCCGTGCCTTTTTTCTTTTCACCGGCCATCTGCAGGGAACGGAAGGCCCCGCGCAGCTTGCCGATGGCCTGGGCATCCACCTTGGCCTCCAGCCTCTCCAGCAGGGCAAAAGAGGCCATGGCCGACTCCAGCAGGGCATTAACCAGCTTATCGGTAATCATATGGATCCTCCCCAACCCCAGACAAGAATGCCGCCTTTCTTCCTCATAAAGATAAGCCGGCCTCGCAGACAGGCTGCATCATACTCACACCCATGATGAAAAGGTCACGGCCGTCCACCTGCAGATCACCGTTTAAATCGCCGGAACAATCCCCCACACAGGCGGACGCGCCGAAAGATGCGGCAATGACATCCAGATCAGAACCGTCCTTGTCATTATCGTCATCCATATCGCCGACACATTCCGTGGACAGGATAAACGGCAGAAAATCCGGATAGCTGCAGCTTTCAGAGAGGACATGAACGGGATTATACATATCCAGGCTTGCCGCCACATCACCGGTGCTGAAATAGCCGTTATTATCCCGGTCCCAGTAAGCAAAAAGCCAGATATCCGAATCGGCGGCAAAATTAACACTATAATAACCGGGTTCGGCAATCGTCGTACTGTTCACCAAGTCCCATGGCAGAAACCATGCATCGCTGTACCCTTCAATAATGATCGGTCCGCCGGTCCATTCCGGACAGATAACCGTGCCGTTTACGGCAATGGGCAGTTGCAGCATATTGTTCCAGGTATCATTGGTGAATTCGGGCAGCACTCCGTTTAAAGTGGGATCAGGCAGGCTGCAGAGTAACAGGTTATTCTCTGCGTCAAAGCTTGGCAGCATATCGCGAAGATGAAAAGGATCATCAAAGAACCTGCTCAGGTCAAGCGGTAAAGGATCATCGTCTTCACCGCCACCTACCATGGCCGGGCCTGCCAGGGAGGTTTGAAGCTCAGCCAGGGTATTTCTGAATTCTTCCTCGTCGAGCAGGCTGTCAACATCAAAGGCGACAAAATCATTGAGCTGATCATCAACCTCGCCTCTTATAACTGCGGAGGCGACAAAATAACTGTCAATTGAGTTGTCAATCGCCTCTTTGGCAGGGGCAAGCTGGTCCGGGGTTTTCACTTTGAGGAAATCGATATAGGCGGCAAAGAGATCGGTGTTGATTGAAAAAATACCGGCCTTGATTTTTTCGAGCAGCACTGCTGGTTCCACATTGAGGTTGTAGGAGTCGGTGATCAGGATCATCGATTTCGCGCCGTAAAGTACGGAGCGATATAAACAAACGTCACCGTAGTCAACCTCGACCTGTTCACCGCTGAGAATTTCGGCCGGCTCAAGCATGATATTAAATGATGGATCGACGACAGCGAGGTTGGCCAGCGCTCCTTCGATCTCCGGCACGACAAGGTTGACAAAAAGAGCAGTTACCTCATCTCCGGCAGGTGTTCCCTCCGGCAGCACAAGTCCCCCATCAGCATCTCTTGTCCAGTCCGCAGTCCAATCATAAATATTTCTGCCCAAGGGGCTGACGCCGCTTTGATCAAGCATGAGCTGGAATTCGGGATCATAGACGAGAACCAGCAGCCGGGTTACCGCATAAAACATATTCGCGTTTTGGTTGCTGGCATCCACAAGCACGGCGGTTTGGAAGCAGCTGTTGGCATTGACGATATCCTGCTGGGCAAGATAGGCTCTCCCCTGGTCAACCAGGGCATTGGCTGGGTCCTCGTCGGCCGGCGCTCTACCGGTTGCCACGACAAGCATGCCGATCAGGACAAGGGTAACGAGAGAGACCCAACCGGACAGTGTAATACCTTTTCGCTTTTCACTTCTCATGTTTCTTTCCTCTTCATTTCTGCTGGTGCTGCAGGTTCAAGCGGTCTCAGATAAAGATCCGTCCCGAAACGTGTTCCCTGTTGCTGCCGCCCATCATTGATAAATGTATAAAATTGCCGGGTTTGCAGGACCCCTTTTTCCATGAGCCACTCCAGCCTGTTGGTCTCAAGCATTCTCCCATCAGGAGACACAACACGCACGGCATCCTCGAACACAATACTTTTGCGCTGTGGATCAAAATCTGCGCGCATACTCTGCAGGCTGAGTATGATCCGCCCTTGGTCATGCAGGCGCAGTACAATGCTGTTCTTCATTTCCAGGCCCTTGACGGTAAATGGAGAAATACCGCAGGATAAAGCCAGTTTCCAGCCGAGAAAATCCTGCCAGTCACCATCATCAGCTGCTGACCGCCCGGTATCAGTCTCTCCTGATGTCCGGTCCGCTACTCCAACCTGTTGCCGCTGATCCACCGGAGAGAGAACCGTGCCTGGCGTACCGTTCTTCCCGCTCAACGGCGGCGACAAAAATTCCCCGCGCAGAATCCTGCCGGTAACCGGAGGATAAATATCAATAATCATCCCCTCGCAGCTGAGAACCTTACAGAAACCAAGACGGAGAAAACCTTTCTTTTTACCGGTAATCCGGACTGTTTCTATCTGCACCGATGCCCGTTTTCCTCCGGCAGTGCATTCTTCGGCGGCAATCCCCTCAGCAACCAGGCTCTTATCTAATGGGGCAAAAACCTTTGCCGTGCTCTTCCTGTCCGCCAACGGTTGCCAACAGATGATCACGCCAAGGAAGGCCATAGCCAATAAAAGCACTGACAGTAAGGCCGCTTTGCCTGCGCGGCCAAGGCCAGGGAACCTGTTCATCGGAAACCTTTCAGGCAAGGTATCCGGCACGGAATAGAGGATGCCCCTCTTTTTTGATTCGTTACAGCAGGGAGCATATTGTCACCGGCCTTTGCCCCGGTACCCCGCTCGCTCATAATCGAATCAGCACCACACCGGCGATGAGCAGCAGAGCCCCGGCAAGGCGCGGCAAGCTGACCGGCTGCTGGGTAAGCCCAAGCAGACCCAAGTGGTCAAAAGCCAGGGAGGCGAGCATCTGACCGGTGACGATCAATGCCACCACGGTTGCTGCGCCAAGCCTTGGCAGCAGAGCAATGGCCACCACGATATAGATGGCCCCGAAAAAACCGCCGGTCCACAACCACCAGGAGCTTCTGGCCACCGAGGCACCGGACAGCCACGACTCCCGCATGACCAACAGCACGATCAGCATGGTCAACGTACCGCCGAGATAGCTGATGAATGCCGCCCATGATGCTGATTCAAGGCAGGCCCGCAGGTTGGCGTTCAGGGCCTGCTGGACGACAAAGCTCACTCCGGCTCCTATGCCCAGCAGGGCGAACCCCAGCAACTGCAGCAATTCCGGCATGTCCTTTCTCCTTATGGCGAAGTTGTTACTCCGCCATTTATCGCTCTTTTTGCATCGTGGACAAAAAAATGAATTTTCATTCAATATCGCAAATAAACAAAGCCTGCAAGATAAAACACAATGATTTGTTGGGATTATCGCTCAAGAAACCAGCCTGCTGGATATGGGGGAGCCGCCCGGCCATTTGCCGGAAAATCCCTTGACAGCATCCACCATTTATCATTAATTAGAACCATATCGCGGGGGTGGCCGTTGGGCCTGAGATTATACCCTTTGAACCTGATCCGGATCGTACCGGCGGAGGGAGCATTTTCATAAAAATGATAGACCAACGTCATTTCAGTGCAGAAATGGCGTTTTTTCTTTTTCAGGCCCCCTGTCGCCACCTCTCAAACCGAAACGTTTACGGAGGTATACATGTTAAACGAAGTACAGATCTCAAAAGCCATTATCGAAACCTACTGCCGGAAACTCACGGCAAACCTTGAGCTGGATGTGGCCATTGTCGGCGGCGGTCCCTCCGGTCTGGTGGCCGGCTGTTATCTTGCCCGCGCCGGGCATAAGGTTGCCCTGTTTGAGAAAAAACTCTCCATAGGCGGCGGCGTCTGGGCCGGCGGCATGATGTTTAATGAAGTGGTTGTGCAGGAGGCGGGCAAAGCCCTGCTTGATGAATTCCATATCCCGGCCCGGACCTTTACCGACGGCTATTACACCGTGGATGCGGTTTATCTCGCCAGCAGCCTGACCCAGCGGGCCATGGATGCAGGTCTGACGATCTTTAATCTGGTGGCCATGGAGGATGTGGTCATCAAGGATGACCGAGTGGGTGGGCTGGTGCTCAACTGGGGTGCTGTTGCCACCTTGGACTGGCCGGTTGACCCCCTGGTGATCCACAGCAAATTTGTCATTGACTCCACCGGTCATCCGGCCAACGTCGCCGAGGTGCTGGTGCGCAAGATGGGGGTGAAACTCGATACCCAAACCGGCGGCATTGTCGGCGAGAAATCGATGAATGCGGAAAAAGGCGAGATGCAGACGGTGGAGAACACCCGGGAGGTTTACCCCGGCCTGTTTGTCAGCGGCATGGCCGCCAACACGGTCTGCGGCGGCTATCGCATGGGGCCGGTCTTCGGCGGCATGCTGCTGTCCGGCCAGAAGGCGGCAACGGAGATCCTCAAAAAGCTCTAAGCCTCGTCCAGCGTCCTCCTGACCACCATGGCAAAATCGTTTCTGAGAACAGGCTTGGTGATATAGGCCTTGATCCCCAGCGATTTTGCCTTTTCCTCACTGATCTGCTCACTGAAACCGGTGCACAGCACAATGGGCATGTCCGGCCTGAGGCCAAAAATTTTCACCGCCAGTTCCGCGCCGGTCATATCGGGCATGGTCATATCGGTGATGACCAGGTCATAGTCCTGGGGATGACTGCTGAAGGCCTGCCAGGCATCGATACTGCCGGTTAGAGCGGTCACCTTGTAACCGAGACCCTCAAGTATCTGCCGTGAAAGGCTGATGATTTCCTCTTCATCATCCACCACCAGAATCCGCTCATGGCCCCTGGGTATGGCTCCCTCGTTTTCCGTTTCCGTTGCGCAGGTCTCCATGGCCACGCAGGGCAGATAGACATGAAAGGTGGTTCCCTTGCCCAACTCGCTGAAGACCGAGATATGCCCGTGGTGGCTCTGCACGATGCCATGAACCACGGCCAGCCCCATGCCCGTTCCCTCTCCCTTGTCCTTGGTGGTGAAGTAGGGCTCAAATATCCTGTTTTTGATTTCCGGACGGATGCCGGGGCCGGTGTCACTCACATCAAGCCTGACATACCTTCCCGGGGTCAGATGCAGACCGGCAAGATAATCATCGACCCGGACCTCCACTTCGCCCAATCCGACAGTCAGCACACCGCCGGTATCCCGCATGGCCTGATAGGCATTGGTGCACAGATTCATCATGATCTGGTGAATCTGGGTGGGATCGGCCATTATCGTGCCGCAATGAGGGTTAATGTCCTGCCTGATTTCAATAGTGGTGGGGATGGTGGAGCGGAGCAGCTTCAAGGCCTCCTTGACAAAAATATGAATTTTTAGCGGCTTGTATTCCTGGGGCGCCTGGCGGCTGAAGGCAAGAATCTGCTGGACCAGGTCCCTGGCCCGCATGCCGGCCCTGATCACCTGCTGCTGGAAGATCCATATCTCACTGTCTTTGGTCAGTCGCTGTTTCACCAGTTCGGCGTAACCGATGATGGCTGACAAAATATTGTTGAAATCATGGGCAATACCGCCGGCCAGGGTACCGATTGATTCCATCTTCTGGGCCTGCTGCAGCTGTTCCCCAAGCCGCATCCGCTCCTCCTCCGCAACCTTGCTCTCCGTGATGTCGAGCCAGATGCCGACAATTTCCTTGGGATCACCGTTGCCGTCTCTGACCAGGATGGCATTGTCCTCAAACCAACGGTAGGCTCCGTCGGCATGCAGCCAGCGATATTCCACCATGACTACTTTCTCGGCAATGATGCTGTCGAAAACCTTGAGTACCTGGGAACGGTCTTCCGGATGCAGCCGTGCTTCCCAGAAGTCCGGATCATTGATAAAGGGCTCGGCGGTGAAACCGGATATCTTTTCAATCTGGCCGCTTACCCAGACCCCGCCATAGGTGTCGGCCGGCCGGGCGATATAAAAGGCCATTGGCAGGGAGCGGAGAATGAGAGAATGGCGCGCTTCGACTTTGTGCAGTTCCTCATAGGCCTTGCGGCGATCCTCGATTTCTGCCTGCAGCCGCTGATTTGACTCGGTGAGATCCTTGGTCTTGGCAGCCACGATATTTTGCAGCTCCTGCTGGTGTTGCCTGAGGCATTCCTCCGCTTTGCGGCGGGTATTCACTTCCCGGGCAAGCCGTCTGTTCCAGTAGAGGAAGGCGGCAAAGAGCACAATAACCCCGGCCAGCACCTTGAATAACAGGGAATAATCCACCTTCCGCTCATTATAGGTGAGCAGAACCCATTTCCGGTAAAGGCCGGCCTTGTCCTCCTCACTGACGGCATCCAGGGCCTTCTGCAGAATGGACACGAACTCAGGCCAGTCACTGCGCACCGCAAGCGACATCTCGTTTTTGTAGGGCGTTTCCCCGCCTACCTTGATGTTGGCAAAACCCTGCTGGGTAATATAGTAGCTGACCGTGAGCAGATTGCCGGCCAGGGCGGTCACCTGGGAATTATCAAGCATTTTCAGCCCGTCACTGACGGTTTTCACCGGTACGATGTCAAGCTCGGGATGATTTGCTCTGAGCAGGTCATGAATGGCGTAACTTTCCACCACTGCGACCTTTTGGCCGGCAAGGTCATCGAGCTTGCCGGCATAACTCATGTCCTTACGGGTAAAGATGACAATGGGAAAGGAGAGATACGGCCTGGTGAAATTCACAAAGGCCTTTCTCGCCGGGGTGAGGGTCAGGCAGGAAAACATGTCAAGTTCCCGGTTCTTCACCTGGGAGACCAGTTCCTGCCAGGTCTTGCCCTTCTCAATCTCAAAGCTGATGCCGAGCAGGTCGGAAAGCCGTTGCAGATAATCAATGGCAAATCCCTGATACTCCCCATGCTCATCGACAAACTCAATGGGCGCCCAAGCCGGATCACTTGCCACTTTGATCACCGGATGCGCCTTGAGCCAGGCAAATTCCTCTGCGGTGAAGGCGGGCAGATGCTCCATCTGAAAAATCCTGCCCTGCTGCAGATCAATGTCCAGCCATTTCCTCTGGATCTGCCGCCGCTCGGCATCGGTGATGGAGGCAATGGCCTTGTTGAAAATGGAGAGCAGTTCCGGCCCGTCGTTGCGCAGGCCGATACGGGAATGGCCGATATGATCATCCGTCTGGATATAGGCAAATTTCAGGTTCTGCAGAAAGTTCTCGGCAATATGATAGTAGAGCACCGTGGCGTCATCAAATACCCCATCGACCTTCTGCTCAATGAGAAGGTTAAAGGCCTCGTTCAGCGTATCCACCTGGACGGCTTCAACCCGGGGGTATTTCTGCACCAGGATAGCCAGTTTGGCGCTTGATTTCTTGACCGCGATTTTATGGCCGCCGAAATCAGCCAGGCTGCGGATGACCTGTTCTCCCTGCCGGGTGACCAGGGCCAGGGGGTAGATGACACAGGCATCAGTGAAGTTGAGAAAGGGCCTCCTCTCCTCCAGCATTTCGGCGTTGACGATACCGTCGACCTGATGCCCCATGGCCTTTTGTAAAGCCTCGGGCCAGGTGGAGCCGGCAAATTGGATGGTAATGCCCAGTTTCTCTGCCAGCAGCCGAATGAAATCGATGTTGATACCATCGATCACTCCGGCACTGTTGCGGAAATTCTTGGGAGGATAACCTTCATCCACCGCCAGGGTGATGACCGGATGGGAGGCAAGCCACTGCTGCTCGGCAGGGGTGAGCATCACCCTGCCGCGATACTCCCTGCCTTTATCAGCGGCAACTGGTGCCTGGGTTGCCCTGTCCGGAGGTGGACTGTTTTCTGCCCCCATGTCATGCTGGACCGCCTGATCGGCGGACGGATTTCCAGCCTGTGCCGTTGCTGCCATGGGAAAAAAAGAGAATGGCGCAACAAGCTGCATCCAGAGAATAAGGAGCAGCAACTGCAGGGTGCTGCCGCACGGTGCTTTTTCAGTTGAAGTCATTCAATCAATGTTATCGGTAGGTAGAAAATAAAACGTGTCATACCGGCCAGAACCGGCAAAGGCGTCGGATCGGCCGCAGTTATATAGTGGGGGAAAAAATTACGAAATGTCAAGAAATGGCGCGATAAAATTGATGACTTCGTAAAAACTGAAAAGTTACCACAGAGAGCATAGAGCCCACAGAGCTAACTGATTATAATAAAAACGTTCTCTGTGATCTCTGTGTGCTCCGTGGTGAAAAAAGACTTTTTACCCACAAGGGGCATAAATACGAGACCATCAACTTTTGGCAGAAAAAATGAGAGGCTTATGCCGGACGCAGACCAGCATTGTCGTTCGCGATGCGGCGCAACAGCATGGCCTGCCACTTGCCTTCACGGGCGCTTTTCTCCAGTTGCCAGCCACTCTCCTGCAAGCGGGGCAGCACGCCTTGCGCCTGCTGACCCTGCAGACCGGAGACAATGAGCAAGCCGCCGACCCTGCTGAGACGACCAAGATCTGCCAGCAGGCAATAGAGGACCGACAGGGTGAGGTTGGCCATAATGAGATCAAAGGGTCCGGCAATGTCCTGCACAGGCGTGTTGAGAATGGTGATGCAGTCACAGAGGTTGTTCTGCTCCACATTGCGCCGGGCCACGGCCAGCGAATCAGAACAGATGTCCACCCCCACCGTACGCCGGACGCCGAGCCGGGCACTGATCAGGGACAATACCCCGGAGCCGCAGCCCACATCAAGCACCTCGGCAGTCGACATCTGATCTGCTGCCGCTTCAAGCAGCGACACGGCCAGCCTGGTGCTCGGGTGACTGCCGGAGCCAAAGGCCTTGCCGCCATCAAAAAAGATTTCATGGGGCCGGCATTCTTTTTCGGCCTGGCTGACAAGGGTGAAAGAGCCGATGGTAACGGGCGCGGCAGCAAGAGAAGCTGTCGATCCGCTGACCAGTCTGGTCTCCACCAGTTCCGCCTGGTCGGATCCCCCCCTGCTGTTTAGCGACTCCAGTTTTTCCTGGACGGCAGTGAGGCAGACATCAAACTTTACGCCGCTATGGGCCAGCATACCGAGTTGCCAGGTTCCGGACTTGTCATAACAGCTGATCTCGCCCATTTCCTGCAGCTCACTGCACAGGAACCGGGCGCACCGACCGTCCTCTGTCTCGATGAGAACCAGCAGCCTGGCATCATCACCTGCATCCACACACTCACTGAGTTTCATCGACCATCACCAGCTGTTCCTCAAAGACCGGGGAGGTGTGGCGGAAAACCACCTTGCGGAAGAAATCAATGGTATCCATGCGGCGGTTGAGCATTCTCACCTGCTCCCTGACCATGCCGGTCATGGGAATACGGGTGATGGCCATCTTGTATTCGATATTGGAGACATACCGGCTGTCAAGGTACCAGGCATAGATCAGTCCCATCAGCATGCCCGGCGGGGTGAACCCTTCCGAGCCGCTGATCAGCCGGGTGTAGAGCAGCTCATTGTCTGCAGCCTGGTTCATGCGTACCATGCGCAGAAAACGGGCCAGCTCGCCGGTGGAAAAATAGCAGCGCCGCGTCTCTTCCGGTTCCAGGGTGAGCCGATACACCTTGCCCAGCAACAGGCCATCCTGCTCCACCGGCAGCACTTCCTTGCCG
>Ga0180007_10005318_pt1 | contig 13129 bp, 14 predicted proteins | sample MM_PC_MetaG_FD_121122 | JGI IMG/M metagenome (GOLD analysis project Ga0180007, IMG submission 121122) | Groundwater microbial communities from the Aspo Hard Rock Laboratory (HRL) deep subsurface site, Sweden - MM_PC_MetaG | ecosystem: Environmental > Aquatic > Deep subsurface > Groundwater... | reverse complement strand
GGAAATTTAGACACTAAAACTGGGGAATTTGTCTTGGAGACTTTTCGTCGACTAAATCAAGAAAAAAAACATACCATTGTGCTCATCACCCATGAAGAAGAAGTGGCGGCTTGGGCCAAGCGAGTGATCACTATTCGAGATGGAAAATTAATTAGCGATCGGACGAATTAAAAATTATAAAAAATTATGCTTCTAAGTGATACTCTATTTGAAACCTATACTTCTATTATTTCTAACAAAGCTCGAACGGGTTTGACTATTTTGGGTATTGTGATTGGAATTGCCTCAGTCATCGCCATGGTGGCTATTGGTAACGGATCTCAAAAAAGTATTGAAGAGAGCATCCAATCGATTGGTTCAAATTTATTGATGGTCCGTCCTGGATCTCAAGGGGGGCCAGGTAACATGGTGATGAGCAGCATGGGTTCGGCTGACAGTCTGACTATGGAAGACGCTTCTAAGATTGAAGAAAATATATCCTATGTTGAAGCAATTGCTCCGGTGGCCTCTGGAAATAAGCAAGTAATTGCTAGTGGAAACAATACTAACACCAGCATAACAGGGGTTACAAATGAATATTCTGGTGTAAAAAATGTTGAAGTGGAAATAGGAAATTTTATCACTAAGGACAATCAAACTAGATTATCAAAAGTGGCTGTTATTGGACCGGATGTCAAAGCTGATTTATTTGGCGAAGATGTGCCAAGTAGTGAATTGATTGGAAAAAAAATCAGAATTGGCGGAATTGACTTTACTATTATCGGCGTGACAGTGGCTAAAGGAGGAAGCGGAATGATGAGTAGCGATGATATAATTTATATTCCTCTTTCTGCTTATCAGCAATATTTTAAGGGAGACAAATACCTTTCGATGATTAATATCCAAATTGAAAACCAGGAAGACATGACTTTGGCTGAAAGCGCCATTGAAACTTTGCTTTTAAAAGCTCATGGAATCGCTAGTGCTGACGATGCTGATTTTAGTATTATGAATCAAAGTGATATTGTAGAAACTGCTTCTTCGGTGACAGAGACTTTTACCATTCTTTTGGGTGCGGTAGCTGGTATTTCTTTGGTGGTGGGAGGAATTGGAATTATGAATATGATGCTCACAACTGTCACAGAAAGAACACGGGAAATTGGTCTCAGAAAGGCTATTGGGGCTAAAAGAGCTGAAATTTCCAAGCAATTTCTGCTTGAATCAGTGGCTTTGACTTTTATAGGAGGAGTGATTGGAATCATTTTGGGCATAGTAACGGCTTGGGCAGTGGAAACATTTTTCAGCACGACTACCGTTGTTTCAGAAGGTTCGATTCTTCTGGCTTTTGGAGTCTCAACTCTTATTGGAATTGTCTTTGGTTATTATCCAGCGAGACGTGCTTCTCGACTCAATCCAATTGAAGCTCTTCGATATGAATAATTATTTTAGGCCAAAATTAAAACAACAATCCTGAGTGGTGGTTGTTTTTTTATGATATAATTAAATAGTGGCCATCATAGTGGCCACTATGATGGCCACTAATATAAAAAATATGGAACAAAATATACATAAATTAAAAAAAGCTAACAAATATAGTTATTCCATAACCATCCCCAAGGAATTTATTGAAAAATATGGCTGGAGAGAAAAACAAAAATTGGTTGTAACTGACAAAGGCAGGGGAATTTTGGAGGTAAGAGATTGGCGAAAAAAATAAATTTTTTAGCAGTTGACAATTATTTTTAAAAGAGTAGGATATTATTTGTGTTTAAAAAATAATTACAAATAAAAACATATGTGGGTTAAAGATTATATGAAAGATTGTTTCAACACAATCAGTCCGGAAAAAACATTAAGCGAAGCAGTCAAGCAAATGATAGAACAGAAGGTCAACAGTTTAATTGTGGTTGATGAGGATAAAAAACCAATTGGCTTAGTGACTTCTCACGGGATGATTAAAGAGGTGGTTCCAGGATATTTAAAAGATGATCCTACCTATGCTCAATTTGGAGCAGAAGGTACGCTGGATAAATATGCCGAGATGGCCAAAGATAAAAAAGTGGCTGATTTTATGTATAAAGAGTTTCATCTTCTCAACGATAAAGATCCTATGATTGAAGCGGCCTCCTATCTCATTGAAGGAGAGAGAAGAACCTTGCCAGTTGTTGATGAAACAGGAAAATTGGTTGGGGTGATCACCCGAACTTGTGTTAAAAAAGCATTGCACAACGCAATTTTTAAAGATTCTCAGATCGATCCTAAAGAATGTGACTGTCTAGAGCACACCCAGTAATTAAAAATAAGGTTTAAAGCCAGTCCCGCAGGCGGGATGGTTTTTTATTTTTTCAATAAATTAATTTAAAAAATAACTAATCAATTATATGTCTGAAACAGGAAGTGAAGTTATAAATCATATTTCTAGCCCAGCTGTGGCAGCTGCTCTCCTCATTTTTCTAGGAAGCTATGCCGTTATAATCTCGGAAAAAATTCACCGAACCATTGTAGCTATTTTCGGAGCAGCTCTTATGATAATTCTGGGAATTTTTATGGGATTTTATGATCAAGAAAAAGCTATCCATGCTATTGACTTTAATACTATCGGACTTTTAATCGGCATGATGATTGTGGTGGCTCTTTCGAAAAATACCGGTCTTTTCCAATATATAGCCATTTGGTCGGCCAAATTGGCCAAGGGAAACCCTTGGAAAATTATGTTACTTTTTTCTATTATCACGGCTGTCTTTTCGGCTTTTTTGGATAATGTGACCACGGTTCTTTTAATGGTGCCGATGACTTTGGTTATTTGCGATCATTTGAAGATTAGTCCTATGCCCTATCTTTTGGTAGAAATTTTTATGAGTAATATTGGAGGCACAGCCACTCTAATTGGAGATCCACCTAATATTTTAATTGGTTCATCTGCCGGACTAACTTTTTCTGATTTTTTGCTTAATTTGGGTCCAATAGCGATTATTATCTTTCTGGCTACTATCCCGCTTATTAAACTAATTTATGGAAAAAAAATTAAAGCTGATGAGAAAAACATGGCGAGCATTATGCAACTTGATGAAAAGGAAAGTATTCAAGATCCTAAGCTTCTCAAAAAATCCTTATTCGTTTTGGCTATTATCATTTTAGGATTCTTCTTTCATGGTGCTTTAGGAATGGAAGGAGCAACTATCGCTATTTTTGGGGCAGGACTCCTTCTTCTCCTAGATAATAAAAATCCAGAAAAAGCTCTTCATGAGGTGGAGTGGACGACCATTTTCTTCTTTGTGGGACTTTTTACTTTGGTTGGAGGGCTAGAGCATGTAGGGGTCATTTCTTGGGCAGCGACTAAGATGATTGAACTGACTCATGGTAGTTTGGCGATTACCTCTATGGTAATTCTTTGGGGAGGAGCTTTTTTCTCAGCTTTTGTGGATAATATTCCTTTTGTGGCCACTATGATTCCTTTGGTCCATGATATGGGAACCACCTTTCAAAATCTTAATCCTATTTGGTGGTCATTGGCGCTGGGAGCCTGTCTAGGAGGAAATGGAACGCTGGTTGGAGCGAGTGCTAATTTAGTGGTGGCCGGGCTGGCAGAAAAATCAGGCTACAAAATTAAATTCGTAGAATTTATGAAAATGGGAATGGTGATTATGATTTTCTCAGTCGCGATTAGCACGGTGTATGTTTGGTTAAGATATTTATAGAATTTTAGATAGAAAAAATCTTTGGAAATATTTTGGGAATAGTTCAATGTAATTGTTGCTTGATTTTTCAAAAGATTAAGAAAGAATTGAATCGATATCAACGAATATTGATGTCCAAAAAATCCACTTTGATCAGGTGGATTTTTTGGTTATACTTATAGTATGAAAAAGAAAATTTTAATTATTTTAGGACACACTGACTCAGAAAGTTTTTGTTCGTCTTTAACTGATCGATATGCAACAGGCGCCAGTAAACAAGGATATGAGTTAAGGAGAATAAACTTAGGTGAAATTAAGTTTGATCCGATTTTGCACTTGGGATACCGAAAAATTCAAGATTTAGAACCAGATCTTTTGAAAGCTCAAGAAGATATTCGTTGGGCGGATCATCTGGTGATCATTTTTCCTAATTGGTGGGGGACTTTCCCGGCCATTCTCAAGGGCTTCATTGATCGGATTTTTCTTCCCGCTTTTGGCTATAAATTCAAAAGTTCCACTTCTTTTGTTTGGAAAAAATTACTCAAAAACAAAACGGGAAGAATGATTGTGACGATGGATGCTCCGCCGATTTATTATCGCTTTTATCTTTTTTCTCCCGGAGTGCGTGCTATTCGAAAAACAGTTCTGGAATTTTGTGGAATTTCTCCAGTTCGAACCACGCTTATTGGACCAATAAAAAAAATGAGTGAAAAACAAAAGACTAGTTGGTTAAAAAGGATAGAAAAGCTGGGGAAAAAAGGAAAATAAATATGGAAAAATATAATTCTAAAAAAGTTGTCTATCTTCCTGGTTGGATGGACTTAGTCAAACTTCACAAGGAATTTTGCGGTTTGGAAATTTGGCAAAAAGATATTGATTATCAAGAAAAAATAGAAACTGAGTATTTAATTGGAAACAGTCTGGGTTGTCATTTCGCTCTTCTCAATTGGGAGAAAAATAGAAACACTAAACTTATATTGATTAATCCCTTAATTGAAAAAAAATCATTTTTGGTTTGGATTTGGAGATGGTGCAAATATTTTTTTTCTGAAGGCTGGAGAAGTGTTCACCCTAGGAAAATTTTTAATTTTCATAATTTTTTTCAAGCCTTAAAAAAAGCCAATCTGCTTTTGCAAAGGGATTATTGGGATGTTCTTAATAAACTGCCCAAAGAAAAAGTTTTAATCGTCAAGGGTGGAAAAGATAATTTCTTTTGTGATCAAAAGCTTTTAACTAAATTTAAATCTAAAAATCTGCCTGTTTTAGAAATTCCTCAGATGGGACACCTTTGGAAGAAAAAATATCTAACTTACTTAGAAGAGTATATAAAATAATTTTTTCTAGCTAATTTCTTGGCGAGCTAGCTTGTAGAAATTATACTTTCTAGCATTGCTGGCGAGCGAGGATTAGAGCCGAGATATATTTAGCGCCACTTTTTCTAAGAACTTTAGTGCATTCAAAAATAGTTGTTCCGCTGGTGGCAATGTCATCAATAAGGAGAATATGCCGACCTCTTATCTCATTTTTGTTTTCTAGAGAAAAAGCCTCTTCTAAGTTTTGGCGGCGTTTTTGATAATTTTTAATTTTCATTTGAGGATTAGTGAAACGAGTTCTTCTTAGCCCTTGAAAAATTTCTATTCCAATTCCTGGAGCCAGAAGTTGAGCTAAATTTTCAGCCAAAACTTCCGCTTGATTGAATCCCCTCCATCTTTTTCTAAGTTGATGGAGCGGAACAGGGACAATTAAATCTGGCAGATCAAGATTATTTTTTAAAAAAGATTGAAAAAGCAATTGAGACAAGGGTTTTCCTAGTTCCTCAACAAAGTTGTATTTAAATCGGTGGATTATTTTTTTGAGAGGTTCTTCATAGAGGCAAGAAGCGACGAGATGATCAAGATGCACAACTGTTTTTGAAAGCTGACAACGTCGACAAGGCTTTCCTTGAGGCGTAATAGCTTGTTCGCAATAAGGGCAAACTTGTTCTAGTTTGAGCGCTATTTTGTCTAAGCAATTTAAGCAGAGAAAAGTCCCTTCTTTTTCACAAATAAGGCATTTCTTGGGAAAAATAATATCCAAAAGTAACTTTCTGATAATTTTGACTTAAGATTTAGAAAAGTTTGTTTTTCTTAGGTAGCGCTTTTTCATATTTATGTTAAAATAATAACATACAAAATAATTTAAAATAAAATAATTTTTGGTTAAAACCGAAATGTTTAGCTTTGGATCAAAAAAAATTTTAGGAGTTGATATTGGGTCTTCCAGCATTAAAGTTGTAGAAGTTAAGTTTCAGGGAGGCAAACCATATTTAACCAATTATGCCTGGATGCAACTTTCGGGAATAAAAAATGTTGAAAGCACGGCTTCTTTGCCAGATGATTTTTTGTCTCTTTGTCTAGCTAGAATTATTAAAGAAGGAAATTTTAGTACTAAAAAAGCTAATGTTTCCATTCCTTCTTCGGGAGGGCTGATAACTCTTATAGAATTTCCGGAAACCATTAAAAAGGACTTGGATCAAGCTATCAGATTCGAAGCTCATAAATATATACCTTCAGCTTTGGAAGACGTTGTGTTTAGCTGGGACGTTGTTGGCAGAAAAGGAAGTTCTCTAATATCCAAAATTGAAGATAAAAAGAAGGAAAATGATGATCTAAGCAAAAATAAGCTAGAAGTTCTTTTAGTAGCGGCTTCCAAAAATAGAGTGGAGAAATATGAGAGTATAGTTAGAGGAGCTGGACTTAGTTTGGAAAGTATTGAAATAGAAAGTTTCTCTTTATCTAGGTCGCTCATTGGTAATGATCAGCGAAATTTTCTAATTATCGATATTGGTCATAGAATTTGTAATATTATTTTAGTTGAAAAAGGTATTATCAAGATGAATCACAGCATTGATGTCGGAGGAAGAGATTTAACTAGAATAATTTCCAGAAATATGAATCTTGACAATAAAAGAGCCGAACAGGTCAAAATGAAAACTAATTTTTTTCAAGAAAAAGCCTCTATCCAATTTCCGCCACTGGAAGTTATCACTAGTGAAATTAATCGTATTCTGGATAGCTACTATGGAAAAAATAATCGTTCTCGCTTGGACGGTCTGATTATTTCCGGTGGAACAGCCAGCCTCAAAGGAATAGAAAGCTACTTTTCTGAGGTAGCTCAAGCCAAAATTTATCCCGCTAATCCATTTGGTCGACTGCTTTTTTCTGCTCAAATTAAACCTTTGCTTCTCAATGTCAAACCCAATTTTGGCGTAGCCGTGGGCTTGGCCATTAGAGAGGATAAATAAAAAATAAAATAAAAAAATGAGCATCAATCTCAAAACAAATAGTTCTAACAACAATCAAGAGAAAATAAATTTTGGCAAAGCTCTGCCTTTTGCCGTGATAATTTTAGTTCTAATTCTAATTGCCTATTTTGCTTTGGCCTATTATTCCAAAAAAATCGATGCTCAAATAATTGGGGAACAAGAAATATATAGTCAAAAAATGGAGGAATTTAAAAAAGGAGATGCTAAGGAAGCTTTGGATTTTCAAAACAGAATTTCTGAGTCAAAAAATTTATTGCTTCAATATGAAAACAATTTGGATCTGTTAGATGAAATTCAGAAATATATTTTACCGGAAGTGTATTTAGTGAAAATATCGGCCGATTTTGATTCCAATGAAATAAATTTAGATTGTCGAACAACAAACTATGACTATGTGTCAAAACAAATTTTATCTTTCAAAAATTCAGCTTTTTTTTCTAAAGTTGAAGCTGGAGATTCTAATATTGTCGCTCAAGAAGAAAAAGTTAATTTCAAACTAGTATTATCAATTAAAAAATAATAAACAAAAAATTCATTAAAACAAAAATATGAAAGTTAAAATTCTATTAGTTCCTCTTTTTCTAGTTTCTTCCATCACGATTTTTATTTGGTTGCTCTATCCCACATTTTCGGAATTTAGAGAAAAAAAGAATGATTTATTGGAAGCTCAAAATCAAGTGGCTGACATCGAAACAAAATTGGAAAAAACGTCAATTCTCAAAAAAGAACTTAGCAATAATAGTCTTAATCAAGAGATGATTTATTCTTTTTTGCCGGAAGCACAAAATGAGGAGGAAGTTATCGATATCTTGAATAATATTGCGGCTTCGGAAGGAGTTTCTATTTCTTCTATCTCTATAGACAAACCTAAAGCTCTAATAGAACCTACTAGAGTGAGTACTGAAGACTCCGGAGCTAATTCTCTCAGTGCCTCTGGCTTTAGCGTGGGTAGTGAAAATGCCGAGGCTAATACTTTTGTGCCTTCAGCTAATGTTAGAAACTTTATTGCTTCTATGCGGGTGAGCGGAAGCTATGAAAGAATTAGAAATGTTATTGGAAAATTAAACAAGACTAAGCGATTTAATAGAATTCGAGTCCTTTCTATCAATAAGAATAATAATCAGGATAATGACGCTAATGTTTTATCATTGGATCTTGAAATAAATTTTAATTACTTGGAAAAAGTAAAAACAGTCAATTCTTTGAATAATCAAATTTTTACTTCTGGCAAATTTAATCTAGCTTCTGTCATAGAGAGTTTGGAACAATACAGAACGGGTTATATTTCTAATTTAAATAGTGGAAACAGCGGAAAAAGCAACCCATTCTTACCTTAAATTTTTATGGAAGATAAACAAAAAAATAATTCTAGTAGTGATGATTTAGATGCGGCCGAAAAAGAAAATACTTCTTTGGTGAAAAGGGCTCAAGAATTGGGCATTGAATATCTATCAGCCGCTCCCAAGAAAATAAAAGAGGGGATTGTTTCTCATATTCCTAAAGATGTGGCTATAAAATATCAAATGGCGGCTTTTGAAAAAGATGACAAAATTCTGAAAGTGGCCATGGTTAATCCTCAGGACATTAACGCTCTAAATTCTTTGCGTTTCATAGCCGAAAAAGAAAAAATAGAGGTTGACACTTATTTAGTTTCTACAAAAACCTTTGAAGATATTTTCAAACAATATGAGGGACCATCGGAAATGATAAAAGAAGCGGTAGCTTCTTTCCGAGACGAGAATATCAATGAAGTTGAGGAAAAGGAAGAAAAATTAGGAGCGGCTATTAAAAAGAAAGAGGAATTAATGCAAGAAGCTCCGGTAGCCAAGCTCGTTCAAGTTATTATCAGCCATGCTATTGATGGTCAGGCTAGCGATATTCATATTGAGCCAATGGAAGGAGATTATCGAGTTCGTTTTAGGGTAGATGGAATCTTGCATGTTAGTCTGAGTATTCCTAAAGAATTGGGTCCGATAGTTGTTTCTAGAATTAAAATTCTTGCTAATCTCAAAATTGATGAAAAAAGAAAACCTCAAGACGGAAGATTCAGAATAACTGAAAATGGCTCTAGTATTGACTTTAGAGTATCTTCTTTGCCAGTTATTAATGGAGAAAAGGTGGTGATGAGAATTTTGGATAAAGATAAAGGTCTGGCAGATCTCGGAACACTGGGAATGATGGGAACGGCTATGGAAAATTTAAAAGAATCTCTTGAAGAAACCTACGGAATGATTTTAATGACTGGGCCAACTGGGTCAGGAAAATCAACCACTCTCTATGCTTTGCTCAAAATTCTTAACAAAGATGAAAGGAATATTATAACCCTAGAAGATCCAGTAGAATATAATATAGAAGGATTAAATCAAAGTCAGGTGAAGCCAGAAATTGGCTATACTTTTGCTTCAGGACTTCGAACCATTTTGCGTCAAGATCCTAATGTTATTATGGTGGGGGAAATTCGAGATTCAGAAACAGCTGAACTGGCAGTGCATGCTGCTTTGACTGGACACCTTATGTTTTCTACTTTGCATACCAATACAGCTATCGGTGCAGTGCCACGGCTGATCGATATGGGGATTGAACCATTTTTGTTGGGATCATCGCTTCGAATGGTTATGGCGCAAAGATTGGCCAGAAAGATTTGTGAAGATTGTAAGGAGGAAAGAAAAATATCCGAGAGGGTAAAAAATAATTTATTGAAAGCTATAGAAAATATTTCCAAGGAAGAGCTTAAAAAGTATGATATTGATATTGAAAATGGAATAAAGGTTTATCAAGGCAAGGGATGCGAGAAATGCAATGGCACTGGACTAAAAGGTCGAATAGCCATCTATGAAGTTGTTCCAATAAAAGACACTATGAAAAATATTATTTCTGAAAAAAGCGGTGAGGAAAGTCTTCTCATTAAAGCCAGAGATGAAGCTGGGATTATCACTATGAAACAAGATGGAATACTTAAAATCCTTAAGGGCTTTACAACAATTGAAGAAATAGAAAGAGTAACGGAGGGAAACATCACCTTAGAAGAAGAAGTTGACTAACTTTTAACTAAAAAAATATGGAAAATGTAGAAAAAAAGAATAAAACCATCATGATTGTGGAAGATGATTCTTTTGTTATGGATATCTATGAAACCAAGCTGCTGGGAGAGGGGCATACTGTCGTGGGAGTCAGCAATGGCATGGAAGCAGTTAAAAAATTAGAGGAGGGTATTTTCCCAGACATTATCCTGCTAGACATCGTCATGCCCTATATGGATGGATTGGAATTTTTAAGAAAAATTAGAAGTGAAGAAAAATATAAAAAAATTCCAGTTATTTTATTGACTAATTTGAGTCAAAAAGAAGATGTTGATATGGGTCTGGAAATTGGAGCACAAGATTATCTGATCAAGTCTCAGTTTACACCCTCAGAAGTGTTTGAAAAAATTAAAAAGTTTTTAGAGTAGCCATAATCAAAAATAAAAATAAATATGATACATGCTGAACAAAGAATAAAAAATCTTCTACGTCTCACTGCCCAACAAGGAGCTTCAGATTTGCATCTCAATGTTGGACGTTATCCGACACTAAGGGTGGATAGTCGATTGTTCATGCTGTCTCAAGAAAAAGTGCTAACACCGACTGATACCAAAGAGATGTGCTATTTTTTTCTGAATGAAGAAAGAAAGAAAAAATTAGCCGAAGATGGTCATGTAGATTTTTCTTATAATTTTGAAGATAAGGCTCGATTTCGTATTAATGCTTTCTATCAGCAGGGCCATATTAGTATTGCTCTTCGTCTTATTCCTCGAGAGATCAGAACTCTAGAGGACCTGAATGTCTCAGAAGCTCTTTATGATTTTACTAAATTTTCTCAAGGTTTGGTTTTGGTTGTTGGTCCAGTAGGGCATGGAAAATCTACCACTCTAGCCGCTCTTATCAATCATATAAACAAGACTCAAGAGAAACACGTCATTACTATTGAAGATCCTATTGAATATATTTACGAACAAGATAAGTGTATTATTGATCAGCGAGAGGTCTATCAAGACGCTAAATCTTTTCAGTTGGCTCTTAAAGCTGTCTTTCGAGAAGATGCTAATGTTGTCCTGGTAGGCGAGATGCGAGACCTGGAAACTATTAGTACTGTTATTACCGCGGCTGAAACAGGCCATTTGATTTTTGCTACTCTTCACACTAATGATTCTTCTCAAACGGTTGATCGTATCATTGATGTTTTTCCTGCTCATCAACAAAATCAGATTAGAATTCAGCTGGCTAACGTTCTTTTAGGAGTTGTCTCTCAACGTTTGATTCCTCGGATTGATGGTGGTCGAGTTCCAGCTCTTGAAATCATGATCAAAAATTATGCGGTTGAGAATTTAATTAGAGAAAATAAATCCTATCAAATAGATAATGTTATTGAAACAAGCGCTGGTGAGGGTATGATCTCTATGGATAAAGCCCTTTCTGATTTGGTTAAAAGAGGGGTGATCACTCCAGACATGGCTATGACTTATTCAAAAGATCCTAAAAATTTTAGTTCCCTATTGAATCTTTAGTCTAAATTTACTAAAATAGATATATTATGAAGTTTTTCTTTAAAGCCAAAAACAAAATAGGAGAGATTAAAGAAGGAGCAATCGAAGCTAGTAACGAATCGGCGGCTATTGAGGTTTTGCAAAAAAATAATCTCTACCCGATGAGTCTTAAAGCGGAAAGCACCTCTTCTTTGAAAAAAACTTTTTTGAAATATTTTGAAACAGTCAAAAGTGAAGAGTTGGTGATTTTCTTTAGGCAATTGGCCATTATGATTGGAGCTAAAGTTCCTATAATTTCAGCTCTTTCCTCTATTAAAGAAGAAACTAGCAATCAATATTTCACCAGGGTTATTAATGATTTGGTTAATGAGATAGAAGACGGAGCTTCTTTTTCTGATGCTCTTTCAAAGTATGCGGATGTTTTCTCACCCCTTTCCATTAATATTATAAAAGCCGGAGAAGCTTCGGGAAACATGAAGCGTTCTATTGAATACGTGGCGGACAATATTGAAAAAAACTTTGCCCTGACTACCAAGATTCGTTCAGCTATGATGTATCCGGCTATAATAATTATCGCCTTTTTCATTATTGGATTTTTGGTGATGTCGTTTATTGTTCCTAAATTGACTATGATCATCAAGGAATTGGATGCTCAGGTTCCTTGGTATACGCAAATGGTTATCGGAGCCAGTGATTTCATGGCTCGCTATTGGTGGGCAGTAGCGGTGGTAATTTTAGGATTTGTCGGTAGTTTGTGGTATTATATAAAAACTGAAGGAGGTCAAAGAGACTGGGATCAGATAAAAATAAAACTGCCAATTGTAGGGAAGATTTTCAGAAATATTTATGTGACTAGGTTTGCAGAAAATTTTGCCGTTCTTCTTTCTGGAGGCATCCCTATTATCAAAGCTTTGACTATTGTTAGCTCAGTCATCAATAACACTGTCTATCAGAAAATATTTTTGAAAGCAGCAGAAGAAGTGAAAATCGGAGGAGATATTAGCAATGTCCTTAAAAAATATAAAGAGATTCCTCCTATTGTGACTCAAATGATTCGAGTAGGAGAAGATTCTGGTCAAATTGATTCGGTTTTGACTCACATTGCTTCCTTTTATCAGCAGCAAACTGATACGGTGACTAAGAATCTGGCTACCTTGATTGAACCGGTTTTGATGATTGTGATTGGTGTGGCAGTGGGAATTATGGCTTTTGCGATTTTGATGCCAATCTACAACATTTCCAGCGGAATCAAATAAAAACCAATATTTTAGATAGAATAAAAATTAAAAATAAATATAAGAAAGGAGGTGAATTATGAAAAAAATCAAAAAAGGTTTTACTCTCATCGAACTTTTGATCGTTATTGCTATTATTGGAATTTTAGCAGCGACTGTCTTGGTTTCATTGGGTAACGCTAGAAAGAAAGCCAGAACAGCGGCTGTTCAATCAACTCTGTCCTCAATTTTACCTTCCGCTTACATTTGTTTTGATGCGGGACTAGATATTACCGCTCCAACAGCAGGAACTGAAATTTGTAATTTGACCACGGGAACTGATCCTGTTTGGCCAACATTAAATGCCGGCTCTACGGTTGGTTGGACTTGGACTGGTGGAACAGTGGCCAGCTCAGCTTCGACCGGAGTATTT
>Ga0180007_10005317_pt1 | contig 13131 bp, 13 predicted proteins | sample MM_PC_MetaG_FD_121122 | JGI IMG/M metagenome (GOLD analysis project Ga0180007, IMG submission 121122) | Groundwater microbial communities from the Aspo Hard Rock Laboratory (HRL) deep subsurface site, Sweden - MM_PC_MetaG | ecosystem: Environmental > Aquatic > Deep subsurface > Groundwater... | reverse complement strand
TTTCGAGATTAGCACCTGGCTTATCAATCTTAGTGGCTGCTACCACAACCGGTAAATTAGCCGCGGCAGCCAGTTGAATCGCCTCAATGGTTTGTGGCTTAATTCCTTCTTCGGCAGCTACTACCAAGATCATCACGTCAGTCACTTTAGCACCCTGCGCTCTAATAGCGCTAAAGGCCTCGTGACCCGGCGTATCTAAAAGAGTAACGATTTTATCTTTGTACTTAATCTGATATGAGCTAATTCTTTGCGTAATTCCGCCTGATTCTTTTTCTGTTACTTTAGTTTTGCGAATGTAATCAAGGAGCGAAGTTTTACCATGATCGACATGCCCCATAACAATTACAATTGGTGGTCGCTCTGCTATTTCTCCCTGTTCTTCGTCTACTTCTTCTACATGATCTGTTTTTGTAACTTCTGTCGCTTCAAAACCAAAATCATCTGCCACAATAGCGGCAGTTTCGAAATCAATATTATCATTAATGGTAGATAACACTCCATCTTTTAATAAGCATCTAATAACTTCTGTTACTGGAATATTTAATAGCTCTGCTAAATCGGATATCCTAATAACTGGAGGTATCTCCACTATTTTAGGCGGTGCCGGATTGTTATTTTCCTCTACCATTAACCCTATCTTACCCTTAAAATTATAAAAAACTGCAACACTTCTTTGCAGCTTCTATCATCGAACTAAATTAAAGAAATTAAATCTTCATATTATTTCAGCGCTTCGATGATTTTGGCTGCAGATTTTTCGCCAATCCCCTTAATGGCTTTTATCTCGTCTGCGGACTTGTTTTTAAGATCGCTAACATTTTGAATGCCAGCTTCTTTTAATTTACGTACTAATGCATCACTAAGACCCATAGTCGATAAATTACTTGCAGATGACGACTTTTTCTTAGTGGTAGCAGTAATAACAGCATCCGCCGGCATTTGCATAGCTTTTAGCGATAGACCAAACCGATGACTCTCTGGCTCGATATCAATTACTTTTAACTCTGGCTTATCTCCGACCTTTACTACCTCTGTTGGGTCGGTGACATGATCAAAAGATAGTTCAGAGATATGTATAAGCCCATCAATTTTATCATCTACCTTAACAAAAACACCAAATGGCATAATTTGCATGATCTCGCCTTTTACAACTTGTCCAACTTTGTAGTCTTTGATTAAACTAAGCCACTGATCCTCTAACAAACGTTTCATGCTTAACGAGATCTTGTCACCTTCGATGCCAATTACTTGTACCTGTACTTTGTCGCCAACCTTGGCAAACTCTCTTGGATCTTGAACTTTATCCCAACTAATCTCAGAAATATGGATTAGTCCCTCTAAAGCACCAAAGCTAACAAAAATGCCGAAATCGACTACTCCACTTACTTTGCCGGTTAGTATCTCACCAATCTGAATCTTGGCAGTCATTTCATCAAATTCATCCTGCTTAGCAGCTCTTTCTGAAAAAATTAACTTGTTGATAATTTTATCAAACCCGATAATAACCACATCTAGCATTTGGTTCTCAAACTTGGTTAGTTTGCTTAGAATTTCGTCTTTGTCATTGCCTACCCTCGGATAATGCGCCGGAGTTAACTGAGAAACAGGCATAAATCCTCGAATACCACCTGCTTCCATAATAAGTCCACCACGATTGGCTTCTATTACCTTAGCTTTAACGATTTCTTTAGACGTGAACTTTTCTTCCAGAGTACTCCAACCTTTGTTTTTCAGAGCTTCACGTACACTTAAAATTACTACACCTTCATCATTCTCGGGTTCCACCACTGAAGCAGTAACTTTGTCTCCAATCTTATAATCTGGCATAGAGATGCCAGCTTCAGCTAGTTCGCGACTAGAGATTACACCCACAAATCTACCAGCATCAATATCTACCCAAACACGGTTACCACTCACAGTCGTAACCTCTCCTTCGACTAGATCGCTAGTTTTAAGCACACCCAAAACACCTGCTTTGTCGAGCAGTTCAGCCATCTTACCAGATGGTGTTGTTTTGATGGTTACCATTATTATAATCTCCTTACAACTTACTGATCCACTATATGCAAAAGCAAGCCACCAGTCAAGCATCGTGAATTAAAGTCAGTTCTACCGGCGACTGCGGAAATATTTGGCCTTACTTATTTGTACGTCTCGCTCTGCTAGTTTTTTGGGCAAAACCTTCTTTTGAAAATAAATTAGTTGACCAATTCGGACTAGCGCCCAAACGACAACTAGTGCTGGCCATAATCGCCAACTAAAATAACTAATCCCCTGATATCTAAAAAAAGAAAATACTAATCCCAAGATACTTACAAAGTAACCAAGATTAATCCATTGCAAATATAAGTTTTTATACAACCCGCTAAGCTTTTTATTGCGACCAATTTTACTCCCTGCAATAAAGCTAGTTATTAAAATAATTGTTAATACAATTACCACTATCCAAAAACCCTGGAAGGTATAATCGACCGAACCATTAAAATAATAACTAATTTTGAATAGATTGGTTATCGACATCACTTCCTCCGTGGTTTACTTTTGAGTCGACTACTTAAGCGGCTAGTTTTGGGCTTAGCAGTTTTAACTAAACGAGCCGATAACCTAGATTTAGATTTTTTAATCGCACCAACAATCTTCTTTTTAGCAAATACCTTACTTGGCTCTTTAACCTTCGATAAACGTGAAGGTTTGCTAACTTTTGCTTCAACAACAATTTTACGCGCTTTAACCACTTTTTCTGTCTTTTCTGATTTTACTTCTGATGTTACTTTCTTTGCTTTGGGAATACTCGCTGTTTTCTCTTGACTCGGAGAACTAACCACCTCTGGAGTAGTAGCAATATCTTCCTCGTCTTCTTCCTTCCCTAAAATTGTGAATGAAGCCACTTTGTCACTACCCTTCAGACGCATTAAAGTAACCCCTTGAGTTACCCTACCCAAAACTGAAACATGCTTAAGCGCTAAACGAATAACTTGCCCTTGCTTAGAAGTCATAATTAGGTCTGCATCTAAATCTTTGGACACAATAGTAGCACCCACCACTTTGCCAGTGCGCTCAGTTACCTTAAAGGTTTTAACACCTAATCCGCCACGATGTTGCAATGTATATTGTGATATATTTGTACGTTTACCCAGACCCTTCTCAGACACTACTAGCACCATATAATCGCCGCTGCTAGGAGCTACCCCAGCGCCAATGACTGTATCTTGGGCACGCATTTTAATGCCCCGTACTCCTCTCGTACTTCGACCTAGTAAGCGAGCATCCGATTCGGCAAAATGTATCGCTTGGCCATCTCTGGTAATAATGATAACTGAGTCACCTTTGTGCGATTTACAGATCCACTTTAACTCATCTCCCTCATCTAACTTAATGGCGATTAGTCCAGAATTACGGATATTGGCATATTTAGCCATCTCGGTTTTCTTAATTACGCCTTTTTTGGTAATCATAATGAAATTACCGGCAGTTTCTTTAGATTCAACCATAAGCGTATTTGTTACCACTTCCTCTGGTGACAGTTGAATTAAATTAACCATTGCAACACCTTTAGCAATCCGCGATGCCTGTGGTACATCGTAGACTCGCTGACTGAAGACTCTTCCCCTGTTAGTAAAGAATAAGATATCATCATGATTCTTTGCTACTTGAATGGATTTAATCTGATCTTCTTCTTTAGTTGTCATACCAATAACGCCCTTACCACCACGCTTCTGTGCTCGGTAGGCTGTTACTAGCTGACGCTTAATGTATCCACCTTGAGTAACGGTAACTACTACTTCTTCATTGGGCACTAAATCTTCTTCACTGAATTTACCTAAAGTCTGTTTAACAATTTTAGTTCTGCGATCATCTTTATATTTCTCTTTTAACTCTAACGACTCTTCACGAATAATAGATAAAATTCTTGCAGGATCGGCTAAAATACTTTTGAGTTCTTTAATAGAAATTTGCTTCTCTTTGTACTCATTCTCAACTTTTTCTCTCTCTAAACCAGCCAAAGCCGATAATCTCATTTCTAAAATAGCGCTGGCTTGCAAATCGCTAAGCTTGAACTTCTTCATTAAATTCGTGTGCGCATCTTCTTTGGTGTGAGATTTCTTAATGGTAGTAATAACTGCATCTAGATTATCCAGGGCAATTTTTAGACCTTCTAAGATATGAGCGCGCTCTTGTGCTTTAGTGAGCTCATATTGAGTACGACGCGTAATAACTTTTTGTCGGTGAATAATAAAATGCTCTAGCCCAGATTTTAAACTCAACACTTCTGGTTGAATACCATCAATTAATGCCAGAATATTAACATGGAAAGCTGTCTGCATAGACGTCATTTTAAACAGCTGGTTTAAGACTTTCTTAGGATAAGCATCCTTACGTAACTCAACTACAATCCTAATACCGTCTTTATCCGACTCATCCCTAAGATCAGAAATTCCAATAATTTTTTTATTCTTAACCAAGTCGGCAATCTTTTCGATAAGCACAGATTTGTTAACTTGATAGGGGATTTCAGAAACAATAATTCTAAAACCTTTGGAGGCTTCTTCAATCTCGGCTACAGCTCTAATAACAATACTGCCCCTACCAGTTGTGTAGGCCTGTTTAATCTCCCCGGGGTTGTAAATTATTCCCCCGGTGGGGAAGTCGGGCCCTGGAATATGCTTCATTAATTCGTCAATTTCCGCCTCTGGATTATCAATTAGCAAAACTACTGCATCTAAAAGTTCACCTAGATTATGTGGCGGAATATTTGTCGCCATGCCCACTGCAATTCCAACACTACCATTTAAAAAGAGTTGGGGAACTTTAGCTGGTAAAACTTTCGGCTCAAGGCGAGTATCATCGTAATTGGGTGTAAAATCGACCGTTTGTTTGTCGATATCTGCCAGCATATCTTCCGTCATTTTAGTCATCCTACACTCGGTATACCGCTGTGCAGCTGCACTGTCGCCATCGATTGAACCAAAGTTGCCCTGTCCATCGACCAACGGATAACGCATAGCAAAATCCTGTGCCATTCTGACAACTGTATCATAAATTGCCATATCGCCATGAGGATGGTACTTGGCCATCACTTCACCGACCACATTGGCTGACTTTCGATATTTAACATTCGACCTAAGGCCCATAGCGCCCATTGCATACAACACCCTGCGATGAACTGGCTTAAGACCATCACGAACATCAGGCAGTGCCCTGCCCACAATAACGCTCATTGCATAGCTTAAATACGACTGTTGAATCTCTGTTTCGAGTATTCGCGGCTCAATTTTGCCTAATAAATTATGTAGCTCCTTCTCTTTCATCGTGTCTTTTTGTCATTAAAACATTAACACTACCCTGCTCTAGTCACTGCTAAAACCGGCAGTTTAGCTATAACCTACTCACATTATATCCCAAGAATCGATTAACCACTTACCGTCTACCTTCAGCATAGCAAATAATCTTTTTTCTGTAATCGTTTTACTATCTGGTGTTTCTTTGTCTATCTGACCATCTATTTCAATCTTTGTCTCATTTAACTTACGCGTATCAATAGCTTTAAAGTTCTTAATTTCCAAGGCATTATCTAGAACTTGAGCTGGTTTAAATTCCGATTCAGCTTGAGACGTAAGATAAATTTTCATCGCTTCCGCATCTTTATCGCTGTAAGCCTGCACAAATTTAGTCACTACTGCGACAGCCGCATCGATTGCTGCTTTATCTGCCTCTTCGGTTTCCTTGCGATTTAGCAAATCAGCTTCAATTAGAATTTTCACACTGTCAGACATTTCGAATAACTCGCGGGGTAAATTAGCCTGAACCACTCCATTCTTATCTGAGATAAGCAAATTATCGTACGATTCATTCATTTTTTTGCTCAACTTCATAAGCTCATCAATATCCGCAATATCCTTAATCATCCCAGACGCACCATTATCTATTACTTTTTGCAGCTCTCTAAGATACGCCAAATAATCGTCTAAGAAGCTGTTAAGACGATTGACAAAACTATGACCGGAAAAAACATAGCTATTTTCACCTTGAAAATCGTACACCACATCGCGAAGCGCCCGTGAAGCAGAACTTAGCTTTCCCTTAAATCCGCCAGAAGTGTCTGTAGATAAGTCTGAAAATGTTGTTACGCTCGTAAATGAATTAGTTAACTCGACCGTAGCAACCACTACATCGTTCCAACTATTTCTAATGTTTTGTTCGCTAGTAGTCCCCTGTTTTTGGAAAGTATAGTAATAATAAGAAGCTAGACTGCCTACCATCACGATTAAAATACAAACAAAAATAACAATTAGCACCCCCATGGTTTTTGGCTTAGAGGCGCGCCGAATTGCTTCGGCTTTTTGTTCGATAATTTCTCGATTCAATCCGTCTTCCATACAGAGTGATTGGTAGTAAAATCTGCTATTAGAACACTTTTAGTATATCTGTAAATTAACGATTTTTCAATTAAATGACGTCCTCCCCGCACTTCGGTGGCTACAAACATTCCATATGACGCACACCTTGTGCGGGGTTTCCTGTATGGATGTAAAAAGACGGTTATAAAACCGTCTTAATAAGTTATCATATTCGCCATTACTGCACTATCATCTCTCGGTATGTTTTATCACTGTGGGCATTGGACCCAAACTTTCCATCTTGGCCCTGCCCCCTGTATACATAGTGAATACACGACCAAATAATAACGCTAACACCATTGCACAAATTAGAACAGTGATACTTGCCCGTTTCCACTTTCTTTCGACTAAAAGAAAGTGTGTAGCGTCGTGATATTTCCGACAACGCCAGGCGATAGCATTTCCGTTAAACCACATATAGCCCCATACAGCTAGATTGGCTACGACAACCACCAAATGAACATCACCTCCTTCTGGCGTACACCACTGTACAACCATAAGAGCTGTCGCCAGCCAAGCCCAAAAATATATTTTTTGAGCAAACATCCACGGCAGGCACATAAGAACCGCCGGCCAAGAGAAATGCTTAATCTCTTGAGGCACATCATCGTCCTTAGTGCTATTAGTCGATTTTACAGCACCACTACTCTCGCACTCTTGTCTGATGCTAAGGATATCATTCCAAGAGACTGGATAGACTGTTTTTTGGCAGTGGTGGCAAAAACACTTTTCGAACCCAGCATCTAGCAAAACCTCTTTGTGACACGTCTTGCAAAACAATTGACCATCATCCGAGAGGCCACTAGCCATTTCTATTGGTACGCCACATCTCTGGCAAAACTTATCGCCTGCCTTAGATGCTGCACCACATTGAACGCAGAAATTCGCCACTCGTGTTACCGACACTCTTATCACCTCCGGATAAGACAAATCATTTTAAAGAACTAATCGATCAAGTATATCATAGATATCAAATTTATCAATGCCAGACAATGAAAATACCTGCGAACACTACAAGTATTAGCAATATTCCCAAACCAAATGGCCGGTCAATAACCCAATAACACATCACCGTGAACCAAGAAATCTTTACCTTGCTAGTTTCAGGTCTAACATCTAAATTACGATAGCGCATCTCTCGTTACCTCCGGTTGATTTTTAAAAGAACAATTAATAAGTCGTTACTTTACCATCATAACGAACAAATCTAACTTCGGATTCTAATTTCACTTTAGTTTTCAGCGCCACTTTCTTTTTTACCAAGGTAGTTAACTTCAAAATATCTTTGGCAGTTGCTTTCTTAAAATTAATAATGAAGTTGGCATGTTTAGTCGAAACCATGGCGCCACCAATCGATTTTCCCTTCATGCCCGCATCTTCGATGAGCTTCCATGCTGGAGTATCTTTTGGATTTTTGAAAAAACTACCTGCCGAAGGCTGGTGCGGATGCTTAACCCACCGCAATGCTTTTTCTTCAGCTATCCGCATTAAAATTTGTTGACCACTGTCTTTAGCCAACCTTAATTTAGCATTCAAAACAACCAAATGAGGAGCAGTTTTAAAAACCGAATCACGATATTTGAAACCAATTTTTGAAGGCAATATAACGCTAACTTTTTGGGTTTTAATATTAAAAACGGTTACACTAGCAAGCACTCCACTAATCGACTTACCATAACAACCAGCATTGCCCACGATAGCTCCACCAAGACTGCCTGGGATATTAGCTAAAAAATCTATGCCCCCTACATTCTCTTTAGCAAGCGTTCGCACCAACTCGCTTAGCTTATAACCACCCGCTACCACCGCGGTTTTTTTATTTTTATCGACAACAATGTCATCGGCCAAATAATGAATTATTAACCCACGAAAACCTTTGTCATCAAAAACTATATTACTGCCACCAGCTAAGATGAAATATGGAATTTCTAAATTACGAACTAACTTCAAAATTTCGATAAGCGATTCCGAAGTTTTAACTTTTACTAACAAATCTGCTTTGCCACCAACTTTGAACACGCAATAACGTGCTAAAGACTGGTCTAAATAAACCTTGCCCGAATATTCGGAAATAAATTTTTTATATCGTTTTAACACAAAGTTTTATTTATTCTAATCCGGTGACTACATATAAAACTACTAAACCTAGAAGTAGAGCTACCATCTGACCAACCCTAGTAGATAAATTCTTAGTAGCTTTAAGTTCGGCAAATAAGTCGACTAGTGCAATATACAAAAAGCCACCTGCACCAATAGCCACAATATATGGCACTGCCACACTTACGCCTCTTAAAAAGAAATAGCCCAGAATGCCACCTAAAACTGCTACCAGAGCGGATAGAAAATTATACAGCAGAGCCTTTTCCTTTTTAAAACCACTGTGTATTAGCACAGCAAAATCGCCCAGTTCCTGCGGAATTTCATGAAAGAAAACCGCCAATGTGGCAGATATTCCCATAGGCACACTTATTAAAAAAGCAGAAGCAATAATAATCCCGTCTAAAAAATTGTGTAAACTGTCCCCCAGTAACACTGCATAACCGACTGTCTTTTTATTACAATCACCACAATCGTGCCGTTGTTCGTGATGCCAATGTAAGATTTGTTCGAACATTAGAAAAATCAAAATACCGATTAAAACAAAAACTGATGTACTTTTTCCAATTGCTTCGAAACTATCCGGGATCAAATCGAACCAACTCACAGCCAACAATGATCCAGCTGCAAAAGCTACTAGATATGGCAATGATTTCTTAAAAACTTTCTCCTGCCAAACAAAATACAAAAGACCCAACAGTGACACTGCACTAATAGCCAGAGTAGCAATAAGTATCGCTCCCAAAGTAAAATCCATGGTTATATTATATAAGTTATTTGGAGTAAGAAAAAACCCGTTAAAATACGGGTTTCTAAAACAATGGAAAAAACCGACTACTAATTTTGTAATGCCGTTTTTTCTGGATAATTGCCCAATCCCAATGCAGATTTTATCCAAGCTCCACCGGCAATCGCTATACCCACCATTATTAACCATAGTAGACAGGCCATCCCCCATAGCGCGGGGTCTGGTACGACATAGTGAAAGTGATAAATAGCATCACTAATCACTATCATGCCCATAATAGTTGGGCATACAACACCGATTATATAGGTAGTGATGACCACCCAAGTCAGCCATCCCTTCTTTCTCCTGCAACCACTCAAAAAAGAAGTTGCAATCGGAAAAATAAAAAGGGCAACCAATATAACGGTCTTGACGAAAATCGGCAAACCAATGATTGCTTCCTTCATCGCCTATCACCTCGTTCGTTATTAAAGTAATGTGCATTTTAAAAGTGCACACCAATGTTACCATAAATTATGTGGTCCGTCAATCTTATTCCGCTCCCAGAGCTACTTTTACCTATATTCGATCAAATAGATCAATCCCCTCTCTCACTTCAAGAAAGAGCATACTTCATTTGACAAAAAGAAGATTTTATGATATAATTAAAATAAAGTTGGGTTAAGATAGCTGGCAGAGAGATCTATCCTAAAAACAAATATGACGTCCTCCCCGCACAGCGCTTCGCTCGTACGGGGTTTCCTTGGCTCCGCATCTCATGCTAATTCGGCAGTAATGTCTACTCCGCGATCATAGTTATTCTGACGATCGATATACCGCCGAATCTGTTCCTCGTTAAGACCAACACTAGATACAAAGTAGCCAGTGCTCCAGATGCCGCTGTGGGTATATATCTGATCAACAAATTTAAAACGTTGACGAAGATCATTGCTAGTTTGAGTTCTCTAGCCACAGCGGCAATGGCAAAGATCGGCGGTATTTCGATAAGTAGATGGACATGATCGCTCCCCGTGTTAACGTTGTGGAGATACCAGTCTGGGTGACGCTTTAGTACCTTGTAGAGACTTTTGATGAGTTCTGTACGAACATAGTGTGCAAGAAACTTACGACGATACTTCGTCCCCCAGACCAGATGATACTGAAGTTGGTAAACACTGTGATTTAACTGCCGAATTCGCATGCTAACAGCGTAGCACGTCTTCGTGCTACGCTCATTCATCCCCGCACTTCAGTGGCTACAAACATTCCATATGACGCACACCTTGTGCGGGGTTTCCTGTATGGATGTAAAAAAGACAGCCATCTTATGGCTGCCGTTTACAAATTTCCAACTTTTTTAATCATGCATGGATGAATGATCTCAAAAAATTAGTCACCCACTCGCTACAAGAGGGGCATTCTTTGAGATGATTCGTCACCCCAGGGTTAGTGCGAAGATCCATTCTCCCAATATCATCATCAGGTGATATAGCTTCAAAAGCTATTTTGACCTCTTCGCATGTCCATACCTTTAAATCACTCATTTTCATTCTCCAAAAAACTATTTATAGAGTTAGATATTATTTGTCTAGGTTCAAACCTGCTACTAATTTGTGGCTCTGGGATTGTAATATATATTGCCTTAGTAGTCAAGCCAGACGCTGCTTCAGCCTTTTGAGCAGCATTAAAAAGGGCGTTAGCTGCGCTAACAAACCCCCGATTATCTGGATCATCGAACTGTTTTTTATCGATGCCAATTACCAATGGATTTCGATCGACTGCCACTGTCTTAATCTGCCAAAAATAGCGCTGTTTTTCTTCCTTTTCTCCCTTTACAGAAATCAAGTCAATTTTTTCTTCAGCATCTTGCTTAGGTGTTGGAAACTCTATTTCGTGCCCACTTTTTTCCAGCACGCTAACAGTGGCCAACAACCCCCGTACTCCCCTAACGATACCCTCGTCTTCTGCGTCCACAAATGTTAATTTTTCGAGGGTTTGACTTAGTCGGTCTAAACAGAAATTAACAATTAGGACAGTAGCCGGCTGGGATTTATATTGCAAAAAATATCTAGCTAACCCAATTTGCCAACCCGCTTCGACAAGAGCTAAATTCTTTTCGTTCGTTACCGCCTCCCTGCTCAATCGTTGGCAGGCAGAGTTAATAATTAAACTACTATCACAAACTAGCTCAATAATTGATTGATCCTCCAAATATCCATCATTTTGCTCTAATAACTGTCCTTTTAACACATCCACCTCTTTGAAATAGCTATCTCTGTCTATCGATTTGCTTAAAAACCTATTTTCGATTGGTTTTAATCTATGCACCACTTCTTTCGCCACTAAGTAGCTGGGGTCATTTTCTAGATCATCCTCTAAATTAACAACCGAACTTTCTCTTTCTCCCATAACTCTTTCTTTAATAATTAGATATGTGACAAAAACAGTGATAACCAAATCTTCATTGTCTACAGAACTATTATACCTCCCAACTAAGCCAAACACCTCGACTAAGTATGTCTGGGATATACCCAATGCAGACAATTTGTTTAACCTCCCACTGAGCAAAGTGAGCTAACTTTACGCTCATTGTTTGGAGCTTTAAAAAGACCACTGCTAGACAGAATACTCGAAAATAGCCCACTGGGGTTGCATTTATCCTTAATGTCTGTTAACCTTGTTAGGCAGATCTGGTTTTGTTATATCAATAATATTTGAGGAGGTCCCATGGATCAAGACAATAACATGACTCCTGCTTCTGATGATACTAATCAGGAAGCAACAGTAACTCCTTCCGTCGAAACTAACGAGGAAGAAACTTCTACAGAAGGCACAGAGCAAGCTGCTCAGCCAACAGAAGAAGTTGCTCAGCCAACGACAGAAGAAGCTTCCGGCGATGCCGGTATGGCGAACTAATCGTCTGAGGAATAAGATATAACAAATAGCTGGCAGACGCCGGCTGTTTGTTTTATTACCATAAGAAAAACCACCCGTTAGGGTGGAATTTAGTTTTAGCTTCAAGGAAGATTATATCACAGCCCCCTGGCAAGATACTCTTTGCCTCTACCAACATCGGTGTTGACAGGAACTCCCTGGCGACAAAGTGGGCACTTTTCTGCATCCCATGCAGCCAGCGTGGTATTCACAAGAGCAAACAACTCAGGAACATCAGCGACATCCTGTGGCGTGACATCGCAAAGATTCCATAAAACACCCAACCCTATAACATTACCGCCAGCAGCACGAGCTGCTTCCACAACCTTTTTAGCTGTGTCACCGGGCGTAAGCACATCATCTACTACTAATGTCTTCTTTCCTGCCAGAAGCTTGGCATGGCATGGTTTGATGATAAAGGATTCTCCGTCATCAGCTTTTTCGGCGTATATGCTTAAAACCTTACTGCCCATGATATCTATCAAATGGTACGCCACCCATTGTGATAAGATTATCCCTCCTAATGCCGGAGCTATAACCACTTCAATGCCGTTATTAGCGAACTGTACTGCGATTCCTTCACATACTTCTAACATCTCACGGACATGAGGATAAATAGCGTACTTATTAACATAAGTCTCCCCGTGCTGGCCAGAAGTATAAACAACATGACTATCGGTAATAATCGCGCCCATTTTTTTCAATAAGTCGATTATTTCTTGTTCGTTCATCCTATTGCCTCGTTTTCTGATGTAATGTGATAATTGTTAAAGAATAAACTCAGATCTGAACTGGCTCAGAAGTTTTACCAAAATCCGGATTTTTAATCCATTCCCCAAGACGTTGAATCATACTGGCGGGTACCCCAAAATTAAGACAGTTAGTCCTCACGGTATGATGAGTAAGTAGAAAGGAAGCTAATATGTCTAAATCAGTAATAAGCAAAGAGATAAAAGAGCAGATACTTAAACGAGT
>Ga0180007_10005316_pt1 | contig 13132 bp, 13 predicted proteins | sample MM_PC_MetaG_FD_121122 | JGI IMG/M metagenome (GOLD analysis project Ga0180007, IMG submission 121122) | Groundwater microbial communities from the Aspo Hard Rock Laboratory (HRL) deep subsurface site, Sweden - MM_PC_MetaG | ecosystem: Environmental > Aquatic > Deep subsurface > Groundwater... | reverse complement strand
TTTCCCACCCTGTCCACCACCCCACGCATGCCGGAATATCCCACGCCCGCCACAATACAGACGAGAACAATTAATACGACTGCGATGCTTGCTATTTTTGTCCCCAACTTCATCTTGTTGAACATCTGCACACCTCACTGTAAGAAAATAATGGGTTGGCCAGCAGCCATCGGTGGTTCATGACGATTTAATAAACGTGCACGTAACGATTACCCCGGATAAAATCTTCATGGCTTCACTGTTTCTGGACACTCTTTTATGGGATCTGCAGGTCCAGACAAACCTGGCTAGGCCGGCGAACTTCCTTGTTCTGTTAACCCGCAGACTAATACTCAACAGGTATACCTGAACAGGTAGCGAATAAGGGGTCCGAAATTCATCATTTCTGCATGAAGCATCAGCATTAAGTCATTTCATTTGTTACTCATTTTTCTGATCGTTTTTCCTTTTTCTTAACCATTTCAAATGCTTTATAACCGCAACAACATCCTCAAACTGTGTATCCGGGTAAGATATAAAACGAGGTCTCAGCCGATGGCACCTGGCAATCATGTCATCGTCGATATATGGAAGAATGAGGATGACAAAAACACTCTCAAGGAGCTTTTAAAAGGAGAGAAGCCCGTCCGGATCATATCCATGCTGCACGCAGAAGATACCGATCCCCACATCCACTGCCCTGCAAAAAAACTTTCCGCCGACTGGGAAATCTCGTTGCACTCAATCAACTGACCGGAATCGATTATTTTTTCTATCTTCTGCCGAAGATGATTGCCGTATTCCAAAAAATCATTTGCAAAGAGCAGAACCGCACTCCACATTTTTCCTTAACAATATAGGAAAATTACATATGAGTTATGGTAAATGCCAGTTACGTGCCAATTCTGACAATGGCAGGGAATAAGTGGGGAAGGCCTTGACTGGCTGGGGATCAGGAGAGAATATACTACTCGCAGATAAAATAAAATAACAGCCCACAGTGTCAACTAAAGTTGACACTGTTACTTTTTATGGAATGGAACTGCTGGAAATCGCCAAAAACCTGACGAATACCATTACTCACGACAGAAAAAATGATCCGAAAAAAAAGACAGGCAAACGACTGACGACTGCCGTGGTGTCCGTGATGTTTTTACTGTGACATCCGTCAATGTGAATGAGATATGCTGTGTTTTTCCAGAAGCTGATAGAGCCTTGTTCTTGACAGTCCAGATGCCCGGCTGGCGGCCTGAATATTTCCTGCCACATGCACGATGAGATCCTGAACATATTTTTTCTCAAAGCTATCCCGGGCTTCCCGCCACACGGGAAAAGCTCCCGGGCTGCATGGCTGCAGTTGCGGTGTGCCCGAGGCCTCTCCCCTGACATTCATCCTGGCATGGAGGATGCGGATCCTCTCCGGCAGATGCAGGGCAAACAGCTTCGGGCTATGGAAAGCCTCGGTAAAAACATGATCCAGTACGCGGAACAACTCTCTGACATTACCGGGCCAGTCATAATTCATCAATGCCTCGACAAACTCATCTGAATAATTTTTGCGCGCCTGACCGTATCGTTCACACAGGGCCTTGATACAGTAGTCGGTCAGATCCCTGATATCCCCGAGCCGTTCCCGAAGAGGGGGGATATTGATGGCGCAAGACTCAATGCGGAACAGCAGATCCCGACGGAAACTTCCCTGTTCCGCCATGGCATGGAGATCACGGTTGGTTGCGGCGATAAGCCTGAAATCACTGCTGATCTCATGAATGGCGCCCACAGGTCGGAAAGATTTTTCCTCCAGTACCCGCAGAAAGGCCTTTTGCATGTCAAAAGGGAGCTCGCCGATTTCATCGAGAAAAAGAGTACCGCCGTCAGCCTGTTTGATCAGACCCTTGTTCGGTTTTGAAGCATCAGTGAAAGCACCCTTTTCATGCCCGAAAAGCGTCGTCTCCACCAGTTTTTCCGGCAGGGACGCGCAGTCAACCACCACAAAATTCTTCTTTGCCCGGTTGCTGTTTTCGTGGATGGTACGGGCAAACACCTCCTTGCCGGTGCCGGTTTCCCCGGTTATCAACACATTGGCGTCATTATTTGCCACCTTGACCACATGGTCCAGACATTTGACAATCTGCGGGCTGCTGCCGATCAGATTATTTCGTTTTAAGCGAACGGCGGCTGTCTTGTTCTTTTCACTGCGGTATTGAAGAGCACGGGTCAAGGGCAGGATCAGATCCCTGATGATGGTTGGCTTTTCCAGATAACACCATGCCCCGCTCTTGATGGCGAGTTCAGCGCCGTCAGGGTCCCCCGCTCCGGTTATGATGATGATCTCCGGAGATGAGGAGACGGCCTTCAGCCTGGGAAGAATCTCCAGGCCATTGCCGTCGGGCATGCGGACATCAAGGAATATGATGTCATAGTTACCGGCAAGCGACTTTTCATAGGCATCTCTGAGGGTATGAACACTTGCACCGGTATGTCCCAGTCTGGTGATCTTTTTTTCAATAGCACCGCAAAGAAGTTCATCATCATCAACGATCAGAATATCTGCCATCACTACAATCATCCTTGATCAATAAGAAGAGGCACGAAAAATTTTTAATATATCTCTTATAGCAAATTACGGTATCATACTCATCAGAATTTCATATTTTTATCGATTGCCCCTCCTTTCAGCATTTCCGGCAGACTGAAACACTTGGGGAAATCAATGTTTTTTATTGCGGCTGTGCCGTCGGGGGAAGTGAGATGGACAAGATCGAAAACGAACTCCAGGAATTAAAAATTAAGAATAAACTGTCACGGGTTTTTCTTACCATGCCGGATGAAAAACTGTACCCGGAGATCCTGAAGATCGTGGTCAAAGCCTTCAAAAGCCAGTTCGGCATATTCGGCTATTTCGATGAATATGGGGCATTCGTTATCCCAGCCATAACAACCTCAACTTACTGGGATCAATGCCGGGTGGCCGACAAAAATATTATCTTCGGCAAAGCGGATTTCTGCGGGGTCTGGGAAAAGGCCATTGCGAGAAAAAAGACCTTTTTTGTCAATAGTGGTCCGTTCCGCACCCCGGCAGGTCATATCCCCATCGACAATACCCTGGTTTCGCCCATCATTTTCAGGGGTAAGATCATCAGCGCCATTCACGTTGCCAATAAAAGCGGGGGTTATGACGAGGAAGACACCAGACTTCTGGCCAGCCTGACGGATTATCTGGCTCCGGTGCTGGCCGCCCGGCTGGAACGGGATAAAACGGAAAGGGATCTGAAAAACTCCGAAGAACTGCACCGCATCACCGTTGAAAACATTGCCGATCCCGTATTCATCACCGATGATGATGGTAATTTCATCCATGTTTACGGCAATGTCGGCCACGTCCTGGGCTATTCAGTGGCGGAGATCCAGGCCATGGGCAATATAAAACACCTGGTGGACGGCAATCTTTTCGATGCAGAGGAACTCAACCGCGCAAGAGAAATCCGCAACATCGACAGCATCCTGCTGGACAAGAACGGTGACAAACATTATTTCCTGACCAATATCAAGAAGCTAGCGATCCATAAGGGCTCCATTCTTTTTACCTTTCATGAGATTACCGAACACAGGCGGGCCCTCGACGCCCTGCATAAAAGCGAATATCAGTTCAGAGAACTCTTTGATAACATGAGCAATGGTGTTGCCATTTTTGCTGCGCTGGATGACAGCGGCAGCTTTGTGGTGAAAGACCTCAACCGTTCAGGGTTGAAAATCATCCAATTAAACAAAGAGGAGGTCATCGGCCGAAATGCCCGTGCTGTTTTACCCGGCCTGGAGGAGACCGGGCAGTTTGAGATCCTGCGGCGGGTATGGAAAACAGGGGTGCCGGAACATCATCCCCTGTGCCGCTATCAGGACAAGCGCATCAGCGTATGGATTGACAACTATGTATTCAAACTGCCGTCCGGGGAGGTTGTTTCGGTTTACGATGACATCACCGAACGGATCATGGCGGAGGAAGAAGTAAAACGCAATGAAGAAAAATTCCGTCGTCTGCTGGAGTCGACCTTTACTGTGCCGTGGGAACTGGACCTGGCCAGTGAAAAATTCACCTTCATGGGCAATCAGATTGAAACCCTGCTGGGTTACCCGGCCGGCTCCTGGGTGGATATGCAAACCTGGATCGATCGTCTGCATGATGACGATCGGCAACAGGCGGTGAATTTCTGCAGGGAACAGACCGGCAAAGGAAAAGATCACGATTTTACCTACCGGGCGGTTCATGAAAACGGTTCGACACGATGGATTCAGGATGTTGTTTCCGTGGTGCAGGGTGAAAACGGCCCGGAAAAACTTGTCGGCTTTCTCTACGATATTACGGATAAAAAAATGGCCGAGGAGGCGAAAGCCAAACTGGAGAGGAAACTCCGCCAGTCCCAGAAAATGGAGGCCATCGGCACCCTGGCCGGCGGAATTGCCCATGACTTCAACAATATCCTGGGTGTCATCATCGGCTACACCGATATGGCGATTGAAGATACCCATCCGGATTCCGCCTGTGTCAAGGATCTGGAGCATGTACTGAAGGCCGGGTACAAGGCCAAAGATCTTGTCCAGCAGATTCTTGCCTTCAGCCGCCAGGCAAAGGTAAAGCGTTTTCTGCTCCAACCCCAGCCTATTATCAAGGAAACACTCAAAATGCTCCGCTCTTCCATTCCGACGACCATCGAAATCCGGCAGGACATAGATCCTGAATGCGGCGCAGTCTATGCCGACCCGACCCAGATCCATCAGATTCTGATAAATCTCTGCACCAATGCCTATCATGCCATGGAAGAAAAAGGCGGGATCTTACGGGTTGAACTGAAAAGGGCGGAATTAAATGGGATGGATTTCCCCGAATATCCCTCCCTGAAAACAGGATCTTATGTGGAACTCCTGGTGCGTGATACAGGAGCGGGAATTGATCCGGCCATCAAAAACAGAATTTTCGATCCCTACTTTACCACCAAGCAGACAGGCAAGGGAACAGGCCTGGGACTTGCCATTGTCCACGGCATCATAAGGGATTACGGCGGGGCGATCCGGGTCAAAAGTGTGCCTGGAAAAGGCACGGCCTTTCACATATTCCTCCCCGCCTCACCGGAAAAGGCCCTGCCGCAGGATGAAGGGGCAGCAGTCTTGCCATCAGGCACAGAGCGGATACTTTTTGTCGATGACGAGGAAATGATCGCCGATATGGGCAAGAATATGCTTGAAAGATTGGGCTATAGTGTAACCACCCAGGTCAACAGCTTTGAGGCCTTGCAGACCTTCCGCATCAATCACGATCAGTTTGATCTGATCATCACCGATCAAACCATGCCAGGCATGACCGGCGCCGAACTGGCCGGGGAAATGCTGCACATCCGGCCCGACATCCCGATCATTCTCTGTACCGGCTACAGCAGCATCATCTCCGAGGAAAAGGCAAAGGCCATCGGCATCAGGGAGTTTCTCATGAAGCCGATCGTTAAAAAGGATATCTCCCGGCTTATCAGAAAAGTGCTGGACACCTGACGGGCCTGCAGAAGATCTTCCTCTACCTTTTCTTTCTTGGCTGCAGAGTGGGCATATCGGCCAGGACCAGCTTCAGCCAGTCAAAACCGAACGAGAGCAATGCCTCGTCGTCATTTTCAATGGACCGGATGCGAGCCTGTGGCAGCTTGAAACGCCCCAGCAGGTTGTGGTGGCGCATATAGTCCCTGAAACCGTCGATATTGTAACAAACCAGAAAAGCGAGTTTCTGCCGCGGACCGGCAGCCCCCTCACCTGCCCATGGATTGCCGGAAAAGAGTGTATCCATCTCCGCCCATTGATCGGCCATGGCATTATGGAAAAGAATATGCTGGCTTCGCAGCCACTCTTTCACCGTCCACTCCTGCTCTTCTTCATGGCCTTTGCAGTAGTCATGTCTGGTCAAAAAATAAAATTCTTCCGCCCTGCCCTTATCAGGGGTGCGATCCACCCCGCGTTCCAGTGGGTACATACGGCAGGACAGCGGCCGGTGCTCGTAAACCGTGCATCCCTCCTGCCCCAGAAAGGGACAGGTGTTGACTGCTGTCATTTTCATCATAAGCGATGGAAAAAAAGGATTTGCCCCCTGAACCACCTGAACATATTGCTCCAGAAACAGATCCGAGCGGATGCCGAGATAATTTTTCAGCTCGATGATATCATGGGGATAAAGGAGCATGTCAACGTTGCGGCAGCATGACATGAAGCAGGACACGCCGGGATGACAGGAAAATAAAAATTTTGATTTTCCCAGCGGAACCATGCCCTCGGGAAAGGATTTTTCTTGTTTACGCATATCATTATATCGATAATTTTTTTTAGTCTGAAAAGAGAAGGGATAATAAAGCACAGGAAATTACCATCTGCGGAACTGAAGGTCAAGTTTGACTATCGTTTAATTCAGGAACAATTCAGCTGTAGATAAAAACATACTCATCATTGTTGATGCTGATCCTGAGCCGTCCGCCATGATTGCGGCCATAGATCTCCCAGCCGGGCACCCCTTTGATCTCACACTTCACGCAGCTTGGTGAGTGCTTATCTCTGCCTCTGTCGTGCCAGGCAATCAGCATGGGTTCTTCTTCATCCTGACCGGCAACGGTCAGGGCAATCTTTCTGGCCGTCTCGAAATTCACCGCACATCCTTTTAGTAAAAGTTCAATCTCCTGCATGATGCTCTTCCTTTCTTACTTCAATCATAATTTTTCCAGTTGAAACTCACTGACCAGATGCTCCGGTCTGTCGGCCACCACCGCGTATACTTCTTTGATATTACAGGAAGCGTTGTTTGCCTTGATGGCCAGCTCATTAATGGCCGAGGCGATATTATCAGCCCTTCATTGACATCTGCTACCAGATTACGGACCTTGAATCCAGCCTTTTTTAATTCCTGATAAGTGAACCTCTTGCAAATGGTGGACAATCTGAAAACGACCTTTGTCGAAATCAACAACGGGTCCGACTCGGTGGTCCGGGAGATGACAAAAATCAAGGAAACCGGCAGGCAGCAGTCCGAAACCGAAGAAAAAATCAGACAGGCGGTTAACTCCATTGATGATATGGTGCAGTCCCAGGCCGCCATGTCGGAAGAAAGTTCGGCCACAGTACAGGATGTGAAGGAACAGGTGGAGAGGCTCCACCTGATGATGGAAGAACTGTTGACCTTCTGGGAAGGAAGCCGCAAAAAAAATCAAGCTGCATGATCAGTGAAAAATTTTCTTCAGTTGCTTGTTATCAGCGATTATTACCTGGCCGCCCTACTCCTCGTCTTGGCCGGGATGCGCAAAATCACCTCCCCAGGCGTGGGTGACCTGCTTGAATCACTTCTCGCGCAGGATTGGATCAGTATCGGGCAGTTGGTTTTCATCTCCCGCTGGTATCCACCCCTGGAAATCGTTTTAGGCATTACAGCTCTCAGCGGCATCCAGGCAGTATTTTTTGCCAGAGTCACCGGGCTGCTTTATCTTTTTTACACCCTCCTGCTCATCCTGGTGTCAGAAGGATACCTCCTCCTGCCGATTGATTGTGGCTGTTTCGGCCAGGGGAGCCCCACCCCCGTTTATCTGCTTATCCTGCGTAACATCTTTATCGCCCTGCCTCTTTTCTTTTTTCCCGGGAATCACGGCCATTTCAACCGACCGCATCTACTCTTTACGCAGAATTAAATTGCCTGCTTTACGCTATACGTCTATATTAGGGGGTTGAGCATATCTTCCCCCTTCATGAAAACGGGAATCAATGAAAATAGAAACAGCATATCATAACTGGCAGCAATTTCTGGCCGGCAATCCCATCATTTCTCCGGAAGTCATTGCCGGCGAGTTAAGCAGCAGCTTCATGAATCAGCTGAAGGCCGATGAAAAGCCCGATTTCCGCGCCATTGACCTGCTTTGCGGCATGGCCCTTTTTGAAGAAAACTTCCAAGTACGTAAAGCGGCGGTTGCCGCCCTCTATAAAAATATTGTTGAGCAGCTCTGTGATGACTTTACCACCAGAGGCGTCGAACTCTGCAATCTGGTGCTGTTGCGAATGATCGGCTTCATCCGTCGGCAAAAGGAGGGAGAGAGTTTAAACCGCCTGCTGAACGAGCTGAACTATACGGACCAGGAACCACTTCTTGCCCGCTATGAAAAGATCCATCATGACATTGCCTTAAGCCGGCCGCTCAAGGATAAGATCAGGAAAATCCTTATTCTTTCACGGGTTACTGTCGGAGCCGACGTGGCCATTACCTCAATCATGGTGCACCGGCTTGCCCACTCTTTTCCCAAGGCTGAAATTGTTGTTTATGGACCGGCCCATCTGCCGGAAATTTTTTACGGGTTGCCCCGGGTGCACTGGGCAAGATTCCATTACCAGCGGGATGGGGGCTTGATCGGCCGTCTGGCCAGCTATACCGCACTTTACCAGCAGTTGAAAATGGAATGGGAAGGCCTGCATGACGGCCAGACCCTTCTCTTTGACCCGGACAGCAGACTCAGTCAACTCGCCCTTCTTCCCCTGCTGGACGACAGGTATACCAGGCATTTCCCTTCGCGCACCGATCAACAGGACGACTCAAGCAGACTCAGTCAGCTGACCAACAGATGGTTGAACGAGGTGCTGGGCGAACAGATCAGCATCCTGCCGCAGATTTGCATCCGAGCGGCCCATGAGGACAGTATCAAGAGTTTTTTTGCCCAGTTCCCGCCAGGCTGCAAAAAAATTGTCATCAATCTCGGAGTCGGCAATGACCGCAGAAAACGACTGCCCGACCCTTTTGAGGAGAAACTGCTCACCGGACTTTTACAGGACGATAGCGCTCTGGTGGTTCTTGACAGCGGGTGTCACCCGGAGGAACGGGAGAGGGCACGGGCGCTCATGGAAATCATCCAGATGAAGACATATGAGGCTGTGGCTGTTTCGGAGAAAAATCTGGCAGCCAGACAGATCCCTTTCCAGCATGGGCTGATTTGCATCCAGGGTGGCATCGGCATGCTTTCGGCCCTTATCGATCAGGCGGATGTTTTTTTCGGTTACGATTCCTGCTGTCAGCATCTGGCCACGGCCAGAGGAACGCGGTCGGTCATCTGTTTCGCCGGGGCTCCGAATGACCGTTTTTTCGACAGATGGCGGCCCCTGGACAAATCCGGTTCAACCACGACCATCCGCATCAAGGACAGCAGCCATCTTACTGATACCAACCTGACAGAACTGGCTGAAAAATTCTGCAGGTTGATCCTGGCAGAGGAAAAACATGATAAAACAAATGGCAAACAAGACAAAACAAGGTAAAAACCTTGCATTGATATATTCCGCCAAAAAAGCAACAGGAGCAAGATGTGCTAGAAAACATAAATTGGCTGCACCTGCAACAGGCCATTGAAAAATTCCCTTCAGCCAATGTGCTGGTCATCGGCGATATCATTGTTGATCATTTCATCTGGGGAAGTGTTTCCCGCATCTCCCCCGAGGCGCCGGTACCCGTCGTCAATGTGACCGATGAGAGTCTTCTGCTCGGCGGTTCGGCCAACGTGCTGCACAACCTGTACGATCTCGGTGCCAGGGCCACCCTGTGCGGGGTAATCGGCGATGACCTGATGGGCCAACATCTGTTGGAACTTCTGCAGCAGATGAATTCACCCACCGCAGGCGTCATCAAGACCCATGACCGGCCCACCACCAAGAAAACCAGAATAGTGGCCCAGAGCCAGCAGGTCGTCCGTTTTGACCGGGAAAAAACAGGGCCTCTGCCCGGTGAAACTCTGGATGCCATGTGCTCGTTTATCGAAGCAAATATCACCACCTTTGACGCAGTCGTTATTTCCGACTACTGCAAAGGGGTGATCTGTCCACAGCTGATGGACCATCTGCGCCGCCTGGTAAGCCTCCACCATGTACCGATGATCGTAGACCCGAAACCGATACACACCGACCTCTTTCACGGGGCGACCATCATCACCCCCAACCATCACGAGGCCGAAAAGATGTCCGGCGTGACCATCGTTGATGACGAATCTCTTTACCAGGCGGCCACTGCCCTGCTGCAAAAACTCGACAGTACGGCAGTTCTCATTACCCGGGGCGAGGCGGGCATGGCGCTGCTGGAAAAAGAAAAACAGATTTTCACTATTCCAACGGTGGCCAAAGAGATTTATGATGTTACCGGTGCGGGTGATACGGTGATTGCAAGTCTTGCCCTTGGCCTTGCCAGCGGCCTCAGCTTTGCCGAGGCGGCGACCCTGGCCAATTTTGCCGCAGGAATAGTTGTCGCCAAGATCGGTACGGCAACGGCATCAGCCAAAGAACTTATGGAGCTTATTTCATGAAATTTCCGATAAGCATGACGGCCTTCGGACGGGGAGAACACCTCTCTGAAAACATCGGCTGGACGGTGGAGATCAAATCAGTTAATCACCGGTTTTGCGATATCCGCATCAAAATACCCAGACAGTACGCTGCCCTTGAAGAAAGAATAAAAAAAGAAATCACTCCTTTTTACAGCAGAGGCCATATTGAGGTGGTGGTTACGCCCGCCCCGAACCTGGTTGAGGCCAAAACCCTGGGCGTCAATCTTCCCCTTGCCCGTCAGTATGGCAACTGCCTGCTGGAGATCAAAAACTATCTGGATCTGCCCGCATCAGGCACGGAACTGACCCTGGTGGCAAATTATCCCAATGTTATTTACGCCATGGATGAAAAGGAAGATCTGGAGGCCATCTGGGATGTCCTGAAACAAGCACTGCTGCAGGCCCTGGAGCTGACCCGGGATATGCGGGAGCGCGAGGGCCTGAGCCTGAAAACCGATCTTCTCACCCGGCTCGACTTTCTGGTAGCCACTAAAGAACAGATAAAAGAGAAGATACCGGAACTGACCGCGCAAAAACAGGTTTCCCTGCAGGAAAGGATAGCAAAGCTGACCAAAGACATCGACATTGACCCAAGCCGCATTGTCCAGGAGATTGCCATTATTGCCGACAAAGCCGATGTGACCGAAGAGCTGGTGCGCTTGACCAGCCACATCGATCAGTTCCGCCATTTTCTTGAACAGCAGGAACCGGTGGGACGGCGCCTTGATTTTCTTCTGCAGGAACTCTTACGGGAGATCAACACCATGGCGTCAAAAATTTCAGATGCCGGCATTGCTCATCAGGCCGTTGAACTGAAAAACGAACTGGAAAAAATGCGCGAACAGGTGCAGAATCTTGAATAGACCAAAAAGGTTACAACCATGGACCAGAGAATGATCAATGTGGGGTTTGGCAACTCAGTGGTGGCCAGCCGTATCCTCGCCGTTGTGAAGCCAAAATCTTCCCCGATAAAAAAACTCAAAGAGGAAGCCAAGGAGCAGAAAAAGCTCATTGACGTTACCGAGGGGCGGAAAACCCGCTCCATCATCATCCTGGACAGTAACCATGTCATACTCTCCGCTGTCCAACCGGAAACCATTACCCAGCGCTTCACCCCTGCCACCCAGCAGGATCCATCCTCACTGACGGAGGATGCCCTGTGAGAGGGAATCTCATCATCATTTCCGCCCCGTCCGGGACCGGGAAAACCACCATCCTCAAAAGGCTTTTTGCGGAAGTAAAAGGGGTGACGTTTTCCGTTTCCCATACCACCAGAAGTCCTCGCACAGGCGAAAAGGATGGGGTTGATTACTATTTTGTCGATCAGCATACCTTCAAAAAGATGCGGGCCGGTAATGAATTTCTCGAATGGGCCGAGGTACACGGCAACTTTTACGGAACCAGCAGAAAAGAGGTGGACCGGCATCTCATCCAGGGACTTGATGTCTTCCTGGATATAGATGTCCAGGGCGCCAGGCAGGTCAGGAAGGCGACCGGAGGCGAATGTTTCTCCATCTTTATTGTCCCGCCGTCATGGGAAGAGCAGGAACGGCGGTTGACCGGGCGGGGAACCGATTCCCCTGAAACCATCCGGCTCCGCCTGCAGAATGCCAGAAAGGAAATGCAGGATGCCGGGCTCTACGATTTTCTGATCGTCAATGACACCGTGGAACAGGCAGTTGACACCTTGCGGGCCATCATCATTGCCCAGCGCAGCCGCACCAGGCGCGATGCGGACGGACTACCCCTTATCCTCCCCCAACAATGATCAACCCCTTGTCAACACTTGCCCCGGCAACTGCACACAAGCTGTTTTTTGCCGCATACCGCGGCTGCCCACTCACCTTTCACAGGTCGGTTTTATGAACGATAACACACCGCTTAACGAAGACCAGCTTGTCTGGGGCATCCATCCTGTATTAGAGCTGCTTGCCGCCAGACCCCGCTCAATCCACGAAATCCTCATCGAGAAGGGCAAAACAAGCAGGAAACTGCAGGACATCATTGATCTGGCGAGAGAAGAGCAGGTAAAGGTAAAATTCACCCCCCAGTTCAGAATATCCGGCAGCAGACAGATGAACCACCAGGGAGTCATTGCCCGGATCATGCCCTTTGAAACCATACAGGAAGAAGCCTTTCTGGCGCTGCTTGCCCAGAGCAAAACCCCTTTTGTGCTGGCCCTTGATTCCATCCAGGACCCCCACAACCTGGGAGCCATTATCCGTTCCGCCTCTGCCGCAGGGGTAAGCGGGCTCATTGTGCCCAAGGACCGTTCAGCTCCCTTGAGCGGCACGGTGGCGAAAATATCCGCCGGCGCCTTGGCGCACCTGCCCGTCTGCCAGAGCACCAACTTCGTCAGGATGCTGCAGAAATTAAAGGAACAGGGAATCTGGGTTTACGGCACCATCAAGGAGGGCGGCGTTTCCATCTATCAGACGGATTTTTCCGGTCCGCTCTGCCTGGTGATCGGCGGCGAGGAAAAAGGCATCCGACCGCTGGTGCAGGAGCAGTGTGACTTCAAGGTGACGATCCCCATGCAGCGGGAAATTGATTCCTTAAACGCCTCGGTTGCAGCCGGCATCATCATGTTTGAAATCGTCAGACAAATGGGCTAATGAACATACTCAGGAATTTATACAGTGCTCAGGTTTACCTTGCTACTGAAATGGCCTAAAAAACGTTGCTGTGATAGAATCAGCTGGCTAAAATAGTCTTTTGGGAAGACAAAAGTTTGATAAACTCGTAAAAAGACTTTTTTTACCACGGAGCACACAGAGATCACAGAG
>Ga0180007_10005314_pt1 | contig 13134 bp, 18 predicted proteins | sample MM_PC_MetaG_FD_121122 | JGI IMG/M metagenome (GOLD analysis project Ga0180007, IMG submission 121122) | Groundwater microbial communities from the Aspo Hard Rock Laboratory (HRL) deep subsurface site, Sweden - MM_PC_MetaG | ecosystem: Environmental > Aquatic > Deep subsurface > Groundwater... | reverse complement strand
TTATTTCCTCCACTTTATTCATCATCTCGTCACAGCCTTTCTTTACATCGCGATTGAAGCCCCAGATTAATTGTTTAATAGTTTTCTTGCTAGCGTCTAATTGACGATCTCCAGGAATCACTGCCTCTAACAGAGTAAGCACTTCCCCAACTAATTTTTCAGTTCTCTCATCTAAAAGCTTCACCAAAGGTCCTATCTCTACATTATAAGCACAAGTCATATTTTTATCCTCTCATTACTTAAATAATTTCATCTCTAAATCTTCACGGCTTTTCTTTGCTAAATTATTCTGTACTAGGCCATGAAGTTTAGCATGGCATTTCCTACACAAAGGATACAGATTTTCAAAGCTATGATCATCTTTTCCAAAATCATCATGATGTACAACAAGCTGATATTCAGATCCACATTCTACACAGCGGTTATCGTATACATCTTTAATATATTGCTTTAAATCCCCTGTCCATCCCTTAGCATACCTGTCTTTTTCGAAGTGTATCGTCTTTTCTATAGCTGCTATGAGTATTGAAGGGTGATCATATTTAGTCAAATGGTAATTCCAGGGAGATCTGCCTTTCATTGTTTTGGCCATTGCTTTTCTCAAGGAATTTAACCCTTTCTCACTAAAACCATAATTGGGTTTTTGCCTTCGAGTTTCATGGCCTTTAGAGGATCCCTTTCTGCAACCATCTTTATTGGAATTCTTACTTATTTTCTCTGCCCTGACTTTTTCTATCTCTTCGAATCTCTTGCCGCCAAGATATTCACGAGAGTAGTAATTAGGATGTCCTAACTTATACCCCTTTTTAATTGTACCTTTAATCCTGCTATCGGTTTCTTTTGTTAATTTATGATTCCAAGTAACCTTAGCCTCTGGAAATTGGGCAAGGTAATCTTTAGTAGTCATCCCATGCATTCTCAAATGAGAATGAGTTATAACTTTCATTACCTTGCCACAAATTTCACATTTTTCCATTACAATTCACATGTATACTAACTGGATAAATCACAGATTTTACCATGCACGTCGATTCTTGTAGCTCTAAGTTCTGCCATCATATAGATGAGACCACGAACAATCAGCGCATCAGCTGCGAAGAAGTCACGATTCTCAATATACTGGGTAGGCATTGCTACAGCCAGCTCTAGATAATCCGTATCAAGGACATAAATATTTGACCCCAGCACAGTATCTGAGGCATTGATACTCTTAGGAGTATCTGCATCTGGAAGAATTGGAATACCTTTATAGGTTGACAATACAAGACCAGTTCTGGTGCCTGGGAGTGTCCTCTCATCACCAACACCTACTTGATAGGTCTCTTGACCCATATAGCGCTGTTGGGCATTAAGGAGTCTTTCCAGATTGAAATACTGATCCCAACCAGTAACGATTAATTTAGGTTCTCCGCCTCTATTTCTGATTCCCTCAATGCAATTATCTACAAGTTCTAAGGATAAATCACGAGCAACACCAGCATTGTAACTTACATAGGCACCTGCTGCATAAGTATCGGCAGTTCTGGTAGTAATATTATATACATTTGAATAGGCATAGTAGCCACCAAGCGTTGCCGAATCATCATGTACAACATCATCAAGACTTGTTAGTCCAGCCCGTGCCATTACATAACAAACATCACCATCGGCTGCGGCGGTATCCATAGTACTCACAGTTATCGTACCAGCAGAAACAGCTGAAACTACACCTCCTTGCGTTTCCTCCGCCGCTCCGGCTGAGAAATCATAATAGGCAAGTGTATCACCTACATGAGCTAGACGATCATCGATTGCATCTGGAACCACAAAACTTGTAGTACCACCACCACTAATTACACATCCTGTAGGAGACAATAGCTCCTGGTTTACTTCTTTTACGAAGTCTCTCTCGCTTGCCTGTAGCTCTGCGGCTAAGATGTCGCCCATTCCGCCTTCCAACGTGTTAACGATGATTGACTTGATTGGGACACCGAAGTCAGTTGCTATGATTTTAGGCAGTGAGTAAATTCCGGTATACGCACTTACATCTATAGTAGGAAGCGATCCGGTTTCCGTGATAGGGCTAGATCGCCCAACACCACGATCAGTCCTCAAGACCCATCCAGCGGTAGGACCCCATGGAACTTTCTTGATTGCGTTATAGAAGACAGTTCTATTGTTCAAAGCATCCCATATTTTCCGACCGTAAGTCTGGTTGAATGTGGATGCACTAACAGTAAGATAACTTGCCTTCGTTAACCAATCAGGGCCCATGATCCTTCCGGTAAGGCCTCGTTTAGACTGAGAGATGAATTCTGCCAATGAAACAGTCATATTATTTTATCTCTCCAAATTTACTAAAATTTTGCTTCTCCTGTCTCTAGGAGATAAGTTGCCTGATTTCAGGCGGAAGATCCTCTATCTCAGCTCTCATCTGCATAGCTCGGAGGGTCTTATAATCTTCTTTGGCTAATTGAGTAACAGCATCCTCTTCAGTAGGTTCGGACTTCATTATAGGAACTTCAGCACCGAGCGTACTCTTTCGAGGAGTTATAACCTTCTCTTCTTCTTTCCATCCCATTTTGCGGAGCTGGGCAGCAACAGCTTCTTTAACCTGTTCATCTACAGACTTCTGAATTTTATCTGCCTTCTTTATAGACTTCTCCACCTCTGGGTATTCTTTCTCTTCCTCTGCACCAGCCTTTTCTTTCTCTTCCTCTTCTGGTAGTTCTTCTTTATCTTGCTTTTGGATTGCTTTTTTCTCTTCTAATTTTTCCTCTTCTACAGGTTCCTCTGCGGCCTGGATAGGCTTCTGAACCTCTTCGGTTTTGGTCTTAAGAGTTGCAGGAGTTTCTTTTATATACTGCTGCTTGAAAATGTGTGGATAACTAAGTTCTAAAGCATTAGTAATATCCTTAATAAGAGCCGTTCTTTCCTCAGATTTCTTTACTTCTTCCTCTTCCTCTTCTTCATCCTCTTCCTCCTCTTCCTGTTTTCTTAGCATCTTGCTGAAGTAAGTATCCATCTTGCTGAGAGTATCATTCTGCTTTACCAAAGACTCAGAAACTGCCTCAAGAGCTAACAAAATACCCTGTCCTTCGACTTCCTCTGGCATATTTCTTTCCTCCATTATATTTGAGTTACTAAAATCCCGATTGGTCTTGGCCATCCGATCGAAATATGACAATAAAAAAGAGCAGTAAGTACTTAAACTCAACTGCTCTTCTCTACCTATTAATCTTAATTATAACCTAAGTACAACCCAATGTAAATAGATCATCTCAAATTGCAAAAATTAATTTCGGATATTTATGCTTAAACATAGACTCTCCTCCTTATTCTAATATGCGCACGCACGGCATTATATATATATAAAGTATACTTATATCTAATTATACAATTATACATACTCTAGTCTTATTCTAAAAACTATTATTTATTAATCTATTCTAGATCAGTATTATCTACCTTATTAATATCTTTATATCCACTATTAGCAGGTATCTGTGCCCCACATCTTTCACATACATACCAGGCTCTACCTTCAGCATCTTTCATGACAGACATACCTGCACAACACTGTGGGCATCTTTCTACAATACAATTAATTCTATCATTTATCAAGCACTCCTCCTAATAGTTCTTCTAACTTCTTATCTAACATTGCTCTATGATATCCGAGTAGAAAGAACATTACTATATAATTGCACGAGGTTAATACTGGAACAGAGGGCTCCATTTTTGCTAGCTGCCACACAGACATTGCTAAAAGTTCCTTATACTTCTCCATGATATTCTTGCACTCATCAGAGGCAAGCCAACCATTCTCAGTTTCAAAAATATCATTGAACTCCTTATCTTCCACTATCTCTTCTCCTTCTCAGATTCACATATAGGAAGTAGACCAACTTCCTTCCTATAGAAATACACGTCCTCATGAAGTAATAATGTCTTGCATATATCACATTTACCTTTGTGATGGGCTGTGGCCAAACATTTCGGGCAAATATATAGTTTATCACTCATTATCTCAACCTCATGGATATATTATCATCACTTCTTTTCCAATCTTCTTAGCATATCGTATTGTTGCCCATGTGCCTGAACGTAATTCCTCTCAGTTATACACCGGCGTTGCTAAAAAGATATCTACATTATCTACTATATCATGATTCCTTTCTAATAGTAGTTTTGCTTCTAGAGTGATGTCAACTGTACAGTAGGCTCTTTTATTAGATACAGCGCATGGATGTGTAATTACAACAAAACCAGAGTATTTCATTACAATATCATGAAACTGCTCATCTATTTAATTTTATTATATACTGCCATATATTAAAGAGTAATCATTTAATTATTAGAGATAGTCATTAAGAAAATAGTCATCCTCACCTTGCCACCAACTCAATACATCTTCCCTTGTTGGGACTCCACCTTGAAGTATGACATTCAAATCCTCTATCTGCTCTCTCATTTCAGCTTTTTCTTTAAGATTACTTTCTCCAAATGTATTTTGATTCGGAAGAGCACTTAAAGCTACTCTGATAGAGTCTCTTAGTTCTTCTACTTTAACCAAATCCATATTATTCCCTCCTTTAATAGGAGAATCTATTGAAGTTTATAATAGATACCCAGATTTTAATCTCAGAGCATCTCAGAGGTATTGCAGAACTCTTCATCGAAAGTCTTGGGCACCTTAACTATCGCCCATCCATGGGCTGGCTTTAGACCGGCAATAAATTCTATGTCAATATTGAAGCCATTGTCTCCCATTGCTTTCAATAGTCCATGAGGACCTGCCCCCGCATATCCCCAACTAAACCCAGACACTGTAATCTTATCCCCTCTGGCATTCTCAAATGAAGTCCATTGTTCACCTTTTTCAATAAAGCCAGCAATCCTCTGTACCTCTCCAATATGCTGGAGATTATCCTTTAGAAATTTAGTGCTCCTCTCTGTTATTCCGTAAGCTTTATCTTCTCTATATTCCATTATTAATTTCCTTCCTTTCTATTTCAGCTAAAGCTAACACTCCCTTGTTATACTCCTCAAAGTAAGGGATCGTTCCTTTCTCCCGATACTGTCTAAGTATTTCATTTCTGAAATACTCAACACAATCCTTTAGTGCCTTGTACATCTTAGGTGCGGCTGCTATCAGACGAGCATTGGCATCTCTCTCTAATATATTCGCCTTCGTCATTTGTTCATCAGCTTCTCCAGGATATGCCGTGTTGGCTATCATCCACCCATTACAGACAATAACACCTGTCTCCTCTGCTACTTTCCATTCTCCCTGAGTAAACAAATCAGTCTCCTTTCCTACTATATTAATCTAGCACCTCTTTGCCAGAGATAGAACTCCAAACAAGTTAGCCGATCTACCAGAATAAAGGTTATAGGAACTTGCCCATACGTTCGAGCTGGCTTTTCCTTAGACACAAAATATTTTTCAGCCAAACATATTGGGCAGCTTTGTAATTCCTCGCTATATTCTATTCCATGAATAGGGCATATAATCATCTATATGCCCTCTCCAGCCGAATTTTCAGCGTAATCTCCTCTGGCATCCTCTAATAAAGCCTCTCCATATTCATAAATCAACTTTAGAAGAGTTTCATCGGAAGTAGCTTCCAAAATTTTATTCTCTATTTTCCTTATGGTCGCCTCATCTCCATTACAACAATATAGTATGTCATCTTCAGGATCATCTCTTCGAAAGGTATATAGACCTCCTCTGTATCTAGTGTCAGTAGGCTCTGAAATAAAAATTGTTTTTCTTAACATTCTGTTAACTCCTACGTTAATACTTGCTTCCAACCTTCCGGAAATGCTGCATAAAATTCTGTACCTATCTGGCAGATGTCTCCAACACTCATCAAAGCATGTCGAATACCTTCTGGCAGGTCTAATCTCATGTCTTGATTGAAATATCTGAAGTAACCCTCCAGTTTATATGGGAATTCAGGGCCATTTGGATCTCGATATACTTCGGCATAATCCCTCTTGAATTCTTCTAGAGCAATTGAGGGATTATCTTCGAATTCAAACCTAGTAAGGTATTTAATATCCTTCCAATAATATATTGCGTTTATTCAGTGTCCTTTCATCAGGCAGAGAGCTACCGTACTTGCCGAGAATTTAAAATGCTCTCCATCATCTCTATCCGCCAGAATAGGCATCTTTGGGGCCCTAGTATTAAGTCCCATTATTGTAAATATTTCCCCATTTAATTCAAATTTAGAATATAGATCCTCTGGTTTTAACCCATAGTTATGGTTATGGCACAACTTAGTAAAGGCTCTTGCTTCTATCGTTATTGCCTTGCCATTCTCCTTGACTGTAAAATCCACCTTAAGAGTAAAAGTTGTCGGAGAGTATCTCCCAGAGCTGGTTTTAGCTTGAATTCCATGCTTCTTTGCAAGATTTTGAAGTAACACCTCCAATTCTTTTCTCAACATTAAGCATTCGTTCTTGCCAATTTTTTGCATTTCGTTCATGAAGGCCTTCCTTTCTATTTCTATTCTTATTTATATTATATAATAGGTAGGTAGAAAAAGTAAAAAATATTATTTAATTCTTACTGTTCTTGCTCCAAGTATCCCAAGAAATTCTGTTAATTGGGCTTCAAATGATGAAGAGCAATCTTGGCTTCTACTTGCCCAGTGAGCTAATTCATGGAGAGTAGTTGCGATGGCTTGCTCTGGAGCAGCTAGTACTTTTCTAGAGATACGAATAATATTTCCTTCACGCTCTCCACGAACACTTAAGTCATCGAACCGACTAACTACCTTAATCTTATAAGTCTTACTGGGAGCCACCTTCCTCGCCACTCTTTTTGCCGCATCCAAGGATCTTCTCTCCCGTAGAGTCAAATGCGCAGCACCCACTTGCTGGCATTTATCAGACTTGTTCTGCACTGTATTAGCACATGGTATTCCTAGATACGCTAATACAGTTGCTACTGCCCAAGGAAGATCCATCAACACCCTGTAGCCCAAATATTCTGCTCTGTCATTTCCCTTCTGGCTACTTAAGCAGCATTTCTTTCCAAAAGCCTCTCGAGCTAAATTCTCCCATAATGATTTATGCAAGGGAAAGCATCTGTTTCTATACTCTAAATAGTTATTGTTCTTTGAAGTAAGATATTTTAAAATCACTTCTCGATCTTTAGTCTTATCTAATTTGCTAGTAATGCCTTGGGCTATAGCATCTTCATCTATCATAGTTCTATCTCGATTTACAAGTTCTTTTGAGTTTATATTATAGCCAAATAAGGCGCTTAGCTTTCTGGTAAATACTCCTGTCACATATATCTCTCCGGGAAGATTGAAGAAGTTCTTATCAGTATTGAACTTGTAATCCTTTTTAAAAACGAGGAACATATTTTTAGCTTCATTTAATTCATCTTCGCAACATTCAAATTTAACTTTAGTTCCCTTAATAGGTGGCAACTCACTATGAATGTCTACCACAAGAAGCTTTTTGCCAAAATCATTCTGCCCATCAACTCTAAATATATATTCATTTCCATTACTTCTTACCGAAATCTTTCTTCCCATTCTGGACAAAACCAGAGCCCCAATTTTCAAGCCTTCACCAAATTGGCCTATTTGGTTATTATTTTTATGGCTCTCTCCAATAAGCAAAGCTACTGGATCAAAACCTGGGCCATTATCCTCAATGGTGCAGGTTTTACCCTCATACCTAATATTCGGAACAGTTCCAGTATCAAGGGCATTACTAATAAGTTCCCTGATAGCCATTACTGGGGCCCAATTCTCACAATAATCCTCGGAAATCATGTAATTATATGACTTTGTCTTAGCCATTGCTTCTCCTTTCTATTATAGAATGACGCAAAGAGCTATTGATACTCCGACTAAGATTGGGAAGGCAATTAATGCGAAGAGTGCTAGAATGTTCCCTAGGAATTGAATTGTCATTTTTCTCATCCTTTCTTATCTAATCTAATAATATTATATACTCTGGAAGATATAAAAGTAAAAAATATTATTTAATTAATTGGATACCTGTCATCATTTCATACCAGGTAGCAGGCCTCCCAAGACGGGCGTCTCTATCCAGCCATATCTCATAGCATATTGAACAGAGACTTTTATTCCTAAACATTATAGGATCTCTATCATTGTGCTCCGGACCAATAGGGCATCCGCAGGCATTACAAATATGATGTCTTTCTCTAGGGATATTACATGTTTGACAATCATCTTTCATCTTATAGAAGCTGAGACGATAAAGCATGTTATCTGTTTTATTTTCAACTTCTGGATGTGTTATTTTTTCCTTTTCCATAATTTTTCCCTAACCAGGTGCCAAGGCATTTTCTTGAGCAAAAAATATGCTCCCCTGTCCTTCTGGGATTATGCTCATTTTGCCATAGCATCCATTTAATATTTTGTATGAATAGAGTGCCACATATATCGCATTCTAATAAAGGATGGGTATATTCATGCCTACATTTACTACCACAGAACAAAGCTATATCCCTAGAATTCTTTCCTTTTCTTAGTCTATAGTTATAAAGAACAATTCTATTTCGCGGTATTAATTCACCGCAGTATATACAATGATATTGCGGTACAAAGTGCTTTGTCGGAAGATTATATTTATTTAATATCTGCCGTACACGCTCTCATGACACTCTGGCTTCGTTGGCAATATTTTGAAGTGTCGAACATGGATTATTCATTCTTGCTGTAATTACAGCCATTGCTGTCTCATTCATCTTACCCTCTCCTTCCCATAAGCCTTGCTCTACAATGCTCTTCAGAAGCACCCAAATAAAAATCTAGACACCTCATAAGCATAGTAATAGAAAACTATATAGACTCTTTATTCTTAAGGCCCCTTCAATCTTGCTAAAGCTTTATCAAGATAATCACCAGGCACTTTATTATACATAAAAAGAGCATAGAGATACAAGGCTTTTCTATTAATGTCGTCTGCTCTGGTGCAAGCCTTTCTAAAATCATTCTGCACAACAGCAGTCAGAAAATGCCCTAGAGGATAGTCTTCATAGTACCACTTTACTATGTGCTCCATACACATTGATATATAGCCTAAATCTTCTGCCATAAAATATGTCTCTGGCATCAAGCCCCTGGCATTGTCTATTACCCACTCAGTTATTTCTTGTAAAGATAGCTTCATTTTATCTCCTTTCATTTACAAAGTTTGATACTAATTCTTGACAAACTCCGTCACATCTTTTTATGTCTGGTGAATATGGAAGAGATGATTTATCGTAGAACTCGCCAAACTTCAAGTCTAAATCCCCAATTTCATTCATCAATTCATCGTAGGAATACACACCATTTCTGATATCAAGTAGAAGTCTAGCTCCAGGTCGTGGAAAGGTGATAGCCCCTTGTGTAAGAAGCTCCTCTCCTTCTGTGATTAGCCTGTAAAGATGCATTGCATGTTTCGTATCATAGCCAAATTTTTCTTCCAATACTGCTCTTTGAGGATTTCTGTTGTTCTTCCAATTCATATACTGTCCCCAGTATTTATTCGCATTTTGAAAAGCCTTTTCTCTCTGAAGAATTTCCATAGTATTGGTGTCTAGGCCAAACTCACTAACCACATCCATATTAAAACTTTCGGCCAGCTCCATAAGAGCATTGAACTGCTCAGCCGTAACTAATTTTCTTTCATTTGGAAGACCAAAATCCGAACGCTCAGGCTGTTTCCTTGGAGGATTTAGCAACCAATTTCTGTGCTGCTTTATTCTATGCAACTGTGAAACAGCATAACCAGAAAATGAATAACGAGCCTTCTTCGAAAGAAATGCCTCTCGAGAATTTAGAAGGCATCTCCAATCCTCTGTCCATTTTGTAGCCATTTTCTCAGGAACAAATAATAATTCTATAATATTCGGGTTACATTGCGAGGCAAGGTGGCAGAACTTACGAATATCAAAATAGGTTATATCATTACTTTTGTATTCAATTTGTTCGATCTTGTATAGGAAACTATACAAGTATTCTCTAGTTGGTATAAATACACCACGAATGTCTATATCTGATTCTGGTGTAGATGTGCCATAGAGTTGAGAACCAGCCACAGTCTCGAATATGAAATTAAATTTTTTGTATTTCTCTTCTATCATGTGCTACTCTGCTGCCTTAAAATTATATACAGGTCTCATTAAGAATTCAATATCAACTGTTGGTTTAATTGCTTCCAATATAAGATTCATATCTTTATATACCATAGGAGCTTCATCTAGAGTGTCTTCTTGTATCGTTGACGAGAATATTCCTTCCATTGAAGCAATAAAGTCTTCCATTTTCAATTCTTTTTTAGCCTTTCCTCTTGACATTATTCTCCCAGCACCATGTGGAGCAGAGAAATTCCATCTTTTATTTGACCTCCCAGTACCTATTGCTATACCATCTCTCATATTAAACGGAATCAGTATTCTCTCATTGCCATAAGCAGATATTGCTCCCTTCCGTATAATTAAGTCTTTCTCCGATATATAATTATGTACCGATTCAATCTTTTCTAAAACATCATAATCCAATCCTAGAAATCTAAGAATTTGCAATGCTATAAAACAGCGATTCTTTTCTGCAAATAATTGCGCCACTTGCATATCCTTCCAATAGCTATTACCGCCATGTTCCCATGGCAGATATTCCAATCCAGCATACTCCCCAGCCCCAACAAACATTGTCTTCATTAATTCCTTTGCTTTCTTTTGATAAAAATTAGCTACTCTTAATCCAAAATTCCGTGAACCTGTGTGCACCACTAACCAGTATTCGCCTGTATCCTTATTTAAATCAACTTCGATGAAGTGATTGCCTCCACCCAAACTTGCTAGTTGATGTAAGACTTTTTGTTGATCTTCTGCAATATTATTACATGTTTCATAAGTACTATTCTCAAATTCTGATATCCATCTTGTAGCTTGCTTCCACTTATCGATATCATGATATACAATTTTATCTCTATGAGCAAATCCAGAGGGAATTGTTTTATGTATAAAAGAATCTAATTTCTTAAGATCTGGAGAAATTTCGCCTAATTTATATGCAGCTATGCCACAGCCAATATCGACTCCTACAACATTCGGTATTATATAGTCATTCATCTTCATTGTAAAGCCAATACAAGCACCAGCTCCATCATGGCAGTCTGGCATTATGACAATATATGATTTAGCGAAAGCAGGATGATTTAGAATCTTATATATCTTCTGGACTAACTCATCTTCAATTTCATCAATCATTACATAGGCAGTATTATATTTACCTTTATATTCTAACATTAAATCTCCAAGTTATCATCTAGTTGTTAACAATAACACTATACACCTTTTTCATTTTATCTTTTGGAAATTGACGTGATAGTTGCCGCATAACATCTATTTTCTGTAACAATATATTCATACCTGTGGCCTTATAGGCCTCTAGCACTCTTGCTCTGAATTGTGCTTCATTAGTAACTATGTCTATGCACTTTTCAATCAGATAATGATTAGCCTCAATCTTCTCGGCTGGAAATTCTTCAAGTAATAGCTGTTTAATAAACTTTATTGTAAGTTCATCGGTATTTTCAAATGCATTCCAACAGGTTGCTAGTATGCTATTCTTACTTATTCCCACTCCCTGGCTCCAATATATAGCTTCAATAATTTCTGGCTTACATTTCAGCTGGACACATCTATTATCCAATGTATGAAGATACCAAACCGCCCCTTCTACACCTCTATATTTTTCATCTTCCACCATTTTCAAACCACTATTAAGTCTCTTTTGTAAACTCTCATAATTCCAAACATAGTCTTTGTCTATCACATCAAAACAGTTCACTGTCGGAAGAGTATTAATACCCATTTTTCTAGGAGAAATAATTTTTCCTTCGTTAGTAACACCAAAAAGTAAAGCTATATCTAAAGGAGTATCATATAAGACAAGATGAGGATTTCTATTTCCATATAACTCGAATGATAAATTACAATTATGCTTAATCATCTCGTTCTTTATTGCTTTTTCATCATATTTCTCCAGCATTTCTTTCCACATGGCATAAAAATTGCCAAATTTACCTGAAGCTAAAAATGGTCTGAGCCTTGTTTTGTAGGTTAAATATCTTTTGCCATTGCTATAATAGAAATAGGCTAGGACATTTGTACCGTCCAGCTTCTCATATACCTCAATACTTTTAGCCGAGGGAAACCGATAATTCCTTGTACCATCTGCTCTTGCATCAAAGGGATAATGCATCTTTGGCGTCCCTACAATGAATTGTGATTGAATATTTTGATTATTAACCTTAGTTATAACCAGAGCCCCATAATATTCATTAGGCTTGCGAGATATATAGCCTTCTACAGTATTTTTGGGATTAAATGGATCTACCTCGCAAAAAGGACTATAATCTTTTCCAAATAATTCTTCTATATTCATATTTTATCCCTAACAGACCATTTCAAGTCTGAACAGACCTACTCAATTTCTTAATTGGTGTGTCCTTTGCCACCTTTTAATTCTAATTTGTACCAAGGCATTAAAATATCTCCTCTATTTACTTCCTAATAATATTATAAACTACAAAGAAGATAATAGTAAAAATTTTATCTACTTATTTAAATCTATCTTCCAAATTTATCCATCATTTCGTCAGAATAAATTATCTTAAACAAGCTCTCCCAAGCACATACATAATGCATAGGAGCAATCCTCTTAGCTTTTGGATTTACCCTAACTCTATTTTTCTCATCAGTTATCATTTTCCCGCATATGGTACATTTTATAGGAAGAAGGTCTCCTCTAAAAATAACATCATCTGACTTTCTTTTTCTCTTCATAAACTCTATCAGAGACTCTTTAGTGGTAATAATTGGATAGGCACACTCATCTTTAATTATGGCCATTTATTACTCCTCTTTAATTTTTCTATGATTGCCAATCTTTAAAATAACACGATTTATCTATCTGATTAAATGCTCCTAGAACTGCATGTGATTGGTGCTCAATCACTGCAGAACCATCTGTATATTTATGCAGCAGACCTATCTTATCACATTCTGGACATTTTATTAATTTATACCGTTTACTTGGCCTCATTTTTATGTAGTCCATAACCTTCTTTTCTTCTTTCTGAGCTATCCGCTCATGCCTGCCC
>Ga0180007_10005313_pt1 | contig 13137 bp, 3 predicted proteins | sample MM_PC_MetaG_FD_121122 | JGI IMG/M metagenome (GOLD analysis project Ga0180007, IMG submission 121122) | Groundwater microbial communities from the Aspo Hard Rock Laboratory (HRL) deep subsurface site, Sweden - MM_PC_MetaG | ecosystem: Environmental > Aquatic > Deep subsurface > Groundwater... | reverse complement strand
GAAAGATAGGAGAGGCCATCTGGCACTTTATCAACTATCACCACATCTTCTGCATCATTCAGCTTATTGGAATAGACAAGGGTATAGGTGGCTATCATCCCGGAAGAGATTGTTCCATCCTTACGCAGGCTAACATCGCCAGGAAGGCTGATGAACTTCTCCAACTTGAGTAGCGGTGCTGAGGTAACAAGCACAGTCACACTCCCTAATTTAGTGAAGCTACCTGAGGAAGCATTGGCTGAGGCTGTGGCAATATTCGGAATAAGTGTGTTATTCTCCACCAGAGAATCTACCACTACCTTAAAGCTAACCGAGCCAAAGGATCCTGCCAAAACACTTGGAATAGACCATTTGATAGCAGAGACTGGGGAATAATCAAACTCATTCCAAACACCCTGATGGCTATAGGTGATACTCCCGCCTACAGCCGAATCCTTAATGTATGTCATAGAGCCAGGGATTATATCCTCAATTAAAAGATTGGTCACATCAGCATAAGGGCTGCTATATCTCATCGTATAGGTCAATGTTCCACATGGGGTTATCTCCTGGTAGTCAACTTGTTTTTGGAAGATCAGGGTATTGACAGGGGTTTTAGTATAAGCAACCAGATCCTGGCATCTCTCAGCCCTTAATGTTGCCTTGTTGGTGATGGTTCCTTCTGTAATAGATGGGTCAACCATTACATCAAAGGTAAGTGTTCCCAGATCTACACTACTCACTGTGCCTATCGTCCAGGTTAATATCTTATCAGCATAAGTCCATGTTCCAGAGGTAATAGATGTAACAGCAGGCGTGCCAAGATTTACATCCATATCATCAATAATCACAACACCGCAGCCCACAGCACCTGTGTTGCTATAATTCAGGGTATAGGTCATTGTTCCGCCCGGGTTCACGCCCAAGAGAGAGGCTGTCTTCTTCAGGCTGAATACAGGCTTTCTCTCAAAGGAATAGATATTCCCATCCCCTCCAGCTATATAAATCATCCTCCTGGCAATGGCTGGAGATGAGAGGGAAAAGTTTCCAAGTTGATGCTTCCATGTCTCGGTGCCACCCTTTATATCCAGACCATAGAACCAGCCGTCTTTGCTGCCAATATATACCACGCTACCTGCCACAGCAGGGGATGAGACCACAGCACCTGCTGTCCTATAACTCCACCTCAGATTGAAGGTAGTTTGGGTTCCAGAGACTACTGGCATATCAAGTCCATAGACATAGCCATTATCTGCACCAAAGAATAGACAGTTATCAGCTATGGCTGGGGTTGACTTGATGGGACTGCCTGCATTATATCTCCACAGAAGATTTGCGCCAGTCCCTGTCCCAATCACACTCCAAACACTCGCTGTTCCCACAGTTATTGTGCCATAAGTAAGCGTCTGGGTAGCTGTTGTGTCAAAACAATATAAATAGCCATCCTCTGAGGGGATATAGACCTTGCCATCCTTAACCACAGGAGAAGCAGAGATTTGATCATCCCCTGTATCATATTTCCAGATTGAGCTTCCTGTAAAAGCATCAAAGCAGTATAGGACCCCACCCTCATCACCAACAAAGACAAACCCGTCTTCCACTGATATGGCCGGGGAAGAATAATAAGCCGCACTATCCAGAGGCATAATCCAACAAGGTGCACCATTTACCCCTGAGACACAATAAAGATACCCTGTATTGCCTGGTTTCTTTGCCGCAAAATAGACCAGTCCCTTCCAGACAACAGGAGAGTTGTATATCTCGCCTTCCACTGTATCAAATATCCAGATTGGGGTTATGCTACCCTGAGTTGTCTCTGTGCCTGAGAAACAGTACATCTTGCCTTTGGAATCTCCCACATAGACATACTGACCGTTATTAGCAATAGCAGGAGAGGAATGAATCTCACCATCTGTGTTATATTCCCAGACCTTAGCTCCTGTCTCTGCATTTATTCTATAGAAATGGCCACCCTCTAAATCACCCAATCCTCCAACATAGGTGGCTGTTCCCAGGATAGCCATAGATGCCCTGATATCATTATTTGAACGATCGCTAATAAGCCTTCTCCACTTCTCTTCAAAGGGTGGGCTAAAATCCTCTGTGCCATCATTATAGCCAGTATGACCCAGGCCATAATGGAACATCAGCCAATCATCCCACTCAGAGGAAAACTCTGCCTGGAGAGAGAGCAAAAGGGCTAAGTCTATAGTAAATCCTCCATCCGAGATGTCGCCTGTAATATTTATTGTATCCCCTGGAACTCCTGTAACCACCCCAGAAAAGCTTACTGTGTTACCAGAACCTGGAGGAATATCCCCAACATGCCATTCTATCGAGTTTGCTGGGTCATAAACCCCTCCATCATAAGCAATGATGTCTGTCAGGTTATCCTTGTCCTCATCAAGATGAATCGTCACACCCCTGGCTGTGGCTGAGCCTATATTCCTATAATTGACTGTAAACCATAGCCTCCAACCGCTATAAACCACAGAGGTTCTTGGCATAACCGTGATACTTCCAGTAACATATGGCCTGGAAGTAACCATTATACTTGCCCCATTGCTTGTGCCATAAGCACCAGGCTCATCTGCCTTGGCTGTAGCTGTATTGACAATGAATTCACCATGCTCAAGGGGTATCGCCAGTTGGACACTCAAGGTTACAGAGCCTATTGAGCCAACAGACAGGCTTCCTACATACCATCTGATCATTTCACTGGTATTGTAGGCAGCATACCGAGGATTCTGGCAGTCTGTATGGGTGGCATAAGTGGTCTGTGTAGGATAGTAGTCCTCAATCTTAAGATCGGTAGCCGGTGCATTTCCAGAATTGGCATAAGTTATGGTGTATTTCAGAATATCTCCAGCCTCGGCATTCGTCTTATCAACTTCTTTTGCCAAAGTGATATATGCCCGCCAGACAAAGAAGGTGCAGGTAGCTACTTCACCTTGGGGAGTCTTTCCAGTTGCTGTGATTATTATTGTGCCAGCTAACTGTTCATTTACACTAAAGCTCTTTGTGAACTGAGAGCTTGATGTGGTGGCTGTGGCTATCTCCTTTGTTGTCCCAAAGTCTATCCCTATCTCCTCTGAGGCACCAAACCCTGAGCCTGAGACTGTGATTATATCCCCTGGCCAGCCTGAGCCAGTATTCAACCAGATCTTTCCAATCACCTTTTGTGTCCCATTGCTCGTTAAGTTGCCATCTGTTGGGCCATTCTCATAGGAATTGAGGGAATTGAGAAATATTCCGCTATCACCAACATCAAAACACCCGTCCCTATCATTATCCAGATACTGAGGAATCTGTATCTGCAAGGTTCTCGTTGCTCTAGCCGTAGAGGCAATATCTGCTGATAGATAGAACCTTGTGCCAGTAGTCGCTATATTCTGGGAAAGCCCTGTAAGATACCAGAGGGTTCCATCCCATAAGGACTGACCAATGAGCTTATCATCAGCACTAAAGCCTGTGGTTGTGCCGCTCTCTGACCAGAGCTTAAGTTTCTCAATATCCGTGCCGTTCTCAGCACTGCCTGTGTTGCCGAAGGTTATGGAGTTCAGCTTTTCCTGCCTCTCTCCTGGTGTTATGGTAAAATCTAAGGTTAAAACATCCCTATCCCCTGCCACAACATCTTTTGATGGTGTACTATTCTCTGTCACATCAACTAATTTCAGACAATGAATAGTGATACTACCTTTAGAGGTAATCGGCCCGTCTGTAGGCCCCAGGTGGCAAGAGTCAACAAATATCCCTTCATCCCCTGTATCAAAGGCGCCATCAGAGTCTGCATCATAAAGAGCTGGTATCTCAAGTTGAACAATCAAATTATCAGCAGATGGGTCATCAGGAAGATTTGCGGTAATAAAAAGCCTCTTTCCTCCCGTAGTTATTGCCTGGGAAAGCCCGCTAAACTCCCAGGAGTCTCCATCCCAGACACCATTTACAAGAATAGTGTCTGTATCCTGAAATCCTGCCACACCCTCATCAGCCCAAAGGTAGATATCAATATCACTATGAGCAATAGTAGAGGTAGAGGTGGGCTTGCAAGTTAGAGCCCTTAATATATCCCCTGCCCCATCACTATCCGGGAGCTTAAAATCAAGAGTAATGACATTTATCCAGCCAGGTCCTGTCTGCTTTGAGGTAGTATAGTCTGTTATCTCACCCCTTGTTCTCTTGTGGATTACCTGTGTATTGGCTGAGGTGAAATCAGCATCTGTTGGGCCTATGTGGTTAGACAAGACAAAGATGCCCTCATCGCCTGCATCAAAGACTCCTGTGTTTGTGCCATCTATCAGGGTTGGAATCTCAAGACATATTACTGCATCATCTGCTGAGGGGTTATCGGTAATATTGCCTGAGACAAAAAACCTTTGACCACTAATGGGAATAGTCCGATTAAGACCTGAGAAAACCCAGGAGTTCCCATCATAGGTCCCTGTTCCAAGGCTGGTATCTATCGGTGTGCCATCAAATACATCATTGCCATTATCTGCCCATAATCTCACCTCATCAAAGTCAGTAGGTAAGGCTGTTGAAGCAGGAGCGTCAAGCCTGAAGGTAATGGCTTTCAAGGTATCTTGGGCGGCATCGCCATCAGGCAAGACAAAGTTCAAAAGTAAACCATTCTTTTTACCTGGATAGAAGTCTCCCGATGCAGTGCTATCTGTAATCTCACCCTTGAGCCGCTTATGAATCTTCTGGCTATTTACTGGGGTAAGGTCTAAATCCGTTGGACCTTCGTGCAGAGAAGCAACGAATACACCCTCATCATTCGTATTCCAGGTGCCAATCTCTCCTGAGTCAGAGAGTGTTGGAATCTCCATAATAATTGTGGCATCATCTGCTGAGGGGTTGGAGATAATATCAACTGTAACAAAAAACCTTTGAGATGTGGTTATTGTCTGAGCTAAACTTGAAAAGACCCAGGAATTTACATCATAAGAGCCTGTGCCAATATTTGTGTCTGTTCCTTGCTCAAAGGTATTGTTTCCATTGTCTGCCCAGAGCTTGACAGAAGAGAAGTCAGAAACTTGTGCTGTAGCAAGTGTATCAAGCCTTGTCGTTAATGCTTGTAAGGTATCTGTAGCTCCATCGTTATCAGGCAGGACAAAGTTCAGGACAAGTCCATTCTTACTCCCTGGGAAAAAGTCAGCAAGGGGAGTGTTCTCTGTTATATCAGCTTTGGGCCGTTCATGGAGAGTCTGGCTGCCTTTGGCAACTAAACTTGAGTCTGTCAAGCCATCGTGATTTGAGGAGACAAATATGCCCTCGTCTCCTGTATCAAAATTACCATCGTAGTCTACATCAGAGAGTTTTGGTATCTCCAGCAAGATTATGGCATCATCTGCTGAAGGGTTAGCTTTAACATTAACCGTAACAAAGAAGGTTTTAGTACCGTTTATAACCTGAGAAAACCCAGAGAATACCCAGGAATCTACATCATAATTTCCTATTCCAAGGCTGGTATCTACACCTGTGCCCTGAAAACCAACTGCACCCGAATCTGCCCAGAGCCTCACCTCATCAAAGTCAGTATAGAGTGCAGAGGACTGGGCGTTTAGCTTTAGGGTAAGAGCCTGCAGGGTATCAGCCACACCATCATTATCAGGAAGAGCGAAACAAAGGACAATAGCATTTTTAGAGTTTGGACCAAAGCTCGCCACCTGGGTATTGTCTGTGATACTTCCCAATTTTCGGCAGTGTATGGTCTGAATCTGTCCTGGAGTCCAATCCTTATCCGTTGGACCTTTGTGACATGAGGCAACAAATATTCCTCTGTCTCCTGAGCTGAAACCACCATCAGAATTGCCATCATAGCGGATTGGAATCTCCATAATACAGGTGGCATTATCTATTGAAGGATTGTCGGAAACATTGACTGTGACAAAAAACCTCCTGCCATTTATGGGAATGCTCACATTATTAAGAGGAGAAAACTCCCAGGAATCACCATTCAGGCTACCTGGTCCAAGGTTTGTATCCCCTGCCCCAAAGGCATTATCCCCATTGTCTGCCCAGAGTCTCACCTCTTTGAAATCTGTAGAAGTGGCTGTAGCTGTTGGGTAGTCAAGCCTCAGAGTGAGTGCCTGGAGAGTATCAGCTACTCCATCGTTATCTGGCAAAACAAAGTTCATCACCAGAGCATTAACCTGACCTGGCCCTAAGTTTGCGGCCTGGGTGCTATCTGTAATATCTGAGCTAAGCCTTTTATGGAGCTTCTGTGTATTGGCTGAGGTGAAATCAGCATTTGTTGGGCCTAAATGACAAGACAAAACAAAGATACCCTCATCACCTGCATCAAAGACTCCTGAGTTTGTGCCATCGCTCAAGGTTGGAATCTCAAGGTAAATTGTGGCATCATCTGCTGAGGGGTTATCGGTAATATTGGCTGAGACAAAAAACCTTTGACCACTAATGGGAATAGTCCGATTAAGACCTGAGAAAACCCAGGAGTTCCCATCATAGGTCCCTGTTCCAAGGCTGGTATCAATAGTCGGGTCAAATATGTTATTGCCAGTATCTGCCCATAATCTCACCTCATCAAAGTCAGTGGGTAAGGCTGTTGAAGCAGGAGAATCAAGCCTGAAGGTGATGGCTTTCAAGGTATCTTGGGCGGCATCGCTATCAGGCAAGACAAAGTTCAGAAGTAAGGCATTCTTTTTTCCTGGATAAAAGTCTCCCGATGCAGTGCTATCTGTAATCTCACCCTTGAGCCGCTTATGAATCTTCTGGCTATTTACTGGGGTAAGGTCTAAATCCGTTGGACCTTCGTGCAGGGAAGCAACAAATACACCCTCATCGTTTGTATTCCATGTGCCAATCTCTCCTGAGTCAGAGAGGGTTGGAATCTCCATAATAATTATAGCATCATCGGATGAAGGGTTGTTGATGACATCTACAGTGATAAAGAATCTCTGACTTGTGGTTATTGTCTGAGCTAAACTTGAAAAGACCCAGGAATTTCCATCATAAGAGCCTGTGCCAATATTTGTGTCTGTTCCTTGCTCAAAGGTATTGTTTCCATTGTCTGTCCAGAGCCTTACACAAGAAAAGTCTGAAGCCAGCGCCGCACCTGCTACAGTATCAAGCCTTGTCGTTAATGCTTGCAGTGTATCTGTGGCTCCATCGTTATCAGGCAGGACAAAGTTCAGGACAAGTCCATTCTTACTCCCTGGGAAAAAGTCTGCAGAGGGAGTATTCTCTGTAATATCAGCTTTGGGTCGTTCATGGAGAGTCTGACTGCCTTTTGCCACTAAGCTTGCGTCTGTCAAGCCATCGTGATTTGAGAAGACAAATATGCCCTCGTCTCCTGTATCAAAATTACCATCGTAGTCTGCATCAGAGAGCTTGGGGATTTCCATTAAGATGAAGACATCATCATTGCTTGGATTGGCAACAATATTTCCAGTAACAAAGAACCTCTGGCTTGGAACAATAATTGTTTGTGATAAGTTAAAGACCCAGGAATCCACATCCAAGGTTGCTATCCCAAGGTCTGTGTCTACACCTACACCTTGAAACTCTGGTGGATTTTGGTCTAACCAGAGTCTAACCTCAGATAGGTCTGTCCGCAGGGCTGTAGCTGTTGCCGCAAGTTTAAGGGTGAGTGCCTGCAAGGTGTCAAGAGAACCGTCATTAGCTGGTATGGTAAAGTCAAAGAGGAGACCATTTTGCCTGCCTGGACCAAACTGGCTTGCTTGAGTCTGGTCTGTTATCTCAAGGCTTGTCCTGGCATGGATTCTCTGGGATTTGGCTGAGGTAAAATCAGAACCTGTAGGACCCTCATGACAGGAATCAACAAATATTCCCTCCTCCCCTGTCTCAAAGACGCCATAGGTTGTGCCAGTATCTATCAGTTGGGGAATCTCCATCACAATATCAATGTTGTCTGCATGTGGATTTGCCGTAATGTCTAAAGCTACAAAGAACCTTTTGCCAGATGGAGAGTTAAGATCTTGAGCTAATGGAGAGAATACCCAGGAATTCCCATCCCAGGTTCCAGGCCCAAGGTCAGTATCATTGCCAGCTCCCTGAAACCCAACAGCTCCTGCATCTGCCCAAAGCTCTATCTTGGAAATGTCTGCTAAATAAGCAGTTGATGCTGAATCAAGCCTCAGAGTGATAGCCCTTAAAACATCAGCCGAACCATCTGAGTCTGGCAAGGTGAAGTCAAAGACCAAGCAGTTTTTTTGCCCGGCGCTGAAGTTAGCTTGAATTGTCTGGTCCCAGAGGTCAGAAATAGATCTCTTGTGGATTGTCTGATGATTTGTTGGAGTAAAATCAGCATCTGTTGGTCCCTCGTAGGATGAAGCCACAAATATACCCTTATCTCCTGTATCAAAAACACCATCGCCGTCTACATCATTGAGCTTGGGGATTTCCATAATAATAGTAGCATCATCAATATGCGGATCTCCTATAACATCAACCGTAACAAAGAACCTCTGGTCTCCAATAGGGATATTCTGATTAAGCCCAGAAAAGACCCAAGAATCAACCCCATCCCATGTTCCTATTCCAAGGTTTGTATCAAGTAATTCATCAAAAATATTTGCAGGGCTCTGGTCTGCCCATAACCTTACCTCAGAGAAGTCTGTCCTCCAGACTGTGGCTGGCCCATCAAGCCTCACTGTCAATGCCTTTAAGGTATCTGCCACATCATTATTATCAGGAAGGATAAAGTTAAGAACAACCTGTTTCTTCCATCCTGAACCTATGTCTTTGGCGACAGTAGAATCTGTCAAATCCCCTGTTTCCCTCTCCTTGATAATCTGGCTCTTTCCTGAAGTGAGATCAAGATCTATCGGCCCATCATGAGCAGAATCAACAAAGATGCCCTCATCACCTGTATTAAACACCCCTTGATTCCCTGCATCACTCAAGGTTGGAATCTCCATAGTTATAGTTCTCAGGTCATCCGATGGATTGGCGATAACATCAACAGTAATAAAGAACCTCTTCTTTGCATCTGTAAAACTATAGGATAGGGGCTGAAATACCCAACAAGAGTTACCTACATCCCATGTTCCAGGTCCAAGGTCAGTATCTATACCACCCCCCTGAAAACCAGCAGCCCCAGCATCTGCCCAGAGTCTCACCTCATCAAAATCAGATGATAAAGCTGTGGCTCCTGCGGAAAGCCTCACTGTAAGTGCCCTGAGGATCTCCACTCCTCCATCATCGTTTGGAATCTCAAGATCAAACACAACCTTGTCCTTATTGTTTGGTCCAAAGTCTGCATCAACTGTATGATCCTGAAAATCTGCTTTCAGTCTTTTATGGATGGATTGATGGTTGGCTGGGGTAAAATCAGAATTATTGGGTCCATCATGAAGGGAGGCAACAAATACACCCTCATCATCCGTATTATAAGAGCCTGAGTTGTCTGCATCTACGAGCTTAGGTATCTCCATAATGATTGTGGCGCCATCTACTGAGGATGGATTGGCAATAATATCAACTGTAACAAAAAACCTCTGTCCTCCAATAGGGATACTCCGAGTAAGCCCAGAGAAGACCCAGGAGTCAACTCCATCCCAGGTTCCAATCCCAAGGTCTGCGTCTATGCCTACACCTTGAAACACTGGTGGATTTTGGTCTGCCCATAATCTCACCTCAGAAAAGTCTGTCCTAAAGGCTGTGGCTGCTGAATTAAGCCTGACAGTAAGAGCGTTCAAGGTGTCTGCTACTCCATCGTTATCAGGCAACTTAAAGTCAAGGACAAGCTTATCATTCCAGCCTGCACCATATTTGGCTGTGGCTGAATTGTCCGTAATATCAGTTGACCTGAGCGTATGAATGGTCTGATTGTTTGAATTGGTGCTTGGAGAAGCAGGGCCATCATCTACTGTATCTAAGAATATACCCTCATCCCCTGAGTCATAAATTCCATTCGTTCCTGGATCTGAAAGGAGGGGAATCTGCAGACGCAAGGTTCTATCATCTATCGGGGTAGCAGAAACATCAACTGTGACAAAAAACCTTACACCATCACAAGCCTGATTTAAGCCAGTTATCACCCAATCACTATTTACTGCATCCCAGATTATCGTGCCCAGATCTGCCTCGTCACCATCCCAACCTGCAGAACCCCCATCCACCCAAAGCTCCATCATTGCAATATCTGTTGAGTCTGCTGAGCCTGTGTTTTTGAAGGTGATAGCATTAAGGTTTCCACCCGCACCACCCGTAGATAGGGTCACATCCATCACCAGAACATCCTGATGATTTATGCCAACATTTAAGGCAAGCGCATTATGATTTGTGACAGTAACCTGAGCAGACCAAGAGAGACCGGAGCCCATCAACAGCACCACTGTTGCTATAAAACCTATAATCCTTTTCCCTAACACTTTAGTCATTTGAAATAAAATTAACCACAGATGTTCTTAATAAATATTTCCTCTTGTATCAATATTGGTTATAATTACAACTCTCTCAAGAGTATCTATGGCATAAAAGACCCTTAATTTCCCTATCCTAAAACGATAAAGCCCTTCTAAATTACCTTTTAGTCTCTTTATAGACTTACCATAATAAAATGGACTTTTCTCAAGAATATTCAGCATTTTTTCAAATCGGTCTTGAAAATCTTTATCTAATCTTTCGTAATATCCTCTTGCTTTCTTTGTCCAAATTACTTCAAACATCTCCTTTTAAGATCGTCTCTAACTCGACTTATTCTGTCAACTTTAATATCCTCTAATCCTTCCTTTATATCTTTGAGTAATTCAGGATCAGAAAGGGTTTCACAGGTAGCCTTCCAGGAATCTATGCTCTCTTGAACATTGGATAGAACAATTCTTTTCTTCAGTGCTTGACCCATATTTCTCGCCTCCATTACTTCACTATCATAGATTTTAAATAAAAAGATTTCTCATTGATTGATCGTCTCCAAAGCCACTATCCCTGATGCCAGGGCAAATATCAGAAAATGAGCCATTCCTTTATAGGCCTTCTTTTCATCCGTCAGCTTCTCTATCTCTGCATCCTTCTTTTTAATCGTAGCGTCTGCCTCAGCAATCTTTTCGGTAAGCTCAAATATACTGAGCCTTAACATTCGTATCTCATCATCCCTTGAATATAGCTCGCTCTCTAACTTCCCAAGCCTGTCCTCTTTTCTTTTTATCTCTGCCTCTTTTTCTGAGAGCTGTTTTGTCAGAGAGGCTATCTCCACCTTAAGCCTTGCCTTATCTTCATCAGATGATGTCAATTTGTCCTGAAACTTCAGAACCTCGCTCTCTAAAACCTCTATCTCTGCCTCAGTCTTTAGAAGATAATCCTTATCCACACCCTTTTCTAAGAAAGAGACCTTATCCTCATACCCTGCCTTTTCCGCTTTCAGCCTTTCAATCTCTGCCCGCAAAGAGGAGATTTCATCACCAAGACCCTTCTTTCCTTCCTCTAAAGACTTCATCCTTTGACGCAAGACCTCAGTAAGCTCCTTAGCTAAGCTCTTTCCAATGACAAGTCTTTCTCCTGGATAGATAAGGTCAGGGTTGGAGATATAGTTGTAATTATGAAAATTCGGCCAGAGGAATGGGTCATCATAATACTTCCCTGCCAGATCCCAGAGAGTATCCCCTCTATTTATAACAATAGCCTTGCCCTTCTCCTTGGGTGTAATGACAGCCCACGAAGGAAACGATAGAGATAGTGTCAGACAAAAAACAATTAGCCTTTTCAATCTCCCTCCTTTGAACATTATCAGACCACTCCTTCTTTATATATCGGCATTTTTTCAAATAACCTTTAAGGAAATTTTTTAGGGGATTTAGGGGATAAAGAGATAAACAAGAAAGATGGAGATAAATCATTACAAATTTAGCATTGCAAATTAATTTTTTAATAATTGCCAAAAAATTTTTCTTGCCCTACTGTAAACTGTAAAATGAATAATGAAAAATTGAAAATTATGGCATTTTACATTTTTCATTTTACAGTACCCATTTTACAGTCTTTTTTTAATTTTTGTGTCTTGGTGGTAAAATCTTTTTTCCCATTTTCCTCCTATTTCCCCTTTCCCTTTTGTTGCACTTTATTCTTGATATAGATAGACCGAAGGAAAAGGTAGAAGATTATGGTAGGTTCAGTCCAAAATCAAGCCCCACCTTTAAGCTTTCATTTCGCCAACTGAGATTGAAACCCGTCTTTATGCAATGGATGAGAAAAGAGGCTCTGGTCTTTATCTCCCGTATCTCCTCCTCAGAAATATATCCTGTTGCTGAAATAGACAGCCCTTGCTTTGGTCTAATAGTAAGAGATGGATAAAAAAGAAGGGGCTCTTTCTCTTTAGCAAGAACAGATAGATCTAAGTTATACCTTTCCTTTGCCAATTTAATATTTATCCTCTCCTTTTTCTTCTTCCCATAAACGCCGTCAAAGGAGAGGGAAAGACCTCTCTCTAAAGCCAAATCAGACTCCATCTCTGTTTCACTTTGGCCCGTTTTGCAATCAAGCTCTGTCCCAATCTTAAGCCTTGCTTTTCCTATATCAGTAAAAACAGAAAGACCTATATCTCTTTTTGTCATCTCTTTTTTTTCCAGAGAATAAGCTGTGTTATACTCCATATTCCACTCAAAGATTTCTGATAGATTTCCCCGAATGTTTGATTCTTGAGTCAAAGCCTCGTCTGTCGTATCTTCCTTATAACCTGCGGTAAAACCTACTAACTGAAAAAAAGAGAGGTTTCCTTGGGAAAAACCTTTTCCTATCTTTCCTTGAATCTGGCTCGTTCCATCAGTAGAAAAAGAGACATCGGAATCTGTTATTAAACCTCCTATGGGTTGGGGAAGGTTTGAAAAGGATAAAAACCCTGAGAAACGTTCTGGTTCAAATTCCTTACCCTTCCATATTTTTCTATCCTCTAAGCCTATTCGAGCTATGTTTTCGGAAGATGCCTTTTCTAAATAGAGGAGGTTTTTTACCTCATCCTTTGGCTTTTGATCAAAATAATCAACCAAAATATCCTGGTCTTTATAGCTTTCTGTCTTTGCTGTTATGTTCTCGGTTTTGAATAAGCCATCTACAGCCCATCTTTCGTCTGCATAGTATAAATTAGCTTTGGCGTCCTCCTTCTTTATCTCGCCACCAAGCCCTATCCCCTTCTTTTGATAGAGGTCAAGGGAGAGGGAGAGGTCTCCAAATTCCTGT
>Ga0180007_10005312_pt1 | contig 13140 bp, 14 predicted proteins | sample MM_PC_MetaG_FD_121122 | JGI IMG/M metagenome (GOLD analysis project Ga0180007, IMG submission 121122) | Groundwater microbial communities from the Aspo Hard Rock Laboratory (HRL) deep subsurface site, Sweden - MM_PC_MetaG | ecosystem: Environmental > Aquatic > Deep subsurface > Groundwater... | reverse complement strand
ATCTGGTGGCCCTGACTCCGGATGAGCTGTATGCCCGGCTGCCGGCCGACCGCGACCTGGTGCTGATTCTGGGTAACGAAGGCTGGGGCCTGCCGGCCGAGATGGTGGCTGCTGCCGATTATGCCATACAAATACCCATGGCAAATCAGGTGGATTCGCTGAATGTCGGAGCGGCCGGAGCCATCCTTATGTGGGAACTGACGCGGGCCAGCCGGTCTTAGCCGTCGATATGCTCCCAGTCGATGGTATAGCCGATACGTGAGGCCACCGACTGCAGTAATTCGTCGGTATGAAACTGCATACCTGCTGTTTCCATGGTAATGGCCGAACCAGAGCGCGTGTACATCCTTGCACTGTGGTGTGCGGCCTCGATTAGCTGCTCGTTGCCGCCGGCATTGTCGATAGTGCGCACGATGCCGTTGCAGGCGCAGATATAGGATGACTCCTCGTTGGTCCAGACGCAGAAGGAGGTGCCGCGTACCCCGGCTACGGCCGTTTCTGTCTGTACAACAAACGAATCCTTGTTTACCAGGGTTTCCAGCTTCTTCATCACCGAACTCAGGCTGCCCCGTTCCAGGTTCACCTGTGCGGTCGGGGAGGCGAAGTCCAGTGCGGCAATAGCATTCTGTCCGACCGAAATGGCATTGCCGTTATTGAACACCAGATCGCAGCGCGCATCGGCACCAGTGCGTATGCTGAAGGTCAAACCTGGCTTGTCGCCCAATTCCGGAGCTGCCCCGTTAATCTGGACTTCTCCCTGGATATACACCACTTCGATGCTACGTTGGCTGGTCTGGGCCGGACTAATCTTTGCATCCGCAACTGTCTCTGCCGCCCTTGCTGTGTCTGCAACCGGAGCTGAGCGTGAACATGATACAGCCAGAACAGCCAGTAAAAGTACCATTCCGGCAACCGTACTTCCCCATAATCTGATTGATGAAAATTTGGCCATGACTAATCCTCCTCGTTTCAGTACTATATATGATACTAAAGCTGCGGCCCTAATGCTACAGGTTACCAGCATAAATATCTGCCGGTCCTAATGCAGCCTGCCACCATTCCACCTGGCGAGTACTGCTATGCCTGTCGCGGCAGAAGGTTGTGGCACCCTTTGGTCACTATTTTTTTCTTCGCCCTTGCTCCATCAAAAGAAAAGTGCTAAACTTTGCTTTGTATACCCCGGTTGTGGAGGAATTATGGCCGAAAAAGAAGTGCTCCTGCAGTTGGTAACCTTTCAACTGAGCGAAGAGCTGTACGGTATTGATATCATGGACGTCAAGGAGATAGTCCGTGTACAGGATATCCGGCCTATTCCCAATGCCCCGACCTATGTCGAAGGCCTGTTCAACCTGCGCGGCGAGATCATTCCGATCATCAACCTGCACAAGCGCTTTCATCTGCGCAAGGCCCAGCTGGACGACGAGGATGAGCTGCTCTCCGGCTTCATCATCATCGAGCTGGATGGGATGAAGCTGGGCGTCATCATCGACCGGGTAGAACGCGTAATCTCCATCGACTACAACGAGATCCAACCGCCGCCGCAGATGCTTACCGGCATCGGCGCCGAGTATATCCAGGGGGTAGCCAACCAGAAGACCGGCTACCTGATCATTCTGGATATCCGCAAGCTGTTCAGCGCCAAAGAGCTGCAGAAAATAGTCGACATCAGAAAGTAGGCTCCGTTCCCATGAAGATTCAGACCCTCAGTTCATACATTCGGCGGAAGGACATGGATTCCGTCCTCAATTGCATGGTCACTGACCATCTCGACAATGGCGAGTATTACGATCGTTTTCTGAAAACCGCCAAGGAAAAACTGCGCTTCGAGTTTGGTCTGGCCCTGCGCAGTCCGGCACTGGCGCTGTCGCTGGCTCTGGACTGCCTGGATCTGCCGGAAGGCAGCATTGTGGCCTTGTCGGCCCTGAGTGACCCCTGGGTGCCGCGCCTGCTGGAACAGCGCAAGCTGCTGCCTTTCTGGCTGGATGTAGATGCCGGTTCGGCCTGCATCAGCGCGGCGGCCCTGGAAACGCTGTCGGGTTCCGGTGCCCGTGCCCTGTATCTGGCCCATCCCTGGGGGGTCATGATTGACCCGCTGCTTTTGCAGGATGTTGGTATTCCTATAATAGAAGATATTTCCACTGCCCTGGGCGGGTCGGTAGACGGCCGTCCTCTGGATGCTGAGCTGGCTGCGTCCGCTCCGGTTCCAGCCGCAACTGGGTCCGGGGCTGGCGGAAGTTCGGCCGAAGCCGATGACGAAACTCTGCCGGACGACTCGCTTAATTACAGCAAGGCCGGCAGCCTGGGCATGTTCGTAATTCTGGGGCTGGAGCACGCCAATGCCATCACCGGCGGCAGCGGAGCCCTGTTGTATACCAACAACCGCCGCGACGCCCAGGTTCTGCGCAATCTGGCCGAAAAAGTGTCCGCGGTGGAGCTGCTGGCCGACATGAATGCCGCACTGGCTCTGTCGCAGCTTAAAGATGCCGAGCGTTTTCTGGAAAAACGCGGCGAATTATTTAAATTGTACGAGCAATCACTTATCCGTGCCCACAAGAAATCACTCATGTCGACACGCGAGGCCCGGCCGGCGTATTATGGCTGTGTCGTGGTGCTGGATTCGGGTATCAAGGATGTGCGCGCCTACGCCAAGAAGAAGGAAGTGGACACCATGCTGGCTTTTGAACGCAGTTGCGTGGCCCTTGGCCTGGTACCCGAGGGCAGCTGTCCGGTGGCCGCCTCGCTGGCCAACCGTGCGCTGGCCTTTCCCCTGCATCCCCGTCTGGGTAAAACTGCGGCCCAGAAAGTGGCCAAGGTTCTGGCAACCCTGCCATGACCGGCCGGCATCCGCAAGCGGGGAGCCGGCAAGACCCCTGAAAGGAAACAGCGTTGTCGATAGCCGCGCATGTTCTGGTTATAGCCAATAATCACCGACCTGGAGTTGCTCAGCTCTCCGCCGAGATCATGCAGCGACTGCATGACGAAGGCTGCAAGGTGCGCCTGTTTGCTTTTTCCGGCAAGCCATCCGGCACGCCCGATCTGGACGGTGTCGATCTGATGCTTACCCTGGGGGGCGACGGCACGGTGCTGTACTCCGCCCGGCTGGCCGCTCCGGCCGGTATTCCGCTATTACCCATAAATCTTGGTCGCCTTGGTTTTATCGCCTGGGTGCGGGTGCACGAGTGGTTTCAGCAGCTGCAGGCAGCCCTGTCCGGCCAGCTGCCGGTAAGCAGCCGCATCATGCTGGCGGTAACGGTGCACAGGGAGGGCAGGGTGGTCGCCGACTTTCTGGCCACCAACGACGGGGTGGTTTCCGGTGCCGGACCGGCGAAGCTGGTCAATCTGGGCATCCGGGTCGGTTCGGCCTCCTTGGGCACCTATCGTTCGGACGGCGTTATCATTGCCACCCCTACCGGTTCTACTGCCTATTCGCTGGCCGCCGGCGGCCCTATCGTCGATCCGTCCATGCAGGCCATGATTTTTACCCCGGTCTGCCCGTTTACCCTGTCCAACCGGCCGATGGTTATCCCCGGCTCTGATTCCATCGAGGTGTTTGTGGAGGCCGAACAGCGCGAAAAAATCATACTTACCGTGGACGGCCAGGATTTTTTCGACCTGCAGGAAGGCGACCGGGTACTCTTTGGCGCTTCGGCACATCAGCTGCAGATTTTCGGCGCCGGCCCCGGCTGTTTTTACGAAGTACTGCGCGCCAAGCTGAACTGGTCGGGAGGGCCCGATGCTTGAAGAATTGACCATACGCGATTTCGCCATCATCGACCGCCTGCAGGTGCGCTTCGAAGCCGGCCTTAATCTGCTTACCGGCGAAACCGGTGCCGGAAAATCCATTCTTATCGGTGCTCTGGGCTTTCTGCTGGGCAGCAAGGCCGAAACCGGCATGATACGCTCCGGTGCCGAGGAAACCCTGGTGTCCGGCATTTTCGATGTAAGTAATAATTCCTCCGCCCGCCAGTGGCTGGAGGAGCATGGCATGTCGGCGGAGGAGGGTACGGTTATCCTGCGCCGTAGCCTTAAAAATACCGGCCGGGGTGCTGTTTATATTCAGAATACTCCAGTATTGCGCCAGGATCTGGCCGAGTTTACCGCTACATTGGTGGAAATTCACGGCCAGCGCGATGGCATTGCCCTGCTTAAAAACGAGCGACAGCGGCTGCTGCTGGACCGCTATGCCGGTTTGCAGGCCGAGCTGGATGCCTACGGCCTGGTGTACAACGAGCTTTGTGCCAAACGTCGTAGTCTGGAGCGCCTGGTGAGCGGCGGTCAGGCCGGCGAGCGCGAGATGGAGCTGCTGCAGTTTGCGGTCGACGAAATCAGCGCTGCCAAGCTGCAGAACGGCGAAGAAGAGCGCCTGCAGGAAGAAGAACGCCGCCTCTCCCAATTCGAAAAACTAGGGTCGGCTCTGGCAGCCAGCCTGGAGCTGCTTTCCGGCGAAGACGCCATCCTGTCGCAGCTGCGTAAATTACGCACACAGGTAGAAACTGCTGCAGCCGTCGATACCGCCCTCGGCGAGTACGCCCGGGTGGCTGATTCGGCGTATTTTGATCTTGAAGACTGCTCTAGTGCCCTTTCCGCCTATGCCGACCGCCAGAGTTTCGATCCAGCCCGGCTGGAAGAAATTGAAAGCCGGTTGGCCCTGCTGCAGAAGCTGAAACGCAAATATGGCGGCAGCATCGATGCCGTACTGGCCTACCGCGACGAGTCGCTGCAGCGGCTGTCCTCCTTTCAGAACCGCGACGAAGAAATCGCCGCGCTGCAGAAAAGTGTGGCAGCCCTCGAAAAAGAGGTACACCGGCAGGCCGAGGCTATCAGTGCCGGCCGGCGGAAGGCCGCCGCCGAGCTCGAGCCGCAGGTGCAACGCATCCTGGCCGACCTGGGTATGCCGCATGCCCGTTTTAAAGCCGACCTGCCGCGCAAGCCGCTGGAAAACGGCAATGTGGTTGTAGGCCCGTATGGTGTCGACGAAGTGCAGTTTCTGATCTCGGCCAACCGCGGCGAACCACTGCGCCTGCTTTCGGCCGTAGCCTCCGGCGGCGAGCTTTCGCGCATCATGCTGGCCATAAAAACCGTGTTTATTGTAAACGATGATATCCCCAGCATGATTTTTGATGAAATCGATACTGGCATCGGCGGCGAAGTTGCCCTCAGTTTGGGCCTGCATTTAGCCGAAATCGCCAAAAACCGGCAAATATTATGCATTACACATCTGGCATCCATGGCCGTTCGCGCCGATAATCATTATAAGGTGGAAAAGCAGATCGAGGGCGAGCGCACCGTTACCCGTCTGGTGCGGCTGGATGAGGCTACCCGGGTGCGCGAAATCGCCCGCATGCTTTCAGGCGACAGCAGTGCGGAAACTTCATTGAATCATGCGCGCGATCTGCTGGCAAAATATAGTGGCCGGAGAGGAAGCTGATGGCAAAAATTACGCAGGAACAACGCAATCGTTATGCGGCGAAAGTAAAAGAGTATAAAGCGACGATAGACGCACTGCTGGCCAAGGAACAATCCATGCTTACCCTGGTAAACAAGGGCCCTGAGCGTTCCAACGGCTACGCCCGCTTCAAGCTTATTCAGGATCTGCTGCCGCTTACCTCATATCACATTCTGATGAATACCCTGTCGGTTTCGATGCTCGGCGTAAAAAACGAGGACGCCTTGGCTGAAGCCCGCAAAACCCTGGCACGCGCCTTTAAATATCTGGAAGACATCGTTACTCCCTATGTGGACGCGCCTTTTTCCGAATACGAGAAAAATCTGGAGCTTATCGCCGATATCGGCTACGAGGACCGCTATACCCTGGTGCGCAAAATTGCCTTTGCCATCTCCGAGATCGAAGAGGGCTATGGTGCTAATTCCAAGTGGAAGTGGTCCTTTGTGGATCTATGGGCCAAGCTGGCGGTGGTCGGCAAGAATATGCTGGATCTGAAAAAAGCTTACACCGATCTGGATCTTACTTCGCCGAACCGCATGATCGTAACTTCGTATCTTTCCACCATTAAAAACATGTTCCGCAATACTGCCGACAAATACCGTGAAAAATACGAGACTTTTTCCTCAAAAATGGACGACTTCAAGCAGGCCATCACCTTCCTGCAGGCCCTGCGCCGGCTGCATACCGTTTTTGGCGAGCGCGACGATGCCGAGGAGCTGAAGAAGAAAATCGATATCTGGAGCAATAAGCTGGAAACCGATAAAAAGCGCCAGGACGAAGAGAAGAAGCGACAGGCTTGACCAGTTGCCGCCGGGCTGCCGCTAATCCTGTTGGCCGGGCAGCAAGCTGCCGCCGGCATCCGGGCCTGGTCACCCGCTGCAGTTCAGCTCGCAGCCGGTCGAACGTGCGCCGGACTGCATCCCGGCCTGGTCACCCTATGCTGCTTATTTCTGCGACAATTCGTGCAGTGCATCGTGCGGGAATAATTCCGCCATCGTGCTCTGCACCAGTTTGCCGTCCCCGCCACCGAAGGCTATAGGAAAATCCGGAGTAACAAATTCACTGATAACCTGACGGCAGGCTCCACATGGGCTTACCGGATAAGCTGCGTCCGGACAGGCTATTACCAGTGCCTTGAACTTGGTTTTACCCTGAGCCAGGGCTGCGACAATGGCCGAGCGCTCGGCACAGATAGTAAGGCCGAAGGAACGGTTTTCGATATTGGCTCCGGTTACAACGCTGCCGTCCTCGCAGAGCAGCGCAGCGCCCACCCGGAAATTGGAATATGGTGCATAGGCCCGATTGGCAACTGCCAGAGCCTGTTCAAACAAGTCTTTATTATCCATGGCTTCAATTTCCTTATTGACGGAATGCTGCTTAGTATATACGATTTACTGCGACTGTCAATAAAGGCGCATTTCTCGGACTGGAGTAAACATGTTACGTGACAAGAAACCCCGGCCTCTTCTGCTCATTGCCCTCCTGTGCGCTGTTGGGTTCATTGTTTTTATGGTATTTCCCGAACCACTGGCTGCCGAAATAAGCATGGAGCCGCAGTGGTGTCGTTCCTTTAATACTTCCACCGTAGACCAGACAACCCAGCAGGCCCTGCCGCAGTCCTCCTCGCAAACCAAAGCACCAGCTGACCTCGCGGAGGCAGAAGCCAATAATACCCCTATCGGTTTTCGCGCAGGCAGCAGATATGGTTACTTTACCTCCGAGGGATATTTCCCGGTTCTGGCCACGGTGCAGGGTGGTGTGGCCGTAGCGGACAAGGCCTTCGTCAGCTGGAGCAGCGCTCCCTCCAGCCCGCGTATCCTGCAGCAGCCGGACAGCACTTCAATTGCTGAATTACCGCTCGGCTCCGTCCCCTTTTTCAGTGGCGAATCCCTTTTTGCTGTTTCGGCCGATGCGCTTTCGCTGCAGCATTATAACCAAGCCGGCATACGTCTATGGTCCTATGAGCTCAGTTCCCATGTTAGCGCCTTCGCCCGAGGGCGTACGCTCACTGCCTTGGGTATGCTGGATGGCAGCATTGATGTTGTTGACCAGGCCGGCCAGCAGCAACTGCGCTTTTATCCTGGCGGCAGTCGTCTCGAAGTACTACTAGGCCTGGCAATTTCCGAAGAAGGTGACTATATCGCCAGTCTCAGCGGGCTGGATCCGCAGCGGCTGGTAGTACTTGGCCGGGGCGAGGGCGGCTATCGAGTGGTAAGTCACCGCTATCTGGAAACAGCTTTTCGTACACCTTCTTCTGTCGCCATTCTGCCGGGAGCGCCTTATGTGGTGTACCGCGATGCCGGCGGGGTAGGCGTATCCGCTCTGGACGGATCCTTTACCGGGCTCTTGCCCGCTGATGTAGAAACCTTCGATCTATATCCGGCTCATCATCATGGTGTGTATTATCTGGTGGTGCATGCCGGAGCAAAAAGCGAGCTGCTCAGTTTCCGCCCTCCCGCACGCCTGCTCGGACGCAGTTCCCTCCCCGACAATACAGAATTTGTGCGTATCATCGGCGATACTATGTATATCGCCTGTCCGGACGGCATGGCCCAAATCCGCATCGGGGAGCTGTAAACCATGAAACGACTATTGATCGCCGCCGGTTTTTTATTTTTCATCACGGTGCTGGTTTTTGCTTTTCGCTGGCCGGTTCCGGAAATTGCGCTGCGTTCCACCTTTGCGGTTGCCGAACTGGGCCAGAATTTACGTGGTTTGCAATTCGACAATCAGGATGGCGGAGTGCAGGCAATATCTGACGGTGAATTGCTTTTTCATGCCAGTGGCCGCTCCCTGCCGGGTAATTTTCCTGTACCCGACGGCAGTATGGTAGCTTTGGCCCATCCGCGTGATATACTCAGTGTGTATACCGGTATCGAGCAGTCACTTGACGAGCAACTATCCGGTCCGGTTTTTGAAGGCGATATTCTGGGCTATAGCAAGCCCGGTGTGCCGCTGAAGTTGTTTGTATTCGACCGTAAGGCCGGGCTTTTTATTAATCCCCTGGCTTTGCTACCGCAAATGGCTGATACTCGAGCTCCGCAATTACGGGCTCTGTCTCTACGGCTTGGCGGCGCTGATATTGCTGCCGACAAAGCTAAAGCCATAGCCCAGGGCCAGTATCAGCTGATACTTGATGCCCTCGATCTGCTGCCGGTACCGGCACAGGCCCTGCCGTTTTCCATCCGATTGCTGCTTAACGGCGTAGAGCGGCAGCGTTTAGTCTTTGATTCAATAAAAGCCGAGAAAGGCAGTCTGGTGTTTCCGTCAATGCTGAACAGTCAGCCTGCAGCAGTGTTTACTGCCGAAGGTTTCCTGAATCTGGGTACCTATATTTTTGCCAGTGGTTCCACGCTGGTCAGTATCAGCCTGCAGGACTATTTTGGCAATCGCATCGAGCGCAGCTGGACGGTAACGGTACCCTGAGCGGCAGCAAGCAGCGGCACTAACGAGAGGCAGTAGAAACATGGATACAAGTCTAAAGCAGACAATTAGCGACAATCTGGCCCGCCTGGAAGAGCGCATTCAGTCTGCCTGTCTGAAGGCCGGGCGGCCACGGGAAAGCGTCCGCTTGCTGGCGGTAAGCAAGTTTAATCCGGCAGCCGCGGTGCAGGCGGCCTGGGACGCCGGCCAGCGCTTGTTTGGGGAAAACCGGGTGCAGGAGGCGGCAGAGAAATTCCCGCTGGCCTGCGGTGCTTCCGAGCTGCACCTGTTGGGTCATCTGCAGAGCAATAAGGCCAAAAAGGCCGTACAGCTTTTCAACTGCGTACAGTCGGTCGATTCTCTGAGTATTATGCAGGAACTGGCAAGGCAAGCCGAAAAAATCGGTAAAACACTGGATATCCTGCTGGAGCTGCACACCGGCGAGGAATCGAAAAGCGGCTTTGCCGACGAAACCGAGCTGTTCCAGGCCTGTGAAACCGCCCTTGACCTGTCCAGCCTCCGGGTGCGTGGTCTGATGACCATGGCTCCCTTTACCGATGATGCAGCAGCCATTGCAAAATCATTTGTAGCCTGCCGCAGTACCATGGAAAAAGCTGCCGGCCGCTTCGCTATTCCGGATTTTTCGGTGCTGTCGATGGGCATGACCAATGATTTTGAGCTAGCCATTGCCGAGGGAGCCACCCTGCTGCGCATAGGTACGGCCATTTTCGGGACCAGGCAGCCGTAATGCGTCGATTTTTTGTTCTGATGCTTGTATGTTTCGCTGTGACCATGACCATGGCAGCACAGGGCACTGCTTCGACAACAGCTTCGGCGGCTGCCGCCACTGGCAGCCTGCCTGATGCCAAGGCCTACAGTGCCGATGAATTTCCTCCCTGGATGAATTCCACCCGCCGTTTCGAGATTATTACCCTTGGAGTGTTTCCTTTTGCGCTTTTTTATACCCGTGCGGCATTTGACCTCTACCGCTTTGTGGATAATAATTTTGAAGGCAGCTATGCTCCCTGGCCATTCAAAAATGAACTGTCTTATAAGCCGACTGATGACGAGCAGATCCGCAGTCTGCTGGTAGCCGGAGGCCTGGCTGTATTGTTTGCCTCCGGAGATGCGCTGATTCAGTATCTGCAAAACCGGAACAGGTGATTTATGGCTGAAAATGCCCTGGGAAGTCCGCTTAATTCGCTGTCAGATACTGCCAGCCTTGACAGCAGCAGGACTCGATACTAGTATGGAGGTATCGTGAAAGCCAATACCAAGAGTTTTTTAATCGTATATGAAGATGACAACAAGCAGCTGGCCACTATCGCCCAGTCTGTAGAGCAGACTGTGCGCAGCAGCCTTACGGTAAAACTGCGCACCGCGGCGACCATGACCATCCCTGATCTGCTTGCCGCTGACTGCTATGCATTTCTGATTGCCGATACTGCTGCCGATGGCTGGAAAGAGCTGATTCGCGTGCTTCCCGGCATTAATCTGGCCGGCCGTTCAGGCTTGCTGCTCTCCAGCGCACCGCTAGGCACAAGCGACAGCTTTGCCGCCCGTTTCAAAGATTCTGAGATTAAACTTACTGTAAGCCCGGACTGCCAGTCCAGCGCGGTGACCAGCTGGCTGGCCGCACTGGCTGGCTGATGCCGTATGGCGTTGGCCGCCCTGTCGGTGTCGCGCCTTACCCTATCTGAACGGAGTTTCTATGCAATCTGGATTCAACCTGGACGATGCCATCCGGAAAATTCCCGACTTTCCCAAGCCGGGAATTCTTTTCTACGATATTACCAGCGTTCTGGCCAAGCCCGCCGCCTTTAATCATGTGATACAGTCCATGATAAAGATGTACCGGGACCAAAAAATCGATGCCATAGCCGCAGTCGAATCGCGCGGCTTTCTGTTTGCTGCGCCTCTGGCCGATCATCTGCAGATACCCATTATTCTGGTGCGTAAAAAGGGCAAATTGCCGGGCAAAACCATTGCCAAGAAATATGCACTGGAATATGGCGAGGCCGAAATCGAGATTCAGGTAGAAGACATACCGCGCAACGGCCGGGTATTGATCGTCGACGACTTGATAGCTACCGGCGGCACACTGCGCGCTGCCGCCGACTTGCTGGTAGAGGGCGGGGCAGTCCCGGCCGGCGTATTCGGTGTTATCGGTTTGCCCTTCCTGCATTACGATGAAATCCTCGGCGATCTGGATGTCCGGACCCTAATCGAATACTTTGCTGAATAAAGCCGGGTAGTCCGTCTTTATTGCTTATCCGCATGATGCCGCACCGCTTTCGCTTTATGCCGGTTTGCGGACGGCTCTTATCAGACAGGAGTAATTATATGACAGAGTCTTTAAAGAAGAATCCCGCATGGCAGCCCCGGCGCGGCCCCCTGCTGCTGGTTATAATGGACGGAATCGGCTACGGCACATACAAAGAAGGCGACGCGGTAACTGCGGCGCTTACTCCCGCCCTGGACGCACTGCGCTCAGAATGCCCGCATACCCGCCTGAAGGCTCATGGTACCGCCGTAGGGCTGCCGGCCGACGATGATATGGGCAATAGCGAGGTAGGGCACAACGCCATCGGCTGCGGTCGCGTTTTTGCCCAGGGTGCCAAGCTGGTCGGTAAATCCATCGAAAGCGGAGCCATGTTCGAAGGCGAAACCTGGAAGAAGCTTACCACTGCCCTGATCCCGGCCAAGAAAACCCTTCATTTCATCGGCCTGTTCTCTGATGGCAATGTACACAGCAACGTAGCCCATCTGCGCGCCATGCTGGAACGGGCTGCCGCCGACGGCGTAGCAAAAGCCCGGGTGCATATTCTGCTGGATGGCCGCGATGTAGGCGAGCAGAGTGCTCTCGAATATATTGAACCCTTCGAAACCTTCCTGGCCGGCTTGAACGCCAAAGGCTGCGATTTTCGCATTGCCTCCGGCGGCGGCCGCCAGTACATAACCATGGATCGCTACAACGCTGACTGGAGTATGGTAGAACGCGGCTGGAATACCCACGTTCTGGGCAAGGGCCGGCAGTTTGCCAGTGCCAAGGAAGCTGTCCTGGCCTACCGCCAGGAAAAGCCGTCACTTATAGACCAGGATATGCACGAATTCGTGATTGCCGAGAACGGCACGCCGGTAGGCACGGTCGAAGACGGCGATGCCGTCATCTACTTTAACTTCCGCGGCGACCGTGCCCTGGAAATAACTGCCGCCTTCGAGCAGGACGACTTAAGCCGTTTCGACCGCGTCCGCCGGCCCAAGGTAATCTACGCTGGCATGATGGAATATGACGGCGACTTGCATGTACCCAAAAATTATCTGGTAACCCCGCCGGCCATCGACCGTACCATGGGCGAGTATCTGGCCGCCTCCGGCGTGCCTATGCTGGCCATCTCCGAGACCCAGAAGTTTGGTCACGTTACCTATTTCTTCAACGGCAACCGTTCCGGCAAGTTCAACGACAAACTGGAAGACTATGTCGAGATTCCCAGCGATATCCTGCCCTTCGAGCAGCGGCCCTGGATGAAGTGCGCCGAGATTACCGATTACGTACTCAAAGACATACAGGAAGGAAAGCACAAGTTCATCCGGCTGAATTTCCCCAACGGCGACATGGTCGGGCACACCGGCAATTACCAGGCGGTAGTGTGCAGCATCGAAGCCATGGACTTGCAGCTGGAGCGCCTGCGCAATGCAGTGGCCGATGCCGGCGGCATAATGCTGATCTCGGCCGACCATGGAAACGCCGACGACATGTTCGAGCACGACAAAAAAAGCGGCGAGGTATCACGCAAGAGCGACGGCCGCCCCAAAGCCAAAACCAGCCATTCGCTGAATCCGGTGCCCTGTATCCTCTTCGATCCGGAAGGGGCGGGCGAGTACAAGAGTACCCTCAAGGAAGGTCTCGGTATCAGTTCGCTGGCCGCCACCTGCATGGAGCTGCTCGGCTTTATTCCTCCCGCCGATTATGATCCGTCGGTGTTGGAACATAACTGAAAACGATGCTGGAAATAGAGCTGAAAGCCCGGGTACGCGACCCGGCCGCCGTAGAAAAGCAGGTGGCCAGCTTTGCCACCCGCCTGCGTGCCTTTGAAAAATCCGATTCCTACTGGCACGGGCCGGACTGGCGTTTCGCCCGCGGCACCAAGGGTTTTCGCATCCGCAGCGACGACGGCCGTGCCGTGGTCAATTTTAAGACTAAACGGACCGATTCGGGCATCGAGATAAACCGCGAGACTGAATTTGAAGTAAGCGACCGCGAGGCCTTT
>Ga0180007_10005311_pt1 | contig 13140 bp, 11 predicted proteins | sample MM_PC_MetaG_FD_121122 | JGI IMG/M metagenome (GOLD analysis project Ga0180007, IMG submission 121122) | Groundwater microbial communities from the Aspo Hard Rock Laboratory (HRL) deep subsurface site, Sweden - MM_PC_MetaG | ecosystem: Environmental > Aquatic > Deep subsurface > Groundwater... | reverse complement strand
CGTTTCCATTGTAACCTCCTTTTTTGGTGTTATTGGTCGTAACACCTTAAGGTTACTATGCTCTGCTTCTTTTTTAAAGAGCATTTTTCTTTTCCAAAAGCAACAGACTATTTTACACTATCCCGGTAAAAAGATACAAAATATTACAAATAAACAGCTTATAACTATAGAATTTCGAGGATATTTACTCTTGACTCAATCCAATAAAAAGCTATACTGTAATCAGCGAATTATGTATAGGTTTAAAACCACCCAGATTCGTTGGGTAGTTTTTTATTTATTAACAGAAAGCGCACGCAGTATGTTTAAAAAAAACAATTTTCCAATAAATAACATATTAAATCATCTCGATCAAAAACAGACTTTTATTTTTTTAGAAAATTCGCGACATGATCAAGAAAATTATTTATCCTATATTTTTACTGATCCGATAAAAATTATCCAAACCCGAGATTACCGCAAAATAAAATCCTGTTTTAAACAAATTGAACTTGCCCAATCAAAGGGATATTATGTAAGCGGCTTTATTAGTTATGAAGCTGGGTATATGATAAGTGATAAATTTAAAAATACTAATACCCAAAATCCTAATTATCCTTTAGTTTGGCTGGGAGTATTTAAAAACCCGCTAATATTTGATCATCAGCAGGATAAATTTATAAATAATCGGTTTCTTCCTTTATCTAATACTCCCGAGTCATCCAATAAAAATTATCAATTAAAAAACCTCAAACTTGCTATTTCCCGCGCGGATTATATCCAAAACATTAAAAAGATCAAAAAATTAATTGCAAGCGGTGACACCTATCAAGTTAATTATACAACAAAATACAAATTCGATTTCCAAGGTTCAAGCACAGCTTTATACCGAAAAATTCGCAATAATCAATCTATTTCCTATGGCGCTTTTATTAAAAGCCCTGAATTTGACATCCTGTCTTTCTCTCCGGAACTATTCTTTTGTCTAAACAGCAATAAGCTTATGGTCAAGCCGATGAAAGGAACAGCTGCTCGCGGCATTAACCTCCAAGAAAATAAGCAAAATAAAAAAAATCTTGCCGCGGACATTAAAAACCGGGCAGAAAATCTAATGATCGTGGATTTATTACGAAACGACTTGGGGAAAATCTCCCAAACAGCAAGTGTGCGCGTCAGCAAGATGTTCAATGTAGAAACTTACAAGACTCTATTGCAAATGACCTCAACCATTACCAGCAAATTAAAAAACCATACTTCTCTGTTTGAATTATTTTTCAGTCTATTCCCCTCCGGATCAATTACCGGAGCACCCAAAATCCGGACCATGGAAATAATCAATTCACTGGAAAAAGAACCGCGAGGAGTGTATACCGGAGCAATTGGATTCTTCGCCCCTCAAAACAAAGCAATTTTTAATGTGGCCATCCGAACAATTACAATTAAAAATAATCAAGGCCAAATGGGCATCGGCGGGGGAATCACTTATAGCTCTGACCCTAGAGAAGAATATGCTGAATGTAAGCTCAAAGCAAAATTTCTGACTATGCCTGATTTTAAATTAATTGAAACAATGCTCTGGAACAAAAAACAGGGCTTTTATCTGTTAGACAATCACTTAAACAGACTCAATCAATCCTCTAAGTTCTTCAATTATCCTTATTCTAAAGCCGCAATAATAAAACAGCTAAAACACTTAACTCTCAGCTTAAATACTGACTATAATTATAAAGTAAGACTTTTACTGGATACTTCCGGAAAAATAACTTTAGAGCCAAGCTTTAGCTTAAAACAAAAAACTGCTTCAACCCAAAAAATCAGATTGTCTAAAAAACAGACAAACAGCCAAAACATATTCCTTTATCACAAAACTACTAATCGCAAACTTTACAAATCAGAGTATAAAAAACATAAAAATCTGGGATTCTTTGATGTTATTTTCCGCAATCAAAAAAATCAAATCACTGAAGGCGCGATCTCCAATATTTTTATTAAAAAAAATGGTGTTTATTATACCCCTTTAATTAAATGCGGAATACTTCCTGGAGTTTTCAGAGATTACTTTATCAGCAAACACATAAGGAATGTGGAAGAAAAAATCCTTTATCTCGCGGATTTAAAAACAGCGGATTCAATATATTGCACCAATGCAGTTCAAGGCCTTGTGAAGGTAACGCTTTAAGATTATTATGTCTTGTCCTAATATAGTTGCTTGTCCCGCATCACCAAGTCAATGGTCAATAGCTAATGGTCGATAGTCAAAAAATAAAACAGTTCTTAAAGTTCTTTTTGTTTTTGCCATGAGCTATGAGCCATCAGCTATAAGCCAAGCGCAAAGCGCTTTCTACTTTTGCGTCCTAGCGCAGCGATCGTCCACCTGGCCTCCATAGCCTTGGCGAAGGAGGCTCATCCTTCGGTTTTCTGTTCTCTGTTTTCTGTCAACCTATTTCACACTTGCCTGACTTTATAGCTATGCGAACCGATCTCTTTATTATCAATATAAAATTTAATCAAATAATTCCCCGCGGCTTCATAACGCACATTAACAAACTGCCCAATAAAACCAAAGTTGCGCTTGGGGTCGACTTTAACTTCCTGGGATATGCTCGCTATCTGTTTTTGACTTTGATCATCCGCAACAAGTTCACAGGTAAATTTATCCTTATTATTAACCCCGGATATATTGGCGACAATAAACATTAAAGGATGATGAGTGGGCAACTGGTGAACATTAATATTTTCAAAAATACCATTCATACTCAATTTCCCCTCCCTACTCACCGAAGAATAATCACATAAAAAAGAAAAATTCAGTTTTGCATTTAAAACACTCATATAACCTCTCTCGCTTTTCGATTAAACATTAAGTTAAAATTCATATTTCACAGCGGCCAAAGGCCCGCTAATCGCTTGTCAATTAAACTGCTTAAAGCTCAATCCTCTTTATATTTTGCCTTTAAAGTATTTTTTCGGCATTCAAACACATAAGCGGTTATTTTATTTTTAGTTTCCAGGGAAATTTTTCCAAACTTAAACCGCGTGGCATAAAGTTTTTCTTCACCCTTATCCCCAATTAACCCGATCAATTCCGAACTAACAACCTCTGCTTCAGCTTTAATTGGTTCTTTACTTTTCGGAAGAATTATTGACATCTGCATTTTGTCTCCGCTACTCAAACGATGATTTAAATAAACTTTAATTCCTCCGGCACTTATATCCCGAGTTTTCGTCCGGATAATCGTTGTTACTTCCGAAACACTGGAAATGAATTCCACTTCCACAAGATCTTCTATCCTTTTATATACTCTTTTTTGATCCATATTACTCCCTTTCTCTGAAATATATAGATTAGTATTATTTTATAAGCGCTGCCTTCTTGACTTTATCCGCCAAATCCTGCCCGCATATTTTTTTCACTATAGCCAAAGCAAAATCAAAACTAGTCCCTGGCCCGCTAGCAGTAATAATGTTTCCGTCCACAACCACGTCTTGTTTTTTATAGATAGTCTCTGGTAAAAATAAAGTTTCATCTCCCGGATAACAAGTTGCGGTCTTTCCCTTAAGCACTCCGGCTTTAACCAGTACATGCGCGGGACTTGCGCAAACAGCGGCAATTATCTTCCCCTGATCAGCTATTTTTTTTATAAAATTGATCACATTTTCTGATTGCGCAAGATTAAGCGCCCCGGGCATCCCACCCGGCAAGACAACCGCATCCGGAATAAAATCGATATCATCCAGTTTTACTTGCGCTTGTACAGTTATTTTGCGAGATCCCGCAACCAGCAAATCATGATCAAGACAAGCAATCACCGCATCAATCCCTGCTCTGCGCAAAATATCAATACTGATAATCGCTTCCATTTCTTCAAACCCTTGGGCTAATATAATTACTGCTCTTGGTCTCATAAAATCATCTTTCGTGTTTTAATTAAAAAAAGAGTACATTTACCCTTGGCTAATATTGTACCCTTTTTAGAAATTTTTTTCAACAAGGTAAGATAGTCGGACCGATAGCTGTCGGCCCGATAATAATGCCAATCATAAAATAATGGGCGGCCGCCAGCCGCCCCTACTAATCGAGAGAGAAAACAAGCGCCACATGTATTGTTATCATATTTTGCGCTATTTCTTTAGGAATTGGTAAAAACGGGCTGGCTCTGTGAATAGTATTAAGCGCCTCTTCATCCAGCAATCCAGAGCCGGAACTCTGGACAAGTCTCACAGAGCCGGTTGCTCCATTGGCAAATACGGCGAACTTTAAATCAACCATGCCTTGAGTTTGATTGCGCTGGGCACGCAAAGGATACTTTCTAAAAGTTTCAATTCTCTGCTTGATCATATCCTGATAGCGCAGCATTGCTTGCTCCGGATTAATCTCTTCTGTGCTTATTTCCGGCTTTAACTCTACTACTGAAGCAGCCAAAACCGAATTATCCGGTTTGGGAATATCCTCTGTTTTTTTTTGCTGGGCAACTATTTTAGGAACCTCCCCTATCACCCGGATTTCTGGTAACAGAGGAGATTTTTTCTGAACGGTTTCCACAATTTCTATTTTCGGCATATTTTGCTTGATCGGAAAATCAAAAAATCCGCTCAAAGCGCCAATCCCGACCAAATGGATTGCGCTGGATATCAGAAATGCGTAAAAAACAGTTTGATTATCTTGCATTTTATTTGCTGCTAAAAAGCACCTTTCACTCCCAAATAAACAACTCTGTCCATTCCGTTATAACCGCGTATCGGTTCATAAGCAATATCAAAAATATTTTCAATCCGGCCAAACAATTGAATATCCTGATTTAATTCATACTCACTGGCAATATTGGTAATAAAATATTTTTTATTTTTATTATCATTATATGCCGGAGCATCCATCCGCGAGCCGACATACTGCGTGCTCAAACGAATATCAGTTTTTTCCGAACAATCCCATTGAATAAAACTATTTGCCTGATTCTTCGCTCTGCGGCCAAATTCTTTAGCTGTATCTGAATCGCGGGTTTTCGTATAAGTATAATTGGCCCCGATTTTCAATGCTTCTATAATATCAAAACTTGATTCCAGTTCATAGCCTCGGGATGTACCGTTTTTTATATTTACATATGCCCAGGTGATCGGATCACTGTCGATCAGGTTTTTATATTTATCATAAAAAAATGTCGCGGAAACAAAAAGTTTATCTTCAATACAACGGTGTTCAACGCCCAGATCAAAACCCCGGCTTTTTTCCGGCTGCAATTTAGAATTACCATAACTGCCGTCATAAAGCTGGTAAATATTCGGCGCTCTGAATCCTGTACCATAATTTATTTTTAAACGGGTTTTTGAATCCGGGATAAGATAGGATGAAGACAGCTTATATGTCCATTCTGAACCAAAAATATCATGACTGTCCACCCGAAATCCCGCGCTGGTAAACAGATCATCCGCCAATTCCGCCTGATTCTGAAAATAAAAAGCCCGGTTTTCCAAAGATCTTCGGTCAGACTGATTATTACTCCACCAGTTTGTTCCGGTAGCATAAGACGCTCCCCGCTCCTGCTCATATTCATAACCAATGGTTTCTGTATCCCACTGCGCCAAAGAAAGATTATGCTGCCATTCGATTTTTTTACGATCCCCGCGAAATCGGGAATATTCGTTTTCCGTGGGATCAATGCTATCCGCCGGATCACTGTCATTACGGTCAAAACTAACTCCGGAAAATGTCAACACATGATCCCAGTTTTCATTGATTTGCTGTGCCAGATCAAAACTTCCGGAAAATTGTTCTGATTGAGTAACCCTATTCGGATCATCCTCATAAGCCCCATCATCAACATCAACCTGAGCATTGATATAACGCATATTAGCCGAAAGCTTACTATTATCGGAAACCGCTAAACCCATACGCGTTGAAAATGTATTATTGGAATAGCCGTCATTATCCTGACCATCGCGGGCTTTGGATATCCCATCAGAATCAGTTCGAGAGACAGCTGCGGAAAAATCAATTTTATCTTCACTGCCGGATAGGCTGATAGATTCCATAAAAGTATTATGCGAACCGATTTCGATTATTGCCTGAGTCTGGGCAGGTCCTTTACCTTGCTTGGTAATTATATTGATTACTCCTGCCATAGCGTCTGATCCATACAGTGTGCTCTGCGGCCCACGCACAATTTCGATACGTTCAATATTTGCCGATGTCAGATGAGCAAAATCAAAATCCTTACTGACCGCCATCGGATCATAAACTTCCACTCCATCAATCATCACCAAAGTCTGGCCTCTTTTTGCTCCGCGGATATTTATCGAAACCGCCCCGCCGAAAGAGCCCAAAGAATCAACCGAAAGTCCGGGAACCTGTTTTAAAATCTCATAAACTGATTTATTCGCTGAGACTGAGAGCTCTTCTCCGCTGATAACCGTTGTACAAGCCCCTACTTCATTTTGATAAGCTGGGGTTTTAGTTGCTGAAACAATCACATTTCCCAAATCATAATCCAAAGCCAATAGACTTGAACCGTTTAAAAAAATTAAAACAAATAAACCAAATAAAATATAAAAATTTTTCTTTAACATTCTTGTTTTCTCCTCCCGCGAGAATACTTTCCCAGAAAAACAATCGACCGGACTAAAACACACGAATCGACACTAATCACACACAAATAAGCACAAATAATATCATTCGTTTTTAATTCGTGTTTATTCGTTTTTTTGATACGTGTTTATTCGTGTATTTATTACCGTTGCGCGGCAGTCCCGAATGAAGCCGGATTATAAACTCCACATCGGGATCCCGAAGATGATCTTAATAAATAACCTCATTCGGGATGCTTTGAATCTCACAAAGATTTCCTTTGCTTTTTGGGTAAATCTCTTCTTCGGACTTTTAAGTTAATTTAATTAAAACAATGTTTTCTATTTTTCTGCGAACATTTTACAGACTTTTTCCCGCCTCCTTTCTCAAAGTTAATATTCAATCCCCGATACTTAACACTCAAGATAATTAGCAAATTTTATGCTGACACAAATTTTCTTACTGATACAACCTTTATCGAAGGCGGTCCGGAATCAATCATTTTGGCTCATTCTCGTCCCGCATCGTGCGGGACTCCGAGGATGAATCTCTGATTTTGACAGTCCTATCAAAATCAGGCTTCAAACCCGCCTAAATAATTATTCCTTCCCTTTATAGTAGGGGCGCTGCTTGCCTGCGCCCGCTTATTAATGATTTCACCTTGTCTATTATTATGGGCCGGGGCAAGCGCGGCCCCTACTTTGCAACCTTGTGCCCTTTATTCTTTTCGCTTTTTTTCTAATTCATCACTCATAATTCATAATTAGTCAGTCATAACTGCTTTTGCATTTTTAGCTTTAGTCATTTAAGTTTATTTAGAGTTTAGAAATTAGTGATTTGCTTCTGTTCTCTGACTTCTGTCTTTTATTAGGTCAATTAGAGCAATTAGAAATTAGAAATTAGAAATTCAGGCTGTCGTATACGCTGTTTTTAATACTCTATGCCTTTTCGCGCTTTGATTCCCTGATTAAACGGATGCTTGATTTCTTTAATAAAACTTACCAGATCCGCCTTTTTAATCATTTTTTTTGTTGCTCCCCGTCCGGTAAGAACCAATTCCAAATTATCGGGTTTTTCAGCCATTAACTTAAGCACATCTTTTTCCGGCAAGAACCCATCCCGCACACAAATATTTAGCTCATCGATAATTAACAGATCATACAAATTATCCTTAAAAATTTTTTCAATAAATTTCAAACCTCTACTACATTGTTTTTTTAGATCCGCAAAACAAGCGTTTTTCTTGCCTGAGCACAAAGGATGACTTTGAGCAAAACAATGCACTGTTATCCCATTTTTTTTTAAACAAACATAAAGCGGTTTTGATTGTTTTGGATCCTTATGAAAACTAATATAGCAGACTTTCCATTTATGCGCGCTTGCCCGCAAAGCCAGTCCGCAGGCAGCAGTTGTCTTGCCTTTGCCCGGACCGGTATAGATTTGAATCAACCCTTGTTTATTGCCCATTTTTTTCCTCCTCAGCCGAAACTATAAAAACATGCGGTTTCTGGGAAATCGGATTTTTACTAACCATGACTTTTGTTTGATAAACACTCTCTACAGTTTGTTTGTTTAATACTTGCTCCGGAGTCCCGATAGTATAAACCTTGCCTTTATCCATTAATACCAGCTGGTCGCAATATTCCGCGGCAAAATTAAGTTCATGTAAAACAATGATCACACTCAGATCATGCTGTTTGTTTAACCTGCGCAGTAAATTCATAATATAAACCTGATGCGAAATATCCAAATGAACTATCGGCTCATCCAATAATAAAAGTTTTGGCTTTTGCGCCAAAGCCTTGGCAATAATCGCCATTTGCCTTTCTCCGGCACTTAATTCCGCTAATGACCTTTGCGCAAAACCCGTCAGCTCAGTCATTGCCAAAGCCTGCTCAACTATTTTTTTATCCTCCGCGTCTTCAAAAAACTGAAAAGGACTTTGATGCGGAATCCTGCCCAAAGCGACAAAATCCTCCACATTGATCTCAAAATTATATTCAATATCATTGCTGACCACCGCGATATTTTGCGCCAATTGCTTATAACTCATCCTGCTAATATCATTTTGATTAAACGCGATTGTTCCTGTATCCAAAGGCAATACTTTGGTTATGGCTCGAAGCAAAGTAGTTTTTCCTGAGCCATTCGGCCCGATTATACCCACGATCTGTTTTTCCTGAACATTAAATTTAATGTTTTTTAAGCTAAACCGCGCGGAATATCCGCAACTAATATCTTTGATTTCCAGCATATTTTATTTACCTCTTTTATGGTTTAAAGCGTAAATAAAAATTGTTCCCCCGACTATTCCGGTAATCACCCCCACCGGCAATTCCAGAGGAGAGATTATGCTTCGGGCGATTGAATCACTGGCAATTAAAAATATCCCTCCGGCGATATAACTAGCGATCAGTAATATCCGATGATCGCCTCCGGTAAACAAGCGGATAAAATGCGGGATTACCAGACCGACAAAACCAATAATCCCGGCAACTGAAACACTCGCCCCGGTCAGCAAAGAAGTCAGCAAAAAAAGAATTTTTTGCGTTCTTTGCGTGTTTACCCCCAAATGCATCGCATGCTCAGTTCCCAATGAAAAAGCGTTTAATTGCCTACAGAAAATATATGCCGCAAGCAAACCAAGCAAAGAAATTAAAACCATTATTTTTATCAACATCCAATTTGACTGATCCAAAGATCCCATAGTCCAAAAAATGATCCCATGTAGATCCTCTACCCGCATCACAGCCATAATCAGCATAAACAAAGATGAACAAATAAAGCTGATCATTACGCCGGATAAAAGCAGCCCCTGCATTTTTAAAACACCCTTACGATAACTTAAAAAATAAACAAATAAAATAACTAAAGCTGAGCCGAGAAAACCGGCAATCGGCACAGAAATAATCCCCAAAATTTTGTTAATCTGAAAAGCAATATTCAGACATACTCCCAATGCCGCGCCGCCGGATATACCCAAGGTATAAGGCTCAACCAAGGGATTACGAAACATCCCTTGCAAAATAACTCCGGCCAAACTTAAAGCGCTGCCCACAGCAAAACCGAGGATTATTCTCGGCAAGCGCACATGCAGCAAAATAGTATAATTAGTTGAATTCAGATCAGGCTTGATAAAAAAATTCAGCACTTCTTCAAAGGGAATTTTCGTTGCCCCTGTAGATAAAGCGACTATTCCCACCAGCAAGAGAATCATCAAAAGCCCTGCGATTAAAAGCGACCAGGTTACCAATTTTTTAATTAACATCCAAGTTTTCCTTATGCAAAAAATCAATGATCATTTTGAGCGTACTCACAAAATTATCAGGAATCGGATTACAGATAATATCTGGATCAATACAGTAAATTCTTTTATTTTTAACCGCGGTGATTGTTGTATATCTGTTCCAGATCTGTTTTTCGTCTTCAGCGGCAATTCCCATCGAGGCAATAATAATAATATCCGGATTCAGCTCCACAACTTTTTCCCGGGAATATATTCCAGTCGGCGCGTTTTCCGCGATATTTATTCCCCCGGCTAATTTGATCATATCATTTACAAAAAATTCATTGTTCATTGTAAATAAAGGCTTAGTGCCAACTTGCACAAATACTTTTTGCAAAGGCTTATCCGAAATACTCTGTTGCAAAGCTTTCACTTTTACTTGCGCCTGCTCAACAATTTGCTTTGCCTTGTCCGACTTATTAACAGTCTTGCCTAACTTAATAAATTGCTCGCAGATCTGGGAAAAGTCTTTTACTTGCTCAAAATCCACCACATTCAAGCCCATTTGCTTAAGTTTGCTTTTAGCCTTGGCATTGGTCAATGGCGTGGTTAAAATCAGATCCGGTTTTAAAGACAGAACTTTCTCTATATTCACTTCAACAATTGATCCGGCTTTTTCTTTTAACTTTGCTTGCTCCGGACGATTGCAATAAGTCGTTACTCCCACAATATCATCCCCGACCCCCAACAAAAAAAGCCCCTCAGTTAAATATGAGCCCAAAGAAACAATTCTCTGGGGCACAAAATCTTGTTCAGCACCCCGAGCATTAACTCCCATTGATATCAAACTAACTATCCCCATCAAGCCAAACATTAGCCTTAAATTGATTTTTAATTTTTTAAACATATCAGTAATCCTAATTTTGGGCATAAAAAAATCCTTTATGTCATATAAAATGACTTAAAGGATTGCACCCTGTTTCTTCACCCTTCCGCGAGGTTCAAAATATATTCTTCTCACAACCCAGGCAGATATTCTGACTTTCCTGCTTTTTTAACTGCCTTCCCGTCCCGCCATGGCGGGACAGTGACAAATACTTCTGTTAAAAAAGTTCCCTATTATTTCGGGACAGGATTACAGCGGCGGGACCGTAACGGAATTATTGCTGGGCAATGCACCGTTTTCCCTTTTAAGCTTTACTAAGCACCTGTGCTTCTGCTATGTATTATATCAGACAGATTGGCGGAGTCAAGATAAACCGCTATTTTAGCGTTTAGCGATTAGAAAAACCAAATGCCCCCTTTATTCTTATTTGGTAAAATAACACAAAAACCTGTAGGGGATGGGCTTGCCCCATCCCGAATAGAATTATCAATAATCGGTCAAATAATTGATAGACAATGGTCGATAACTAATGGTCAAAAGCAGAAAAGCAAACGCGCAAAGCAAACTTTGTGAAAGATGATCGGGGAATTTTTAAGCTTTATTCCACATACAACCCGTCCAAGGGGCTTTTCGGAGCACTCGACATATCCCGCAGCACATGCGTATAAATCATCGTTGTCTCTACATTCTTGTGCCCGAGCAGCTCCTGAACTTCCCGGATATTCACACCATTCTGCAATAAATGTGTGGCGAAAGAGTGCCTAAAAGTATGTACCGTAGCATGCTTGATTATCCCTGCCTTTGCCACCGCGTCGCGCACTGCCCTCTGCACAACTTTTCCCACAACATGATGCCTTCGCACCTTTCCCGAACGCGGATCCACAGACAAATCCGTTGCGGGAAAAACATACTGCCAGCGACATTCCTTTCCCGCGGAAGAATACTTAACCCCTAAAGCATCCGGCAAATATACTTCTCCGTAGCCCAGAGCCAAATCTTTTTCATAAACAGCTTTAACCTCCTCAAGATGTTTGACAAGCCCCTCCTTAACAAAAATCGGAAGCATCGTAACTCTGTCTTTATCCCCTTTTGCCGCCCGAATAGATACCGTATTTGCCTCAAAATCAATATCCTGTACCCGCAATCTCAACACCTCCATCATGCGCATGCCAGTTCCGTACAATACCTGCATCATCAGCAATATCTTTCCCGACATCGTGCTAAACAGCCGCTTTACCTCATCCTCAGACAAAACCACCGGCAATTTAATTCCCCGTTTCGCCCGAACCGCCTTGCCGATAGCCCCCAGCTCGATCCTAAGCACATCGCGAAACAAAAACAAAAGCGCGTTAAACGCCTGATTTTGAGAAGAAGCAGCCAACCGACGGCGTACCGCCAAATAACTAAGAAATTCCTTTATATCCTCCTGCTCGATTTCTTTATTCTTATTGCGCACCGTGGTCATATAATCGAAAAACCTTTCACTCCAGTCAAGGTAAGAGCGTTCCGTACTATAAGCATAATGCTTAATTCTCAGCAATTCCTTCATCCGCGCCAGAATCGCGTCTTTTTTATCCATAACCGGTTCCACCGCAGTCTTAAAAACAAGGTTTTCTTTATCCAGATAATGGACCAAATATATCGAAACCGCCTGCCTTGCCTGCTCGATCTGCCAATCAGCGGTTTTCCCGTCACTGCCCAAATAAATCAAAAAATCATTCAGCCCGTCCCCGGCCTCCCGTGAACCATTCGCGCAAAAAGCCTGAAACCTTTTCACCCACAAGGCAAAAAAAGGCGCCTTATTCTCCGCGGCAAGCCCTCGGGAAATAATAAAACTCTGGAACTCCGGCAACATCAAACTAATATCTTTTTCCATCATCTGCACATTTCTCAATAAAACTGGACATGTCCTTTTTAATGATATTATACCTAAAATAGGACAGCAATCAAGGGGAAATTAGATTTTTCTTTGACTTTACTTTCCCAAACAATTATAATTGTGTATAAGGATCTACAAAAAACGACATGTCACATATTAAATGTTAGAAGAAAAAAAATAAATGAAATATAAATGTGGAAAAGATGTTAATCTAAGCGATATAATCATGGTAGAATGTGGTCCCGACCAAAAGTCATTAGCTCGTGTGGTTGCTATCGGACTAGATTTGGCAATTGATAAAATTGATAAAAAGTTTTATTCTTGGGCTAAGAGCGAAAAGATTATAAATGAAAATACTGTTGTAGTTGAGTGGATTGATACAAATCCTCTAGCACATGATGACCCAAACTATGCTCCAATTGGCAACTATATGACTCTTGATTCTGTGTGCTGCGAGACATTCATTAAAAGAGGAAAATAAACTTCTAACAATTCGCTCCAGGGCAATCGGAACCCGCCCCGAAAAAGCCGGGTCGGCCTCCTCTGCCTGAGCTCAAATGTTGAAGCTGTAGGAAAAGCCAGCTAACAGGCCAAAAGTTCTTTCTTCT
>Ga0180007_10005310_pt1 | contig 13143 bp, 7 predicted proteins | sample MM_PC_MetaG_FD_121122 | JGI IMG/M metagenome (GOLD analysis project Ga0180007, IMG submission 121122) | Groundwater microbial communities from the Aspo Hard Rock Laboratory (HRL) deep subsurface site, Sweden - MM_PC_MetaG | ecosystem: Environmental > Aquatic > Deep subsurface > Groundwater... | reverse complement strand
TTCGAGTTCACCTCTCCTGCTAAAAGCAGAGAATGTGCTTTTGAACCCATCAAATAGCTCACGCCTGTCTTTATATTCAGCGGTTCATCCACTTCTTCTCCATCCAATTCACCGGTTGTTCTGACAAGGTTCATAAAGGTGAGGCCGATATTAAAGCCTTTAATAAAATTATAAGGCATATATAATAATCCGGCATCCATGCTGACCGAAGAGTACTGATCCGTATCGGTCTCATTATTGATCGCTTTTATATTTGCGCCCGCATGAAGCAATTTGTTTATCTTGAACGCCCCGGAAGTATTAAAGACCTGAATAACCTGCCCGGAATCTTTTAAGATCCCGCTGTCAGCATCCATGACAGTAGTGACAGGCGGTTTGTAATACCTGTAACTAATGCCCAGGGCAATATTCCTGAAAGCCTTTCTTACATAGCTCAAATTTAAAGAATTGAAGAGTTTAGAATCGTTATACGAATATTCCGCATTGAAAGAATCATAGTCCGGCACCAGCAGTAAAGAGGGATTGTAAAAGGAAGAATTGACATCAGCATAAAAGGAGACGCCTGTCAAACCCAGCGAGACATTCTTGGTACCGGGTTCTAAAGACGTGACCGGTAATGCAAAGATGACAAAGGGGCAAAGCACAAGTAAAAATATCAGAACAGTTAATTCTTTTAATGATCTATTTTTCATAAAAACATTCATCTATTTAGAATCCTCAGAACCTAAGTATTTCTCCGAAGGGATCCTGATGATCTGATGCGGATAGATCCAGTCAGGGTCATCAATATCATTGTACTCAGCCAACTTTTTATAGGTTTCAGCTTTATTAAAATGTGCCTTTGCCACATCCCATAAAGTATCTCCGTATTTGATCACATAATATTTTTCAGATGAGGAGAAGAGCTGTGAATTGATCATTATCTTGTAGTGGACCGGCTTGCTGATATTGCCGGAATTGTCCCTTGATTTCAGATGAAAATACCAGATACCATCCTTGATGTTGTTAAAAACTGCCTCGCTGACAGGATGGCCTTCTTCAAATAGCTCAGGATTGGTTGTACTCTCCTTATCCAGAATATAGGCATAATCTTTAATGCCTGAACTATCATCCTCAGCCGTCCATTTGATCTTCACATCTTTTTTAAAGGACCATTTATCTTCTTTATGGGATGAATGAAGGATCCGCGGGGAAGTGCAGAACCTGTCTTTTTTAATGAACCGTATCGTTCCTCCATCTTTTTCCCATACAAGATAGGTGTTATCATTCAGAGTATTATATGCCACCTTATAATTTTTTATACTATTGCCTGTTTCAGACAGGGTATTCTTCTCCTGCCATGTCACGCCTTTATCCGGACTTCCCTGATGAATAATATTATTACCCGTATCCAGTGTGGCGATATAGAAGAGGTCCAGCTCATTCAAAGAATTAACCAGATAAGGGGACTTTTCCATTGCCAGATCCGAAGTAACAGAGAGCGGAATATTCCACTTCTCATCCATAAGGTCAAAAGTGCTTGAAAATAGATCCGGCTGAAGGTCCCGAATTCCCTGAAACAGGATGGCCGGGCCATCCGGAGACACAATGGAAACAGGGGAATACGCATTATTCAGGCCCAGGGAAATATTTCGAGGTGCAGACCAGGACTCACCACCTGCACTCTGGGAGGCCATTATCTTCCAGTTGTTCCCGTCCTTCTGCTGCCAGCTTACATAGAGATCATCCATTATAGTCAATAAGGATGGGGAAAAGGAACCTCCGCTGAACTCTGTGATCTGAACAGGATCATTCCACTCTTTTTCTTTGATATCGTATGCCCTGCAGAAAAGCTCATAATCACCAGTCCTGTCATCTGACCAGATCAGAAATATCTTTTCTCCGGTAAATCCTACAACAGGATTTACTGAATCACTCTTATCAGAGGTAATATTAACAGGAGATGAAACCTTGTTTCCTGAGGGGTCCTGCGAAAAACAGAAATATATTTCATTGTTCCCGTCCCGGAAATCAACCCAGAATACATAGAGAATATTATTAAATATATGGATAATAGGATTTTCAGAGTTTATACCTGTTGATGAGATCTTCTTTTCCTTAAACCAGGTATCTCCTTCATTGGTGGAATGGATAAAAAAAATTTCAGAGCTGTTATCTATATTCTTTGTATAGCTTACATAAAGATGTTTTTTAGCCACTGCGATCGAGGGCTGATACCCGTCTTTTTCTATTATAGTAGAGGCCTTCTCCCACCCGCTCGGTTCAGCAAATAATATATTACTAAAGATCAAAATAAATACTATTAACCATTTTAACAAACTCTTTTACCTCCATTAATGCTATGTTTACACTGTATACCTTAATAATGTAGCAAGGGGCTTTAGCCCCGCTTTAAAATATTACAGCTCTACATTTCATTTTTTAATCTTTATATCCTTTCTAATGTAGGGACAAGGCATGCCTTGTCCCTACTTAATCTTAATCAAAACTCCACCTTCAAATCCAATATATAATGACTGTCACTCACCTGGAGGGACGACATCCCGTACTCCAGCATGATATCCCACATCCTGAGGCCCGTCCCGATGGTCAGGACCTTATCCGTGATCCTGTACCCTCCCCTCATGAAAAAATACTTCCACAATATAAATTCCCCACCCGCATTAAAGTAACTGGCCCCGAACGCCGGTACTGTCTCTACACCCGCTCCGATCTCAGGATCTAAAAAATTAAAGAGCTTTGGAAACCTGTATGAGAGACTGCTTTTTATGATCAACGGATAATTCTCTTTTGATCCATTCAAATTAACACTGGCCGGGAATATATTATATAAAATTATTCCGATAGAAACGGGCTGAAAAATCTTTAAAAGCGAATTCTTAGTAAAGGCATAAGGATTCTCCCTTCTCCACAATAAGGAAGCGTCCGCTCCAATCCCTGTATTATTATATCCTAAAACAGATTTATAATTCAGCTTCAAACGAAGACCGGTTGATAACCCGTTTAAAAGAGAATACCCCCCTGAAATAAAAAAGGAGATATCCCTGTACCCTACTGTCTGGCTGATCTCAGGTGAATCGCTCCTGATCGCAATGCCGTCTGAGCTGATATTTAAAAGTCCGATCCCAAAAGGAATAAAATCATTCGGCACACCTGCGCTGATATAATAGACAGTAGTAAGATTATCCCATATTGGCATGTAGGAACAAGAAAAAGAGAGCTTCTGAAGATGAGCCAGTCCCGAGGGATTGAAATAGATACTCTCAATCCCGGATGAAATCGAGTCAAACGAACCTGACAGGCTCATCATCTTCGCATCAAGGGATAGAGTATTCTCTGCTCCGGGATATCCGCTGCTGGAATATAAGATTGAGATGTTTGAAAAAATAAGGAAAAGAATAAATATCATGCTCTTCTTCATTTTCCACCCTTTTTATATCTTTTAACTGGAAACAAAATACGCGCCAACAGTTTTAACATTAACATCTTTAAATTATATATCAAATTTTTTATCAAAATCTGACCCACCTCTCTTCCAGCATACTCTTTCTTGTAAAAGATATTCCTGCTGTTTTTCTATCATAGCTATCCCTTTCACTTCTTCTTATTAACCAGACATTTTTATTCATTTTTCGACTATTCCTGTGATCCTTTCTGGTATTCCTCATGGGAGAATAAGTGCCGATCATGTATCCATTAATTGTTAAGACATACACTTCATTATCAATCGTGCTGTTTACAGCAGACACACTCTGAGTGGGCCTTGTAAGCTTGTTTGCATTTAAATGTAATTGAACTTCCATTTCCTTACCTCCAAAATTTTACTAAAGGTAGTCGCAGGCTTTAGCCTGCGCATCTTTTCCTTCACCCATTAAGACGACACCCTTTCAAAAAACGGCCAACTTTTATTTATCTTTTGTAGGGACAAAGCATGCCTTGTCCCTACTTTCTTGGCCGCTTTTCCACATTCCTTCGTCTTAATATATATAAAGATTGTCATTCCTGCGAGTGCGAAGCCTCCCCATAGGGAAAAGCAGGAATCTCAGTCTGAAAAAATTTATTGAAACAAAACATTAAAATAGTATCTTAATTTACATGAAAGGGGCAGTAAATGCTTAAGGTAAAAAGAATATTGATTTATTTAAACTCATTACTTCTATTAATATCATTAATGATCCTCACATCACAAAACCTTTATTCCGCTGATTATAAGATCGACTTCAGCAATGACACAGGTATGGAATACGACAGACAACAGATCGAAGTCTACAACGGCAAACTCCGCCTTTCACCCACCGGATGGTTCTGGACAAATAGTGAAAAAATATCTGCTCTCACTGGACATAGTCCATATAGATTATATAAAGATTCCAAAGGTAATTTATTCTATTCTTACAATTATTTAGGTGCACCCCCCTATAAAACACTAAAAAGTTCAGATAATGGAATTAGCTGGACCAATGTACTTCAAGGAGCAATACATACAATGATAGAAGGTTCAGATAAAAATCTCTATTGTATAACAGCATATGGAAAAGTATGTAAAAGTTATGATAATGGTGATTCCTGGTCAAACCTTTCATTGACGGGACCTGATTATACATTCGCTTTAATGGAAGATAGTAATAAATATTTTTATGTAACAAAATATGCAGAATACTTTGTACCACCTCCCACACGATCGTCAAATTATTTATGGCGAAGCATGGATTATGGGACAAATTGGGAATTAATTTTAAAAGAAAATGTTGCGACCTCTTTAGGAAGGTTTTACTGGTTATTTGAACTAAAGAATGGTAATTTTCTGTCAGCAAGAACGAACATATGTATTTCAACTGATCATGGGACTAATTGGTCTATTCTTTTTCTTGGAAGTTATCGTAATAATATATTCCGTGCAAATGATAACAGTATTTATGCTTTTGGAGATGATGGAATAATAAGGTCCCAAAATGAAGGACAAAGCTGGGAGGAAATATCCAATAAACTATGTTGGGGCCTCATTGAAACTGATACAGGATTATTTTTTAGGGCATCTTATACTAATATATGGAGAAGCTATGATAAAGGATATACCTGGCAAAAAACACCAGATATCATTATGCATGAAACTAATTTTGGTCTCTATAGTCAAGCTCTTATTCAAGGAGATAATGGAAAAATTTATGCTGGTGGAAGTACGAATTATTCTTTAGCTGGAATTGGGTATGTCTTTCGCAGTGGATATCCTCTAAACTCTGAAATCTTATTAGATATCACTCCTAACTTTGTTGACCAATGGCAATCCTTCACAAAATCCGACACTTTAAATAATGGAATGATTCAATATGAATTTATCTATTCCACAGATAATGGTAACACTTGGAGCTCATGGCAGGAACTGAATGATGCAAACCTGCAGGCTATAACCTGCTCTGCTACCGAAGGAGACCAATTAAAGATAAAGATCACATTATCATCATACAACCGAGATACCACTCCTGAAATTGACTGGATCAATATAAAAACCAGCAATAAACTTCAGTATCAGCTATTCTGCAACTACCCGAATCCATTTGATCCCAATAAAGAATCGACCTGTATCGAATATCTGTTATCTAACAATGAAGATGTAAAGCTATTAGTATACAGCATAGACAGCAAGATCACAAAGGACTGGAAATTCACCAAAGGCAGTGAAGGAGGCCGGGCAGGCATCAACCGGATCTTTTGGGATGGCAGGAACAACAGCGGTTACAAGATCGCCAATGGTGTCTATTTCTGCTATTTAAAATATCCTGGTACCGAAAAAATGATCAAGATCTTGGTGATAAAATAACCTGCTATATTATGTAGGGACAAGGCATGCCTTGTCCCTACACTTACTTCATTTAATTATACTCAATAGTATAAAATGGCCGTTTGGAGCAATAATTTTCGTCTATATTAATGTGGATAGAAATACGATACGCCTCTTTAATCGTATGACTAATTTTATTTGTAAATTAAAAAAATTCTCACAATTAAATTGACTTTTTTTTTAATTTGCGGTATAATATATGTATAGAAACAAACGGTTGTACAAAAAGGCAGGTGATGATCATGAAAAAATTAATCATATTTTGTATAGTAATACTATTATCTTCGATCTTTTTATTTATTGGTTGTAAAAAGAAAGAGTATGCTCATGACAATGTCTTTGACCTCTTGAATCCGAGTTATACCGGCGGTCCGGATCCAATAATTGATCCGAATATAGGTTCTGTTTCTTTTAATAGCAGTTCATATTCCGGAACTAATACTATTGCAATTATATCATTGAAAGATAAAGACATTAAAACAACCACTGTCAATGTTCAAATAACAAGTGGTGCTGATAGTACTGGAATAACTTTAACTTTAAATGGAGCAGATGGAAATTACAGTGGAAATTTAACAATTAATACTGATTCTTCCATTGAAAACAGTAAAATAAAAGTTACAAATGAAGATACAATTACAGTAACATATTCTGATGCATATCCAGCAGGTGTCAGAACAGATTCAGCTATATGGGCACTGACTTCAGAGGAATTAATTATATTTGATGGTGATACTTTAAATTCATCACTTGGTGTTACTCTTGATATCTGGCATGGTTCGGCTGGTGGGCAAGGAGCCGGAAGAAGTGAAGTAACTGATATGGGTAGTTATATGAAATATGAAGCTGGACCTCTTCACGGGACATGGGCATTTGTAGCAATAGCTGTTACAGCTGGAAGTGTTGATTTATCTGCATATAATAAGATAGCTTATGAATTAAGCTCAACAAATACTTTAGGTAACACGGTTGTTGATGTCGGTGTAAAAGATTCAAATGATGGAGCAGGGACAGAAGATAAAGAAGATATTACAGGAATAAATGCAACTTGGCAATGGTATACAAATAACTTATCTGATTTTTCTACTTTACAAAAAAATATAATTATTTTACCAATAGAATATGTATTTGGGTCAGCTAATGGTACTATATATTTCCGAGGTGTAAAATATATAAAATATTAATTTAACTTTTGGGAGGGCGCAAAATGCTGAAGAAATATATTGCGTTATTGTTATGTATTCTTTTAAGTTCAGGAACGCTCTATTCACAGGTGCCAAGGGGCAGCGGAGATAAAGAGCTCTTCCAGGAAGTAGAAAAGGCATATAAAGATAAGGACTTCAAGGCGTGTGTCCATAAAGCAGAGGATTACATGACAAAATTCCCCTGGGGCCCGGATAAAATTGATGTCTTGCTATATAACGGCCTCTCTCTGATCCAGATAAACCGGATCAATGATGCCATCATGGTATTTGAAGACCTTGAACAGTCCTATCCTGATTATGAAAAAAACGACAAAATTAAATACACGCTGGGAAAACTCTACATTAAAAAAGATGATAAGGACAATGCACGGGTCCTGCTCACCAGCCTGGTGGACAGGTATCCGAAAAGTTCATACACTCCGCAGGCAAACAAGCTCCTGGATCAGATCGGCAGGCTCCCTAAAGAGAAGGTCGTGGAAAAAGAAATTGATGTATCAGATCCTGCATATAAAGGAGCCGAGCTTGAGAGCCGGTACTCCTTTACCAAAATCACCTGGACCAAGATAGCCGGTACAACCAGCCTGATCACTGCCGGAGTCTTTTACCTGATGGGATACACAAAACAGCAGGATGCAGACAACATATATGATGTACAATATCAGAATGCAGGGACCGAAGAGGATGCGGAACGGTTCTTCAAAGCAGCTGACGATGCATCCGAACAGGCTGCTCAATTCAAGACCATATCCCTGATTGCAGCCTGCTCCGGGGTTACATTTCTTGCGCTTGATTACATCTTTTTCGGAAGGATCAAAGTACTGGTGACACCGACACAGCAGTCGTTGAATATAAACCTTAAGACACGGTTTTAGACATATAAAGGTTTCCCTATAAGGGATTCCTCGATTCGCAGTATTATTATTTTAACATTCTTTCTACATTTTTATAGTAGGGACAAGGCATGCCTTGTCCCTACAAAATAAATTCATAACCGCTATACTATGAAAATAAAAAATATCATCCCACTTCTGATTTTATCTATTATCATCCCTTTCCGGATCTTCGCTGCTAATTTTTATACATTAAAAACCGATGTGCTGACTTTAGAGTATGATAAGCTCACTTCAGGTTATTCTGTCTTCTATAATAATGAGAGAGTGATTTCATCAGGCTATCCGGCATCATCCTTTATGGTTATTGAAGTTGACGGAGCAGAGGCGATCCTTCCGTATGAGATCTCTATCCTTAGTGCAGAATATAAAAAGAACAGCGTGCATACGCTTTATCAATTCAAAGACATCCTCATAAAACAGGTTTTAGAAGCAGAAGATAATATGCTGATATTACGCTATCACATCGAAGCGGAAAATCCGTATCCGCATTCCATTCAAAGTATCATTGTTTTTGATATTGCTCCGGGCATCGAACAGATCGAAAAGGGCCCTGTAACAAGCATAAAGATCAGGTCCATTCCTGATGCACTGATCTTTATTCCTTCAGAAGAGGTCCAAAAAGAAGCACAGTCCGGGCAATATGAAGATTTCAGGGAACTGTCCTGGGGAAAAAACGAGGCCGGGAAAATGAATGCCCTGGCTTTTTTCACCCTTAAAAAGTCGATCAAACAGGATGAATCCCTTGATTTCTTTATTTTAATAAAAACCGAGAAAACTGGGCCCGTAGACATGGAACTATTTAAAAAGAAGCTGCAGGATAAACCTGTTATTATTAAAAAAGAAAAAGAGATAACAGCACCTCTTGTTAAACAGACAGCAACAAATGAAATAAAGATCCCGGAACCGGAAAAAATAAAGATCGATGATACAAAGCCTGTTCCCGCAGATATCACCGAAGATGACCTCGATTTTTTTGATGACAAGATGGAAGAGAAGGAGAAACCCCAACAGGAAACAGAGAAAAAAGAGGAACCAAAAGCGACAAAGGAACATGAAGAAAAGAAAAAGCAAGAGGTAAAACCAGAAGTAAAACCAAAACCCGCTAAGAAAGAAGAAGTCATAAAAGAGGAAAAACCGACAGAGGAACAGAAGAAAGAGCCTGAAAAAAAGGAAGAAAAGAAAGAACCGGATAAAAAAGAGGAGAAGAAAAAAGAGAAAGCTGATGATTCGAAAAACACTGATAAAAACTCTGATGATTTCTTTGATGATATTATAGAATGAGATGAATTTATATATATTTAAAAATGTAGGGACAAGGCATGCCTTGTCCCTACAAATTAAAGACATAATGAAAACAAAAACACTAATTATTATCTCTTTGCTCCTTTTTATCGTACCTGCATACTCCCAGACGTTTCTGGACCTGTATCCGGATGCTTTTTCATCCGCACTGAACGGTGCCGGGGATACGATCATACGCAACAGTTATGCGGTCTACAACAATCCTGCCAACCTGATCTTCCTCTTTCAGGATGAAGCCACCTTCAGCTACATGGTTCTTATTGATGGTATCCAGAGGGGTACAGCTTCCTATGCATGGAAGACCAGAAGCTTCCTGCCAATAGCCGTGGATCTTTCTTATTTGAGCTATGGGAGTATTCAACAATTCACTCTGGGTGAAACCGAGTATTCCGTCATTGAAGGTGGTGAGGCAAATCTATGGTACTTATCATCAGGTATTTCATCCAGCCGGAGGGTATACTTTTTAAACAATTATTTCCTGCTGGGCGCAAAACTGGACTTGCTTGTGAACCATCTTGACAAGAGCTATTCAGGAGTACTTCTCCACACCGGTGTGATCTATTATCCTGATTTTAAGGGCCTCGTCTTTTCCCTGGTCTTGAACAATATCGGCCTTCTCAATTCATTTGAAGATACAGCTCCCTTAAAGACAAAAGTCGGAATAGGCTATAAGACCGGTTCACTCGAAACAGAGCTGAATTACAATTTCGGAAAAAATGAACTCTTGAAATGGGGTAACAGCTTGAAAGTAACCTCGTTTTTCAAGGCCCTTCTGGGAGTAAAATTTGATAAAAATGAATCCATGCAGAATAATATAAACCTGGGTGCAGAATTGAATTTTCCTAAAATTACGGTAAACTATACAATAATACCTAAATCCCATCTGGGGTATTATCATTATATATCAGTAAAGAGGGAGATGTAAATACAGTAGGGACAAGGCATGCCTTGTCCCTACAAAGAATAACTATATATATCATTACATTATGATGAAACAAAAAATAAAGATCTTATTGATCTCAAGTGTAATTTTATGCTTGTCTACCGTTAACCTCTCCGGTGCAGGTGGATATGCGACCGGGGGATTAACCACTCCCAATCCTCAATATATCACGGGAAGCCTTTCTGCTCCCTTACCCTTTGCAGACTGGTGGACGTCTATTATGATAATGCAGAATTGTCAACTTCTGGCAGTATTTCCTCTATATTTTAAAGTCATAAACAATACCGGTGAGAACTGGGGACTGGGAGTTCAGTACCCCGGGCCGGGAACTTTTGTAGACAATGCTCATACTGATTCAGTTCTGGCAACACCTTTTACACCGGATATGTACATGAGAGCTCAGGGGTGGAACGGGAACAACCTGACCACCCGGGCAGACGGATACTCGGACTGGACCGTAAAAATGCATATAACGGACGGCTCATCTGCGGTCAATTATGTCACCCTGGTTAAAGGATCTCCCTTCTTCTATATTGAAACACAGAATACTCCTAAAGAGGAGGTCTATTTCACTTCTCCCATAACCAATACTTTTACCACCAATTCAGCTTTTGCCGGACTGTCAACTACAAATCCTGTTACAAATGATCACCTGGCCTTCTCAACTGCAAGCAGGCACTATGCTATTTTTTCTTCTCCCGGGACAGTCTTTAAAATGATCAATAATAATAAAGTATATGTTTCAAATTATAATAATTATCTTTCTGTCGCGATCTTATCGAACAAGAATGACCTGACTACATTCTATGAATCAGCCTATGCTTTTATCTCAGATTCTGCTGTCAGTTATGTCTTCAATGAGGCCTTATCAGAGATCACGATCACCTATACGGTCACCACCACTCTGAAGAGAGGAGGGTTCAGCGATGTACCGATCATCGGCCTGCTCTATCATCATTATAAATTCTCCTCTGCTGTCTGTCTTTCCACAGTCTATCCTACTATAAGAGGCCCCTTAAAAATACTGAAAGGTAAAACATTCAACACCATCCATAAATTTGAAGGCATCCTCCCGTTTTTTACAGAGCCGGTAGCACCGGGATACAACCGGGCAGCGCTTCAGGGATATGTCACCACCATTAAAAATGCGATCACCAACAACGGCTTTAACAAGGGGGACACCTACTGGGCAGGAAAGTCCCTGGCAAGAGCTGCAAAGGTCATACCTATTGCCAATGAGATAGGAGATACAACTTCACGGGAATCATTAAAAACATTATTAAAGAATGAACTGATCGAATGGTACAACACAGGAGGGCCTACATATTATGTCTACATGCCTAACTGGGGCACCATGATCGGGGTCCCAACCGGTTTTGGAACGGATACCGGTTTAAATGACCACCACTTTCATCACGGGTATTTCATTTACAGCTCTGCAATTCTGGCCATGTTCGATGCGACCTTTATCACGGATTACGGATGGCTGGTGGAACGGCTGATACGGGATGTCAGTTCCCCAAACAGGGCAGACGGAGAATTTGCTTTTATGAACTACCTGGATATCTATGAAGGACACTCCTGGGCATCCGGTATTGCCCAGTTCAACGACGGCAATAACCAGGAATCGTCCTCCGAAGCCATGAATTACTGGGCCGGGGTATACCTCTGGGGTCTTATAACCGGAAACAATACATATAGAGACCTGGGGATCTTTGGATATGTGCTGGAGAATTCTGCAAACAATTCCTACTGGTTTGATATAGAAAAAGAGGTCTTTCACCCCTCCTACAGTGCTCAGAATACCATGACCTGCCTGGTCTGGGGAGGAAAATACGACCACAATACATGGTTCGGTTCAGAGCAGGAGTATATACACGGAATCATCTGGCTTCCTGTCACACCTTCCTCCATGTATTTAAACTACCATCCCTGGTATGCACGAGCCAATTATAATGACATGGTAGCAAAGAACGGCGGACCTGAAGACCGATGGTATGATGTGATCTGGAAGTACCAGTCCATGTTCGATCCGGAAGGTGCAATAATCAAGTTTAATAATAATCCGGCCCTGATCGCGGGAGTAGATTATGATGCAGGTGCGGGAAATTCCGTTGCTGAAATTTATAATTTTTTATACAACATGAAAGGAGGAGGTGAGATCGACACGAACTATTATGCAGATCACTCTTCGTATAATGTCTTTACGAACAATATGGGCTCATCCAATGATGTGACCTATATGGCTTTTAACCCGACCGGAGCCTTTAAAACGGTCCACTTTTATAAGAATGCAATATTAGAGTATACCATGACCAATATCCCGGCATACCGGGTCTGGTCCAGCAAGATGACTGCCCCGACCAACTGGCCCCCGGTTGCTGATTTCTCGATCACTAATGTCGATCAATTAACCAAAATATTTAATGCCACCATTTCCTATGACCTGGAAGGTAATACACTCTACTATGCATGGGACTTTAACGGAGATGCCATTGCTGATCTTGGTTTCAGCAGTAACAGGGCGATCGTAACAAATGTATACGGAACATACGGGACAAATTACGTCACACTCTGGGTAACAGACCTCCTGGGCGGGACAAACAGTATTGCGAAGCTATGCTACAGGACCCCTCCTCCCCAGCCCGAACCGCCTCCTGTCATACCGCCGGAAGTATTCACCATACCCATCAGCATCAATATTGAAAAGTCCATTATCTACCCCAATCCCATGCACATGAGCAGGGATGATGAGATCAAATTCAGCGTCTATGAAGAGAAGACCATAAAAGGATATCCGGCTGATACGGAAGTTATCATCTACGATATCAGCGGGAACACGGTCTGGGAATCCGAAGAGGCAATGAACTATGAATACAACATCATCCGGTGCAGGAAGAACATCTTTGAAGAGAAGGGACTGAAGAACGAAGTTTTGATCGCGGTCATAAAGAACAGCCA
>Ga0180007_10005309_pt1 | contig 13143 bp, 24 predicted proteins | sample MM_PC_MetaG_FD_121122 | JGI IMG/M metagenome (GOLD analysis project Ga0180007, IMG submission 121122) | Groundwater microbial communities from the Aspo Hard Rock Laboratory (HRL) deep subsurface site, Sweden - MM_PC_MetaG | ecosystem: Environmental > Aquatic > Deep subsurface > Groundwater... | reverse complement strand
TGTGCCCCCCCGCGCGCCACACCCCGCTCGGCCCGGTTGTACCCCTCCCGATTCATGAAATCCGAGTCATGCAAGAAAAGACCGCACCCCGCCGCACAAAATTACTGCACCCTGCAATAAATAAATCAGCGTAGTGCAGTAAATATATTTCTTGACACGCACGCACAATAATATTAAAGTATGATTAAGGAATAGCCGATGAATAAAATAAAAAGGAGGTCGTCCATGGCAATGTATCAAGATGACGGGCGAGGGAGTTATCCGCGGGATTTCTTACGTTTGATCATCTGGATTTTGATTTTAAGCATGGCTATTGTTTTCTTTGTGATGCTGTTTCCCCATTGTTCATGCGCCGCTGATCCATGGACAAAGTCTGACACAGTAAGGGAAGCCGCGTTCCAAACTCTCCACGCGGTTGACTACCTGCAAACGCGTACGATCGCACGGCACCCGGAAAAGTATTATGAGCGTAATCCCGTTCTCGGCAAGCATCCATCGGAGGAAAACGTTATCGTTTATTTTGCCGCGGGTGCTGTTGCCCATGGAGTGATTTCTTATTATCTGCCTGACCCGTACAGGCAGATTTTTCAATACGTCACCATTGGCCTTTCTTCCGCGTGTGTGCTGAATAATTTTAACATCGGCTTGCGGGTCTCGTGGTGAAAGGAGGTGAAACGCCATGAAGTTTTTGATAACTCGGATCAAGGAATCAGGCCGTGAGTTCAAAATTATGAGGGAGACGATCCCCAGTGATCATGATTCTTTTTGGAGACTGGGTTATGCCGTCTTTCTCATGTTTGAGGATTTTGAAGCTGACGAAGTTTCCATCGTCCAGTTAAAGGAAGGAGGTAAGAAAAATGCCGAAGCAGGAAGAGAGTGAATACCATTATTTTATGTGTGAGCGTTGCCGCCACGTGGTTAGAGCGAAAAGCGGGTGGTATAGAGCCAAGTGTCCCATGTGTGGAGGGGAGCTTGAGCATGATTGCCGCTTTGAAATATTTTTAAGATGGAGGTCCCAGAAAGGGGGTGAAAAGAATGCCTGAAAGAGTCGAGGCGTGGATGAGGGATGAAGTGACGGAGAAGGTATGGAACATCCTTGACGTGCTGAAATCCATCGATGAAGAAATGGTCAAGGATTGGGTTCGCCAAAATTGGCCGGATGGAAAGGAGGTATATGAAGAATGAACGGACCGGAGACAAAACGAATTACCGTCTATCGTTTCACCTGTCCCAGTTGTGGAACGAACATTGAATTTTTCGTTCCCTTCCGGCGCAAGCCCTGCCCGCTTTGCGGAACGAAAATGATCATTACTTCGGTTGCGTCTTTGGTGAAACGTGGGCAGAAAGGGGGTGAGGAAAAATGCCGAAGCGGGCCGGACGTACCAAAGAAAAGTGGGCCATAATTTGCCCGCGGTGTGAGTCGCGAGTTATTTACTATCGAAATAAGACCCGCGACTTTGTTTGCCGTCGATGCGGCGCAATCTTCAAACCGGAGATTACTAAACGGTAATCCCGCAAAAAATCAAAGGGAGGTAAGAAGAAATGAAGTATTCAGACATGAAAAAGGTGGCTCAAGATAAGGGCGCAGTGGCCAATCTGACCCCGCAATTCTTTGTGTTCGATACTGTGGGGGGAGGGTTTTGCGGAAGGTTGAAAGCCCTTTCCGCGGTCACGTCGGGTCTTTCCCAGGGGACATACAACCAATACCTATTCGAAGTCGACGCGGGGTTGATCAAGTGTGCCTTCGGGGCCGCGACCGATAAAGAGGTTGCCCCTATGCTCCGCGTCGGCAATATTTATATTGTGGAGTACAAGGGGAAGGAAAAAATCAGCGGCGGGAGATCGGTTAACAAGTTCCATATTGAGGAAATCGACGAAGCCGCGTTGACGGTCGAGTCCCAGGGGGGAGGACTTGACAAGAAAGGAGCGAAGCGGTAATATGGGGGGCAGATCGATCCGAAACAAAATCATGTACAACCTGGAACAAGCGGCGAGGAACATGGATAAGGCCATGATTTCCTTAAAGAAGGCACATGATGTGTCTTTAGGGGGTCATCCCCGGCTGGAATCGCTTTTACCCCCCCTTGTGGAAGGGCTTGACGAGTACAAGAAGCTTTTCCTCCGCTTGCGAGAAGAAATCTAGCTATTTTCCGGGAAGGGGCTTAAAAACCCCTTCCTGCCTGCCCAGGAGGACCCCCAATGGAACAAAAGGTATTGGATGATCTACAGGAGGCAGCCGACAAGGTAAAGAGCGTAGGCGACCTTTTAAACCGTCTTTATTATTCTTCAGACCTTTCAACGATCTTCATCCGTCCCTTGCTTTCCATGCTGATCGCCGCCACGGTTTACCTGGCGGACAATTTGCTCTCCCTGAAAGAGAAATACGCACGTGGAATTAAGCGCTAAATCGGTCACGTCGGCCATTGCCCGGGCCATTTTCCGCACTATGATTCCTTCCTACGTTCGGCAGGGATTTTCGGCCAACGCCATGATCCTTGATGCACGGAAGTACATGCCGATGTATCAACGGGCCACCATGCTTCAGGATATCCGGCAGTTTCAGGGGCTTTTGACCGGAGAGAGAGTGCAGGGGGTTATGGACCGCACGCGGGTTATTTCCGCCGCTAAAATGCCGTCGGTCGATTATGGAGACCGACCAAAATATCGGTTGTGGGGAACGGCCCGGTTTGAAAATCCTGAAACCAGCGAAGAGAAGGCCGCCTATGTGACCTTTTATACCAACCGGAATTATAGTCCACAGGGCTATGAAGCTTTCATGACGGATCAAATCGACGTCGACGAGTACATTCCCGGCTGGGTTTTGTTGGGAGTTGATTTTCGGGTTGTGGAAAGGAACAGCGCACGAATTTAATCCGGAGTGAAATTCATCAAAGAGTCATACGGCAAAACCATTCAACCCTTTTTCCCCAATCGATTTTGTATCTTGATACAGAGACCAAGCAGGAAGATTTCGGGGTCTTCCAGCGTCATTTTTTCCGGTTGGGTTGGGGTTGCTGCGTCGAGCGAAGACCCGCCCGCGAAAAGGATACAGAGTCCTGGAAATATTTCTTAAAACCCTGGCCGTTCTGCCGATGGATTGAAACCCTTCCCCGCGTCAAGCGCCCTCTGTGGATATTTTCTCATAATCTCTTTTTTGATCTTCAGGTCACGTGTTTTTTTGAATATTTTACTTCTGCAGGTTGGGACTTGGACTTCCTGTATGAGCAGGGAATGACTTATATTTTAGTGATCCGCAAGGGTGATTTGACCATCAAGGGAATTTCCACCACCAATTATTTCGACACTTCTTTGGAAAAGATCGGGGTTTTGGTCGGCCTTCCAAAGCTGGAAGTCGACTTTAAAAACGTCGACGATGAAAAATTGTCGGTCTATTGCCGTCGCGACGTGGAAATTTTAAAGAAGGCCATGGAAGGATATTTTGATTTTATCCGCGAGCATGATATGGGTAAATTCGGAATGACTAAATCCTCCCAAGCCCTGAATGCTTACCGACATCGCTTCATGGACAATAAAATTTACACTCATAGGGCGAATGAAGTGATTGAACTGGAAAAAGACGCCTATTTAGGGGGCCGTGTGGAGTGTTTCCGTTTGGGGAAGATCGGAGGGGGCCGGAAGGTCAGTCTGGACATAAATTCCATGTATTCGTTTGTTATGAAAAGGTATCAGTATCCGTCGAGGTTGCTTGCTTATCACGAACATTTTTCCCTGAAGAGACTCCCCGCCGCGCTGAAAAATCATTGTGCGGTTGCGGAGGTTTTGGTGGACACCCCGGAACCCTGCTTCGGAGTTCGGCAGGGAATAAAAATAATTTTCCCCGTGGGCCGCTTTCGATGTTTTCTATGTTCGCGCGGCCTTCATCTCGCGTTGACGAGAGGATATCTTAAGGGGATAATCGCGATCGCCTTTTATGACTCTACGGATCTTTTCGGCGCATACGTGGATTATTTTTATGGACTCAAACAGAAGTATGACCGGGAAAAGAACCAGATTTACAGGAAATTGGTAAAATATTTCCTCAACTGCCTATACGGAAAGTTCGGCCAATTCAGGCCGACTATCGATTCTTTCCGTGAAGAAAAAGGGTTGCTTTGTTACCGCGCCGAGTGGTTTGACGAAGTAACGGGAGACAAGGGGGCCGAATATAAATTGATGAATCGCGTGGTCAGGGAAACGGGCAGGGAGATTGCGCCGAATTCCTTAATAGCGGTTTGTGCCCATGTTACGGAAGACTCCCGGCTGTACCTGGATGAGATTATGACTCGGATAGGAAGGAACCGGATTCTTTACTGTGATACAGATGATGTGAAGATTTTAGAGAAAGACGCCGGAAGGATAAGGGACTTGATTCACCCCGACCGTTTGGGAGCTTTGAAAATCAAGGAAAAATATTCCTATTTGAATATCATCGGGCCAAAGTCATATTTGACCGATCGGGAAAGCGTTCTCAAGGGGATTCCTAAGAACGCGGTCAAAATAAAACCCTTCACTTTTCGATATACCTCTTTTCCCCGTCAAGTTTCTCATCTCCGCAAGCAGAACATTTCCTATTTCGAAACCCGGACGATTGAAAAAACGTTGAAACTGGTATACGACAAAGGAGAGGTTCACCCGGACGGCAGGATCACGCCTTTCTCTTTGTCAGAATTTTAGCCGCCTCTTGCATTCTCTTCAAGGTTTCGGCGACCCGGGCCGCTGTTTCTTTGCTTATTTCCTGAGTCTTAACTGTTTTTACGGTCAGGTCTTTCAGCATGGATTTCAAGTCAGGCATGCCCTCTCCTTTCTTCAGGCTTTAGCCGCCGCCGCCGCGGCCTTACCCGTGCTCTGCAAATACCAATCGGTATACCGGAAATCATATCCCAAACGATACATTTCAATCCGGTAAACGTCCGTAGTGATAATCCCCGACTTCAAAAATTTATCCAGGTCGGTTTTGGAGGGGATTTTAGCATAAGCAATTCGAGAGGCGTTCCACCTTTCTAAAAGAGCATCGATCCTTGCCCCGGGAAGGTTGAGTTTGGAAAGCATCGTTCGTGCTTCCAGATCTTCGATGAGATTATTGGTATAGCGGGTTTTAACGGAGTCGACGTACAAATCCTGGATTTCCAATTGCTCGGTGAAATCGGCTTGTGATAACAAGAACTCAGCCGTATCGTCATTATAGCGAAGCGATTTTAATAAATCCTTTGAATCGGCCCGGGAAATCATGGATGATCGGTACGCCTTGATAATTTGCGACATCGTAACGGTTGTTTTCTCCTGTGCATTGTACCGTTTGGTGAACTCCGCCATTTTTTCCGCGTGTTCCTGATCGTATCCTTGATCCATATACGCCTTGACCAATTCCTCATCGGATAACACCCCCATTTGATGCATTCGCCGCGTGTCGACGCGGGTGTAGGGTTGGAAAGATATTTTCGACAGTAGTCTCCGCCAGAACGGGGGCATTTCAACGACGCGGTAATATTCCGACACTTCTTCTTCGGTGATGAGACCGCGGTGCAGCATGGTTAAAACTTGACCCGGACCGGGATAAGACCAATGAGCAATCCAGTATTTCTTTTGCCAATATTCGGTCAATCCCTGCTTTTCCAGCCATTCCGCTTGTTCCGCGGGAAATTCTTCATCCAGTCCATACCTCATAATCTGATCGGGTTCAAACGCTTCTTTCGCCACCATGGTTAAAATATCCTGGACGGGGGGGATGATTATCCAGGTCTTCATAATTTCATCGGCCAATTTCCCCGGAATACCCAATTTGAACATCCGGTCTTTTACTTCGACGTCGTCAAGTTCTTTTCGCAGGTATAGCATCATGACCACGTTAAGGTCATACATGCGATGACTGGACTTAAAAAGTATTTCAATATTTTCTTCGGAAAAACCGTGACGGCGCAGAATGTCAAAAACCTTTTCCTGAAGATCGGGATACATGAACCCCGCCGCGATTGCGTTTCCGGGGTTGGGCAGATTGGGGGAATAAACCTTATTCAAATTTTGAACGTAGGGGGCCAGGGTCGAGTCGGCCAGGGTTTTGACGTATTGCCCCAGCCAGGAATTGAGCATCATTACGTTGAAAACGGTGTTCGCTCCAGCCGGAAGACTTTTAAATCTCAAAATTTCCTTGGCCAGGCCGGGGGTGATAATTCCGGCGGAGGTCAAGTCCTTAAAAATGCCGTTCCATATTTCTTCCTCCCTGGGGTCGAGCAGCTTAACCCCTTCTTTTATACGCTCGCGAAAGAAAGCAGGAACATCGTTCAGCATGAAGTCGGCGAAAAACTTAAAGATTGCTTCCATGGCGGAAATGAAATAATCGGTGAGCTTTCCCAGCCACGGCTTGACCGTTGACGGGCCGGGGGCCAATGGAACCCATGAAGGCAACTCAGGGCCGATCTCAGGCGTAGGGGGGATTTCTTCTCCTAAAATTTCCGTCTCTTCATCGGCCATGATTCAATCATCCTTCCTCTTTATATATTTCAGGCGCTTTCTCCTTAAGTGAGTTTTCCAAATCCATCACGTCGCGTATCATTCCCCGTTCGACGATTGTGGAAAGCGCAGTTTCATCCTCAATCTTTTCATTCGGGGGAAGGGTATCTATTTCTTGGATGTATCGGCCGGGTCTTTTTAAGCGCCCGCTGATTTTGGAAACATCATCCCGGTTTTTTTTCAGGTCATTACCGACCTTGTCAAAGGCCAATTCCGCTGCCTTCATGGTCGGGTCATAATTCAGTTTGATGAAGTCGTCGACGTAAGTGTTGAGTTTTCTGATTTCCGGCATGAACTGATCACGGATCACCGCGGGGAGATCGGCAACCAATTTAGTCAAGTCTTTTCTTATTTTTTCCGCCCCTTCCACTGTGGTTTTGATCAGGGTCAAGGCGGATTCAATGCCTTGAAGCATACTACGCACAGTGGCCCCTTTAGCATCATATCCGGGTTTTTCCGTCGTCAAGGCAATCTCCCATAAAAGAGCGTTAGGGCTTTTGGTATAAATCGCCGCTCGTTTACTGATATCTTTTAATATTTCATTGTAAGTCGATAACCATTTGATTTCGGCGATATCGTATGAGGTGCCCATGGAGGTTGAAACGTCCAGAACCACGCTCCTTACATTCTGAAAAAGCAGGGCCAAACCCAGACTTCCAAACCCCATGCTTTCCGACACCTTGCTTATTTGGGTGAATACCCGGGTCATCATTTCCCGGTAATCGTCTGAAACTACGTAGGCGATTTGATGAATTTGAAACAGTAGTTTTAATTGAATCGCCTCTGCGAATGCGGTCCAACCCGCATAAACGGTTTGAGCGTACGTGCAGAGTTTCATAAGAAAAGTAGTTTCCGCGGCTTGAGCTTCGATGATAAAATCAGCGGTGGCTTCCGCCATTAAAGCCGAAGCCGTTGCCGATTCAGACAAATAAGTCACATAAATGCCCCCGATTCCCGCGGCCAACGCAATGCCCGAAAAAAGCATGGAGTTTTTAATGTCGCCCTGGATATAAAAATATGTTGCCGCGGCAGTCGAAGCGACGGCGATAACCGCGGCGATGATCAGAACCATCGTCATGGCAGTAACCGCGGCAATGACGGCGCACGCGGTGCCGATGTACGCCGCAACCAATAGGGCTACGGGAATAAAGACCCCCATCCGGTAAAAACCCCCTTTTTCCCCCGCTTTTTTCCGGGGAAAAATTTTATGTGAATTCTTTCAAGAGTGTTTCTCGAACCTGTTTTGCCCAATCCAGTTTTTCCTGCATTTCCTTGACGTCCATACCCAGACTCTTCATGGTGTCGATTGCCTTCTGGGCTTTATCCATATCGACGTTTGCGGTCTCCATCCGTTTTTTCATATCTTCGGGGAGTTTGAACAAAGGTTCGGTTTTGGGTACGGCCATTTCAATTCTCCTTTCTTAGGTTATTCGAGACCCCAGCCAGTTGCCGATGATAACGAACAAGGCCGCCCGGGTGGATGGATCGACCTTGAACCACTGAATCGTATCCAGGCCGATGATGAGGAATGCTCCTACTACGCTCAAAGGCCGAATAGCCGCCCGTAAATTTATCACCCAGAGGGAAGGAACCCCGGATATATCCCGGTTGAAAAAGCGGGTTTGAGCGTCAAGATATTTTCCCAATGACTCGGTATACGCGGCCAGAACATCGGGTTTGGTGGTGGCCAGGGTTCCCATGGTTCTTTCCGGCGTGTCGTTGCTCGCCGGAATGAATTTCTTTTTGACAAAGTCGACAATCGGGGGAATGAGCATTCCTCCAAGTGTGCCGATTAAAGTCAGAATTGTCATGGGTTCCATAATTCTTCTCCCCTTTCCAGGGCCCCCTTGGGGTTATTTCGGGTGCACTTCGACGTGCATGTGGTCTTTGTGGTGTTCGTCGCCGTATAAAACCCGCCATTCGTTCCCGTCCTCATTTAGACGGGCTTTCAATTCATCCGCCTGTGATCGGGGATTATGAAGACCCCAAACCCGGATATCCCACGCTTTATGGAGGTAGTGATAAGAGCCGTCCATGTGTTTCCCGTCCGCCCCCGAAGTCAGGATTGGAGTATCACCCCAGCGGGTCCAAACATCATCCAGGCATTGGACGAACCAAACAAACCAATCGTTGATCTCCGCAATCCAGACTCCTTGCTTAGTCAATACCTTCATCTTCCCATTCCTCCTTTTCTTCCTCTTCGTCTAAATCTTCATCCGGGCCGGTCATCGGTTTTACCTCCATTCTTGATGAATTTTCTGAGCGTAAAGTGATTGAATAGGGTAACGGCACACCCCACTACAACGGGGATGACGATAAACCAAAAAACCTTGTCGTGCCATTCCAGATGCGCTTTTAACAGCACTTCGAGCTTAGCGACGGTAACAACCAATGAAATCAACGTTGTTTCCACGTTTCTCCTTTATCTCATCCGGTTAAGGAATCAAAGCATAATTCAAAACCGCGTTTCCCCCCAACAACCCGCCCGATTGTTGTAAAACGTCAAAGCTAATGGACTCTTCAAAGGTTATTCCGGGGGAAATACCCATGATGAAAACTTGGTCTACCGGATCGTATTTTGAAAGGTACAAGGGAGACGCACCCGGTCTCAAAAGATTCCGGTATTCATAGGTTGAAACGAGCATTAAAGAGCCGGTCGTCCCGTCGACCGTCCATCCATACCACAACTGATTTTGGGTAGGTCCTGAATTCAATAGAAGCGTTCCCCCCACGGTAGACCCTTTTCCAGTGACGCTTATAATAGAGGTTCGGGTGTTGTGGGGAACGGCAAAAGCGGATTCAATCTTATCCACCATTGACCCGTAGACCGGGCGGAATTTTAAATAATTCAGGTCTTGGGCGGAAAGGTTCGCTTTCATGATGCCTGAAGCGTCGACGGCAATGGTTCGCAGGGTTACGCCGTCAAGCCCTTTCATCAAGGCAATAAGATTGCCGTTAGGGTCTAAGCTGACGGTCCGATAAACCGCGCCGTCCGTATCGTAACCGATAAGATGCGCTAAAATTCTACCATCAGCGTCCAGGGCAAGAATTTTCGGAGCCCCCGCATAAAGACCTGTGACGATCATAAAAAGCTGTCCCAAGGCGTCGACTAAAACCGGGATAAGACTGTCCCCATACTTTCCTTCTAAAAGCATGGTAGGATGGAAATCGGGTCTTCCGCTTGACATAATTATCCTCTTCTCACGGCCCAAATCGACCCGTAAAATATTCCGGAAAATCCTGTGTAAACGTAAACCCGGAAGCGCTCGTTCGTTTGCACTTTTATGCCTGACCATCTTAGGGAGACCATTTGACAGGAAAGCAAAACCAAAACCGTGCGCTGATTGTTCGCGCCGTTGGCCGCGTTGCGGAATTCAAATTGAGCGTTGCCCAGGGTCCACGTTGACGTGCTAACGACCTCTAAGAACACATCATAAATACCGGCCCCCAAAACGCCTGTGTCAACCAGCAGGGTATTGTTTGCCGGGTTGGTCTGCACCCCATTGACCATGACTTGCAAAAGCCACGTAGGGGCCGCCCCGACCCAACGCGTCAAATCCGAAGGGTTCATCTAAGCCACTTCCTTTCTCGTCCCCTTGATCCAGGGGAAAGGGGTCTCAAGTATGGCCGTTCTGGCCGCTTCCTGGGTCTCCTGAACGATTTTAAGTTCTTCCTGCATCATATCATAGGCGACGTTGGGTAAATACCGTGCCTGAAAGATTTCCCGATCGGCAAGCCCGATCCGTGAATAAATGGTGTGGTCATAGGTGTCGTCCAGGTTATAACCCCAAAAATCAAACTGAAACGGGTCACTGCCCTTAAGATACATATCATCAAAGCCGATGGTAAAATTATCGGTTGCAAACCACTTCCCCAAGGTCGACGGCCAAACCTGAAATCCTCCATCGGTGACAATGACCCCCGCAAGCCCGGCGCACCCCGCGGGGAATTGGAACTCGACCCGGTAAACCAGTCCCCGGGTAACGATCATAACTTCGTGTTTGGGAGATGAGACGGGAGTGTTTTTTGGGATGGTGAAATCTATTGTGTAGATCATTCAAATAACCCCGCGGGAATGAATGATTAAATTTTCAACCTAAACGATTGACGGCCCAAGTTCGGGCCAAAAATAATGCGTGGCGACGATCCTTTCCTTCGTTTACTGCTTGAGCAAATATTTTATGCTGGAAAGGGGTTAGTTTTCCTATTTCCAGTTCGATTTCATTGTCAGACAAGCGGATAAAATATTTAGGCATCGCTCATTCCCTCCGCGTAATGATCACTACAGTAAAAGACGTTGCCGTGGCGCCGAAACCAGCATAAAGCCCCCGCTGGAAAGGAACGGGCAAGGACGGAACAAAATGATCGGCCCCCGAGTAATAAGCCTTGAGGTCCACAATCTTCTCTTCGTTGGAATTTTCCCCGTCGTGTACAGCGACCGTGGACGTTTCCGCGAAAGTTCCGATCATATGAGCATATACAAGATACCCGGGCGTTTTGCAAATAATCCCGCTTCCGGTCAAAGAAACGTACCTCTGCCGCCGCCATAGCATTGCAATCGCGTTTATAAAATCCTTCATGATCGCTCCTTTATGGAAAAGCCCGCGGGGTGTTTTTTAAGTCGACCCGGCACCCCGCGGGGAGGAAGGCGAAGAAAATCTCGGTTCAGTAAGGTCTCACTTGTTGCGCGATGATTTCCGCGGTCTGCGCTGTGCCGACGTCGGCCGCACCCTTAACATCGAGTCTGAGCGATTTCAGGGAGCCGACGTCAAACCAATCAGCCGGATCATTGGAGTAATCCGGTAACAACGGCACAACCCCGTGGGGCACATGGCCCTGGATGAACACTTGCCAATTGGGTCCGGCAGTCGACATGATAATGCCGAACCTCCCCCCTGCCTGGTAAAACGTGGCGCATTGATAGGCCACGGTTGACGGTCTCCATTCGCTCACCTGTGAGTAAACCCGCGACGTCGGAGCACAGAAATAATAAAACATCGCCGCGTTACCCCCGATCACCATGGGTTCATGGTACGTCGGATATTTACCCATAACGTGATCGATGATTTGCGTCATGGTCAACCCGTTGATCGGTATCTTCTTGTCCTGATCCTCCGATAATTTGACCGTATCGATCTGATCTTCCGGGGCCGTCCCGTAACGCTGAGCCCTCAAGAAAAGCTGCTTGTACGGAAAGTCAAGGGGAAGATCAGTGTACTCATGAGACGAATTGGCCAGGGTATATTGTTTGACTTCCTTCGTCATGATGAACCCCCGGGGAGAAACGGTCTTCTGATCAAAGACGTGGCCCATAACGGTAAGGTAGCCGTCGTCGTTTCCTTCCATGCAGGCCCCGATGTCTCCCTTGATCCGCAACTGGAGGTTGTTGTGCTTCGCCGGGTCAATGGCAAATTCCTCATCGAAAAGAAACCGGCCGAAATTCAAAGGGATGATCACCTTCGAATAATTCCCGATGAGGTAATGCAGCTTGCCGAGTTGTTGCGCCCAATTGTGATAAAAATCGACGGCATGCGCTTCCGCCCCGCTGAGGGAAAACAGAACATCCGACCCGTCGACCAATTCAATCTTCTCAATCCCCCGAACGGGGTGCCCGACCGCAGTCCCAACCCCTCCGGCGCAATCCGGTTCATACGTCAAAACGAGCTGGGTAATCGGATCGACCAAGTTGATATCGATCAACTCCGTAAAATCCGCGGCATAATTCTTCCGCGGAAAGATTTCCACCATTCTGGTATTCATCAGCTTAAATCCCCTTTCTGGTTAAAGTCGGCAGGGCCGCGTTAGGTTTTGCGTTGAAATTTCGCCATTCCCCGGACAAAGGTCGTCATGCGGTTGATCGAGTCTTCCAGGGTTGTGTCAGGCATTTTGTTCACGGCCCCCTGAAGATTGTCGATATAGGGGAGAAGATCAGAGGCGAAAGCCCGGACCTTGGGGGCCGCCTCATCAATCCCCGTGGGAACCCTTCCCAGGCCCTTGTTGATCATTTTTCCCTTCCACTCCTCCAGGGACACCCGCCGCAATCCACGCTCCCATTTCCCCGAGTCGATGCTCGCATTGATGTTGGACCGCATCTTGTCTTTCTTGTTTGCCGCGGCCGCGGTCGGCGAGCTTGACACTCGTTCGATGCCTCGCCTCATATCCTCGACGGCCCCTTTGAGTCGCCGACTGTGCTTTTCTACGAACTCATCCACGGTTACTTTAGCCATTTTCAATCTCCTTTCTGGGTTTGCCAAATTGTCAGAATGGCCCGTGGCTTTGACAATTTGTCTATTATTGACATTTTGTCCCAACCTTTGACAATTTGTCAAGAACTATTTTTTGGCCCGCAAATTTTATATGCACCCCTCCCCTCCACCGCTTCCGGCGAACAGGTATTCGCCTTGATGGGTCGGGCCAGCCGTTGATTTGATGGAGATTTATGCGGCGCGGTCCGGTCAGGTTTGTGTTTGTGTGTTTGTGTGTCTCGGCACGGTGCTTGCAGGGGCCTTGACAGGCTTGACAAAACGTCATTTCGTCTCTGTCATTTTGTCGCGTGAAAATTGTGTGTGTTGCCATTTTGTCAGGTTTGGTGGATTTCCGGGGGGCCTGGCGGGGTGTGGCGCGCGGGGGGGCACA
>Ga0180007_10005308_pt1 | contig 13149 bp, 7 predicted proteins | sample MM_PC_MetaG_FD_121122 | JGI IMG/M metagenome (GOLD analysis project Ga0180007, IMG submission 121122) | Groundwater microbial communities from the Aspo Hard Rock Laboratory (HRL) deep subsurface site, Sweden - MM_PC_MetaG | ecosystem: Environmental > Aquatic > Deep subsurface > Groundwater... | reverse complement strand
GCAATGGCCAGCGCCTGTGTCTGACAATAAATGGCCTGCTCATATTGGCCAGTTAAACGGAAAGTATCTCCCAGATTTCCTAAAGCATCTCCCTCCCCCAAGCGGTCGCCAATATCGCGAGCAATGGCCAGCGCCTGGATATAAGAATCAAGGGCTTTCTCATATTGACTCATCGAGTGGTAAGCATTTCCCAGAGTTCTTAAAGCCTTTGCTTCCCCTTGGCGGTTGCCGATTTTACGCGCAATGGCCAGCGCCTGTGTCTGATAATCCGTGGCTTTCTCAAACTGGCCAATTAAACGGTAAACACTTCCCAGGTTACCTAAATAACTTCCCTCATCACTGCGGTTTCCGATCTCACGAACAATGACTAAGGCCTGTTTATAAGAATCAATGGCTTTCTCGTACTGACTGATTGAACCGTAAGCATTTGCCAATCCGCCTAACGCATGATTTTCCCCCTGGCGGTTGCCGATCTCACGAGCAATGGCCAACGCCTGGATATAACAATCAATGGCCTTCTCATGTTGACTGATTGAACCATAAGCATTCCCCAGTCCGTCTAAAAAAATCATTTCCCCCTGGCGGTTGCCGATCTCACGAGCAATGGCCAAGGCCTGTGTATAAAAATCTATGGCTTTCTCATACTGATGAAAATATAAGTAGGTAGTACCCAGATTACCTGACAAAGTTCCTTCTCTACTTCGGTTGCCGATTTCCTGCGCAATGGCCAGCGCCTGTGTCTGACGATCTATGGCCTTCTCATACTGGCTGATTGCACCATAACTCATTCCCAGTCTACCTAAGAAAGCTTCTTCCCCATTCCGGTCACCGATCTCACGAGTAATAGCCAATGCCTTGATATAATAAAAAATGGCCTCCTCATGCTGATTAATTGAACCGTAAACAGTGCCTAATCCACCTAACGTATATCCTTCCCCTCGCCTGTTTTTATCATTCTTATAGAGGCGTAAAGCTGCTGTAAAGTCTTCTCTGGCCGATTCAAAGTTACTGGCAACGCTATAACTATTGCCCCTGGCAAGATAAAAAGATGCAGCTTCAATTATTGCCAGGGCTTGGCCAAACAGTGGAATAGCCTCCATAACTCGCCCGCTTTCATACGCCTCGATACCCTCTTGGTATAACGCCAACGCTTGCTTTTTTTTCTTTTCAAATGAGTCTTTTAATCCTTTTTCCATCTCATTTTTTACTTCTTCTATCGATGGATTTTCCTGTTTTTCAAGCACATATACTTTTGCTATAGCGCCAACCTTTGTTTGAGCAGCAGCTTGCTGTTTGAGGTAATTCAGTACCGGAAGACTACTATTTACAACGGCGACAACAACCAGAAGAACAGCTATTTTTTTCCCTGCCAATTGGGCTGCCCGAGGATTTCTTTCTTGGTCGTTTCGATAACCATAGGTTATGACGAAAATGCCGACAATACCGATGATAAGACTTATAACGAGTGTGGTTATGTCCATAAGAATGCTCCGGGCAAAAAGGAAAGACTATTCTTTTCTTGAGCTGACAGCACTGTAACTGAGCGTAGTCAAAATTACACAAATGTATTACAGCGGAAGGAAAAAGACAAGAGGGGAGAGGTGGGAGGCGATCAAACTTAGTTTATTGGTTCGCAACTCACCTGCCAGAGAAGCATCTGCGAAACTCGTTGGAAGTTCCATTGCAAAACGTGCCCTTTGCAATGGAATCCACCCCCTTGGCTGATTGCAGAGATAGAGCCACAACACTGGCTGGACCATACATGGCCTGTACATGGATAACCAACCATTTCCTCCTCTTTTTTGTTCCTGTCAATGCGAATAGGCTAATTATCATCAGCAGCCTTGACTTATGATCAGCAGATGATTGATATTAACTTACCGACTCAAAAAAATGAGCATCTCTCTGCAAGCAAATCGAAACCTGTTTTCGGCTATGCTGTAACAATCGATCCTGGACAACCGGTACGACTTTGGAGCATTCAAAACGATGAAAAACAAACCCCAGGGTGAACAGCAAAGTAAGCAACAGTCAGACACTTCAAGTTCACAGTCCCCCGTTGCTGATCAGACCGGCGCCAAAGAGCCGTTGGGAGAATATGCAACCGATTCTGCAATTGCGGAACTCTCATACGCCCTGGCAATATCAGGTCGCTCTGTTGAAGGCATTGCCAATATTGTCCTGAATTACGCCAGGAGCCTGACGTGGAGTGAACACGGCTATGTATCAATTATTGATGAAGAGACCGGCAACAATATCTGCCTGACATTGACCATCATGATCGGTGATTCCTGCATAATGCCAAACAACAGACGGGGACTGGTTTTCCCGATTCAAGCCGACGGAAAATACCCGAGACTCTGGGGCCATTCGCTCAACACGCGAACCTCTTTTTTCACCAATAATCCGGCGGAACATGAAGCGTCCGCAGGATTACCCAAATCCCATATCCCGGTGCGGAATTTTCTCTCTGTCCCTGTTTTGCTGGGGAACAACCTTCTGGGGCAAATCAGCCTGGCCAATGCCCTGAACGGGTATACTGATGCAGACCTGAGGATTATCGAACGAATTGCCGTTAATTACGCGTTAACTGTAGCAAAACAGAAAGAGGCAGATTTCCAAAAGGAAACTCAAGAACGACGCTTCCTGGAGGAAAAGCTAAAACTGGTACGTGACCATAACCGAAAAACGCGACCCGAAAAAGAAACAGATAATGACAGTCAGCTCGAAGAACTGACTGAGGAAATTCGAACCCTGAATTCATTGGTAAAAAAACGCGATACTGAAAAAAGGCACCTGGAAACCAGCATCCGACAGAATATTGAAAAACTGATCCTGCCAAACCTCAAGAAACTAGAGACCGACAACCTTTCCCGAAGTCAGCAGATGCATCTGGAAGCTGTACACAAATCCCTCGAAGAGATCTTTTCACCCCTGGCAGCCCGCTCTAATCTGATGAATATTCACCTGACCCCACAGGAGATCCAGATTGCGACCTTGGTCAAATCGGGAATGCAGACCAAAGAGATCTCTCAACTGCTCAACATTTCAAACAATGCGGTCCATTTCCATCGCAAGAACATTCGGACCAAATTCCGGTTAAACAACAAAAGTATTAACCTGCAATCCTACCTGCAATCCCTGGAAGAGTTGTAGTCTTTTCCTACCATTTCCCTACCTATGTTCACGATTGACTCCAATTGCATTTTTCCTTTACTGTTAAGTAAGTTATCTGTTCGTTTCGCCAATTTTTTTTAACACAGACAGGGACCGGATTCATTTGGACCGATAGCGAATCAATCAAGAGATTGTCCTGCCCCCGTCCTTTGGACATACAGTCATCTTCAACAATGAGAGGGAAAAATGAATGGGTATTTTGGAAAAGCATTACAAGTGGATTTGGAAACTGGTACCACTTCAGTTTTAACAGTTCCAGAAGAGTGGTATCAGGATTATATCGGCGGCGAAGGAGTCGGCGTCCGGCTCTTTTTCGAACACTTCAACTGGAACTCCGCCCCAAGAGATGAAGATTCTCCCATTATCCTGGCCTCAGGGCCTTTAACCGGCACCAACGCGCCCTGCAGTGGGCGAACTTGTGTAGTCTACCGTTCACCGTCAACAGGAACACTCGGGCTATCCAACGTAGGCGGACGCCTGGGAAAAGAAATCCGCAAAGCCGGGTGGGATTTCCTTGTAATCCTCGGGCGTTCAAAACACCCGGTTGTGCTGAATATTGACAACGACCAGGCCGAACTTCTGGATGGCTCCGACCTGTGGGGAAAAAATGTTCCGGAAACAGATCAAGCAGTCAAAGACAGAATCGGAAAAGAGGGTGTACAAGTGGCCTGTATCGGTCCAGCCGGTGAAAACCAGGTGCTGTACGCCTCATTGATGACAGACAAGGAACGGGCTGCCGGACGTGGCGGTATCGGAGCCTTGATGGGAATGAAAAAGATCAAGGCCATCGCTGTCAGGGGAGACAATAAGATGCCTGTCTCATCCCCGGAAAAACTAAAAGAAGTCGCCGCAGCCACCAGAAATGAAATGCTCTCGGAACATTTTATTAAAGAAGCATTAAAACCCTTCGGGACGCCCAGTTTTTATGATTCAATGAGTAGCCTGGGGCTTCTGCCCACAAAAAACTGGCAGCGGACAAGTTACCCGGAATCAATTGAAACCATGGGAATGGAAGCCTACCATAAAACACTGGAGGTCAAGCCATACGCATGTACAAACTGCCCAATCGGTTGTGGACGGCATACAACCATCAAGGAAGGCCCCTATGCCGGAGACAAGGGCGGCGGACCCGAATTTGAAACCATGGGCGCTTTCGGCTCAAAATGCCTTATTAAAGATATCTCTGTTGTCGCCAAAGCCAGTCATCTCTGCAACAACCTGGGGCTGGACACAATCTCCACAGGCCAAACCATTGCCACAGCTATGGAATGGTACGAAAACGGAATCCTGACAAGCGAACAGACCGATGGAATCGATCTGAGCTGGGGAAACGGTGAAGCAGTGCTGGAAACCGTTAGAAAAATCGCGACACGGGACGGACTCGGCAATCTCCTGGCAGACGGGGTTAAACGGGCAGCGCAAAAACTCGGAAACGGAGCTGACCATGCAGCCATGCATGTCAAAGGCCTGGAAATGTCATCCTGCGGTGTCAGAGCCAGTAAAGGCGAGGCTATTTCCTTCGCTGTTTCCCCCAGGGGAGGCGATCATTTGCGACCGTATGCTTCGACCATTGATGCCTTCGGTTACCGCGATGTGGAGCTGGGAATAACAGAGGAAGTGGACTATCTTGAGGATGGCAACAAAAGCTGGGTCAAACCACTTCAGGAGCTCTCTATGGCAACCAACATGTTGGGAGTCTGCCTCTTCGGATCTATTACCCTGGGTGTCAAACCTGAATCCTGGGCCAGGCTGTTGTCAACTGTTACCGGAAAACCCATCAGTGGCCCGGAACTGCTGAAGGCAGCGGAACGTGTGCTCAATATGGAACGGATGATCAATGCAAAACTTGGCTTTGATCGCAAGAACGATACCCTGCCAAAACGCCTGCTGACAGAACCGGCTCCGGACAGCAGAGGAAAAGGACAGGTTGTTGACCTGGATAAGGTCTTGGACAGTTATTATCATTCCATGGGTTGGGAAATCACAACCGGACTGCCCAAAAGTGAAACCCTGGAAAAACTTAACCTGAGCTGGTTGTCCTGATGCAAGTGGTCATCCCTGTACAATTCAAAAAGTTCAGGGATGACCAACCCCCGCCACCTACAACTGAAAGAACCGGAAAATAACAGTTTGCCGTCAGAACCGTCTTTTGACGCTATTTGGGTACATAAAGTATATGATACTGGCAGTGCCATATACTTTGTGATAACTTTCGAAAACGCCGCATTCTTCAACCCCTTGGTATCGTTGTGGCAACAACTTAGCTTTGCTTGCAGCAATAAACCGTTCATGCGGCAAAGCCTATGAACTCTGATCCTGTTCAGAGAACAAGGGTTGGTTTCCATACTGGACTAGGAAAGATCCACGATTCACCACTCAATCTTGAAGGAGCGTCCTGTGACCTCATTCAATTTCCTTCTTGTCGATGCTGAAAAGGCGTTTATTGAAAATACCGCCCAACGCCTGCGACATAAAGATTTTACGGCAGAATGTGCTTTTTCCGGGATGGAGGCGTTGAATCTCCTGGAAAAGAACAACACCATTGACGTCGTTGTCATCGATATCAACATGCCTGATCTTCACGACATGAGCATCATTGAAACACTCAAAAAAAAGCACCCTCTGGTGGAAATCGTCATTCTTACGGGACACCCCACATTTCATTCGGCCATAGAAGCTATGAAGTCCGGCGCTTTCGAGTATCTAACAAAACCGTGTGAGTTAGATAATCTCATTTCCACGGCAGAAAGAGCCGTCACCAGGAAAAGAGAACGTGAGGCTAAAATTCTCGATGCAAGGATGAAACCGTACATTTCGGAGAGAGAACGCAAGGCGTTGATGTCCGAAATAATGGGAAAATAATGCCACCACCCATCATACCGGTATTACTTCAAAATTCCTATCAATTACAAGCTGTTCAGAGCCGATCATATAGGGTTCCTGCATACCTCATTTTATACCTGTGCATCCTGCCGCTTCGGCCTGTCTTTTATTGTTCCATTCTTTCGTGAAGACGCAAAAAAGCCTCAAACCAACTAGACTACTAAAAGTATATGTGAAAGAGTAAATAGCCAGGAAATCTTTTAAGGATCCGAATAAAATTTTGAGAATATTCCTGAAAATATCATGCCAGTATCAAACGACGAAAATCTGTTCACATCCCATATGGTCGAAATCATGCAATCAATTGTGACAGATCATGCGAAGGGAATGTTCGGAGGACAAGGATTTTTTTCAAAGAATTAATGCTTTCGTCAGTTACGGATAGCTTTCTTTACCTGAAGGTTGATAACGTGATGGAGCATCTAAAAAAGGAACTTTATGAAAAGATGCAACTGGGTAACAGATGACCCAATATATATGACTTATCACGATATCGAATGGGGAGTGCCGCTTCATGATGACATGAAACTTTTTGAAATGCTGATCCTGGAAGGAGCACAAGCTGGCTTGAGTTGGCTCACTATTCTCAAAAGACGTGAAAGTTACAGAATTGCATATGACGGCTTTGATCCTGTTCAAATTTCCAAATGGGACAGCAAAAAAGTTACTGTTTTGCTACAAGATCCTGGGATTATAAGAAACAACCTAAAAGTAGAATCTGCGATAGTCAACGCCAGGGTTTACCTGGAAATCACTGCTGAATTCAAAAGTTTTGATGAATTTATTTGGTCTTTCGTTGATGGGCGACCTATCCAAAACTCTTGGCAAGAAACAGGTCAAATCCCAACAACCACGCCTGAGTCAGAGACAATGAGCAAAGAACTCAAGCACAGAGGTTTTAAATTCGTTGGCCCGACTATATGCTATGCCTTTATGCAAGCGGTTGGGATGGTAAATGATCATCTTACTGATTGCTTCAGGTATGAGACTATCCGCAACAACACATAAGTGTCGCATTGACGCTGCCCCACAACCTGTTCTTCCTGTTTTTCTACTATTCTTCCTCTTACTCAGCCAGGTCCATGGCATTTTGTTCCAAAAAGCGGTTAATCAGTAACCTGGCAAGACTCCGCGGTGACGGCAGGATGGGGAGATTATCTGGGGAGAACCAGTGGGCATCCTCGATCTCATTGTTATCGATTGCCAGCTCTCCACCACCATATTTTGTAGTAAAACCCAGCATCAGCGAATGGGGAAAGGGCCAGGGTTGGCTCGCGACGTAACGAATGTCACGCACTTCCAGGCTCACCTCCTCCCTGACCTCTCGCTTGACCGCTTCCTCAAGGGTTTCACCTGGCTCCACGAAGCCGGCAAGCGGGCTGTACATCCCCGCAGGGAAGTGTGGTGAGCGGGCAAGCAGTATCTTGTTTCCGCTGGACACAGACATGATGACTGCAGGAGATAAGCGTGGATAACAGAGATGAGCACAGGCAGGACATCTTTTCGCCTGCTCCTGTTCATCATCCTCCATGGGAGTGCCGCAGACGCCGCAGAACCGGTGGGTGGTATGCCAGTACAGAATCTGTCGAGCCCGGCCGGCGACACTGAAAACATCATCAGATAATATCTGGAACAGGGAACGAAGACTGCGGAATTCCATTCCTGGCGGAATGGGAATATCATCCGGTACTTCAACGGCAATGCAGTCCAGCGAACCAAAGGTACCGAAATAACGGCTACAGGAATAATGACTGACAGGAGGCTTGGTGCCCGGGAAACAGGGAACCCTGGGTCCGGTCTCATCGGGAGACACCAGCATCCTGTCGCCCTGAAAAACGAACCATAAGGCTGGTTCTTCTCTCGTTCCTGATGGAAAAATCTGTGAGACAAACGGCAGCGGCATAGCTAATGGATTGCTATTGTACATACTTTAGTCAGTGCCTGTCCATAATTGGCTATTTCGCCCTCACTCTTCATTGCTCTCAAAATTTAATCCTCAGGTGAGTAACTATATCCCTGCGGTTAAATTCAGCCAATGGCTCAAATTAGAAATAAGGCTAACGCTGAGACAATCCAAGCGACTCAAGAAAACACGCCCAACTTTTCAAGAGAATGCTCTCTGATTGAGTCGTATTTTGAGACTTTTTTTCAAAAATCCCCTCAAGATCTCAATTTATCGTAATATTTCTTCAGATCATCTTCAAGGAATCGGCGTATTTTTGTTAAGTTACCAGAATGTCCCTGGCGAATATCTTTGGCCTTGCTCTTTCTCAAGAATTCATTGGTTTTTCCTGCCATTTTCTTCCAAAGATTTCTGCGGTATTCATTTTCCAGACTTACCAGGTCGCTGCTGTCTGAGAGTGTTTTTTGAAGAAGTCTTTTAAATCCGAAATTATTAAAAACTACCCACCCTGATGCCAGAGCACTGAAGAGAAGAATAAGGGGAAGGATCAGGTTCATGAAAGAAAAACTTCCTCCTCGCAGTACTGAGATAAGGGTTTGTTGGGGCAGGGAGACAAGGCTGTTTGTCAAGACATCGCCGAAACAAAACAGTCCGACACCAATGCCAACTGTTATTTTGCCGATCTTCCTGAAAAGCTTTCGCCCTCTCTGGGTAAATTCGGTCACGGCCTCGCAGACTATTTGCAGCTCATTTACCTGGCGGTCGATATCTTCCAATATATGATTCAGCCGGAGATTGGGGGCGGCATATATCTTCTCCACAAGCTCTTTCCTCTCCTGGGGCCACAAATCTGCAACCTTACGGAAATTTGCCACATCAGGAGAGTAGGTGAGATAAATATGAGGAATATCTTTGCGGCCTGTCATCTGGGACATGTTCCAACACAGGGTGCCGTAAGAACGGACAAGATCGCTGATGTTGTCACATTCATCAATTCGACTCAGGACAAAGATGATTCTGTCTTCACCGGATTTTTCAGGCAGAGTGTTCCGTATTGCCGAATAGGTCTCTTTGATGGTTCCTGCCTTATGGGGGTCAAACATGAGGACGATCAGGTCGGCCATTTTGGCAAATTCACCCAGCACCTCCATGTAATCATAGCCACGGTCTTTTTCCGTTGTGGCATCCAGCATCCCCGGGCTGTCAATGATGGCCATGTTTTGAAAGGTCGGTGAATTGACATTCTTCAGGCACAAGTGGGAGGTAAGCTTTTCGCCATATTTTTTGAATTTAACAAAGGGCAAACGATCGTCATTAATAAGCGTGGAGCCGGGAACTTCTTTTGGTCGATCATTTCCCTCAGAGGTTATCACAGTAAAGGCATCATCGGTGGGAGCCTGGCCGGTGCGCTGGATCTCTGTGCCTAGGATTTCATTAATCAAGGTTGATTTGCCAGAAGAGTAGTTGCCAATTATAAGAACAATGGGCTTCCATTTCATGCCTGATTCAAGGCTGCTGAAATCCATATTATATTTGGAAAACAACGGCGCTATCTTTTTATTTACTTTGTTCTGAAGTTCAGTCTGTAATTTAGTTTCAAGCATGAAAGAGCTCTCTGTATAACGTATTAATAAAACATGTAACTATTCACAAACATTAACGATGCGTAACGCAGCACTGCCACTATTATTGATGTTCAGCTGGCGGTAGGCTGCCAATGCAAATGCAGTGCGGTTGAATAGTCAGCAACTGGATTTACTAATTTGACAATAAAGTCAGGCTACTTTAACACACTAAGTTTGTGGCTGAAATAAAAATGTTAAAGAATTCAACAGGAGGAAAAGGACTTTTACAGAGATACCCTTTCTTTTTATGTTGAGAGGAATCTGAAATTGTGTATCCTGCACTGGGACGCTGGTAAGGAGAAAAACCAAAGATGCATATTCAGGCCACCTCGCAAAATTGCCTTTTTACCCAAGCTCTTCGTCACAGCCAAAAAAATAGTAATCACATATCAACTAGATACTGCGCTTTTTTTTCGTCTGGGCCTCGATCTTAGACAAAAAATCTAATTTTTAAAGGTACCCTTAAGTCTTTGCCATGGGAATAGAAAGGAGCGTGCATATGATTGATTGGCAGATCTCCCAAAAAGTCAAAATTCCAGTCACCATAGTGCTGGTGGTGGCCTGTTTTGCCCTGACCTATTTCTTTCATCATGTGCTCAGCTCCGGCAAGATCGTCACCCACTTCTACTATATCCCCATAATTCTCGCAGCCCTCTGGTGGCGCTACCGGGGCCTTGTCGTCGCTCTGGTCCTGGCTGCGTTCCTGGTGTTCAGCAGTTATTGGTTCAGGAATAACGCCATAAGCATCGATGATTTCTTCCGGGCCTGCCTGTTACTTTCCATTGCTTCGATTGTGGCTCTGTTGAGCGAGAGGATTCAACAGTCCAAACGGGAGCTTTATGAAAGCGAAGCCCGCTACAGAACAGTATTTGAGAATATGAGTCTCGGTGTTGCCATCTATCGGGCAGAGGATGACGGGAACCGCTTTGTCATTCACGATCTTAATCGTACCGCCCAGACCATTGATCAGGTCGATCACGACCAGGTTGTCGGGAAGGAGCTGCTGTCCGTGTTTCCCGGGGCAAAAGACTTTGGTCTCTACGAGGCCATGCAGCAGGTCTGGCGGACCGGGCTTGCTGCGTATCAAGGGGTCCGGTATTACAAAGATGCAAGAATAAGCGGCTGGCGGGAAAATTTCGTCTACAGACTGCCAAACGGTGAGATTGTTTCAGTTTACAAAGATCAAACCAGCCAGAAAGAGAACGAGGAAAAAACCCAGCAGTTGGCCTCAATCGTGGAATCCTCCAATGATGCCATTGTGGCCATGAAACTTGACGGCACCATAACCAGTTGGAACCCTGCCGCCGAAAGGATCTACGGTTACAGGGGCAAAGAGATCATTGGCGAATCAGTCAGTTCCATGATCCCGCCGGAACTGCAGAGACAGACCATGGACGCTCTAAATATGATTTCACAGAATAAGAGAGTGGAGTCGTTCGAATCACAACGAATCGGCAGAGATGGCTCGCTGTTTGACGTTTCAGTCACCATGTCACCGGTCCTTGATATAAGCGGGAACGTAGTTGCAGCCTCGATCATCGTTCATGACATCAGCAAGCGGAAGAAAATGGAACAGGCATTACTGTCAGCTCACGACCATCTGGAACAGAAGGTTCAGCAGAGGACCGGGCAACTGTCTGTTGCCAACGAAGAGCTACGCGCCGAGATAAGGCGTCGGGAAAAGGTAGAGGCTGATCTGCACAAGAGCAATGAACAGATCAAGTTATTTTCCTACAGAGTTCTCCACGATCTGAAAAGCCCGACGGTCAGCATCCGCGGCCTGACTAACCTGCTGCAAAAAAAGTATAGCGATAAACTCCACGAAAAAGGAACACAATTCTGTAAGCAGATCATCAAGGAAGCCGACCAGATAGCTACGCTGGTTGAAAAGGTGAACCAGTTCATTGCCACCAGGGAATCGCCCCTCACTATTGAAGAAATCCCGGTGAAAGAACTATTTCAGACAAACAAGGATGAGTTTGCCGCCCGGCTCAGTGAGCACCTGGTCACCTTGCTGGAAGAAGAAACCGCGGCTGTGGTCAGAGGGGATCGATTGGCACTCATACGGGTATTGAGGAATTTTGTTGAAAACTCTCTAAAATATGGCGGTGATCAGCTGTCGAATATTCGATTGGGCTATCATGCCACCGATGATTTCCATGTGCTCTCGGTCAGTGATAACGGCCAAGGCGTCAGAAGTGAGAACGTGCAGCGGATATTCGGCCTCTTCGAGCGTGACCAGACCTCGTCAACAATCGAAGGGACCGGCCTGGGACTGGCCATTGTCAAGGAAATTGCGGAACAGCATCATGGTACCGTCTGGCTGGAGAGTACGCCTCAGGTTGAGACAACTTTTTATTTTTCTATAGCCAAGGACCTCTGAAACCTGCGGGGAGAAAACATGCAGGCCGGCCACCTTCTGAGTCGAAGAGATTGGTTTGGAACAACACTGCGAAAACGAATTGCAAGAATAAGCAAAGAGCCTAAAGCTGGCAAACGTACAGGTCTGACCGATTTTTTATCATAATATACAAATCTTCCACTTTTTCCCCTGTTCTTCTGGTGCAACCACCGAGGCCGGCCAAACTGGATCATTCTTCTTTTGGCATACCCCCCAAGAAATGAGATTGCGGGTTCATAGCTTCAAAGACCACACGACTAAGGGTAGTACTGCGGAAAGGTTTGTGGATAAAACGGCATAGACCATTCGCCTTCATATCCTCGACATCTTCCTCTCGGGAAAAACCGGAAGAGAGAACAACCCGCACGTCCGGTGCTATCTTTTGCAGGGCTGCAAAGCAGTCTCGGCCGCTCATTTCCGGCATAATCATATCCAGAATCACCAAATCAAACGCTGATGGATCTTCCTCAAAGAGAGTGAGCCCTACCAGACCATTTTCGGCCGGGATTACGCTGTAGCCCAAACTTTCCAGAATAGCCTTGGCGGTAACTCGCATGATGTGCTCGTCATCGATAACGAGAATCTGACCGGTTCCCCGAATCACCTGGGGAGATGGAGGCAGGCTGACAGCATCTTCACTCGTTAATGGCAAAAAAACATGAAAACTTGTGCCTGTTTCTAACTCACTGTAGACAGAAATGGCCCCCCTGTGTTGTTGCACCACTCTGAAAACTGCTGCCAAACCAAGCCCTGTGCCTTCTCCCTGGACTTTGGTGGTAAAAAAAGGCTCAAAAATGCGAAGCATGTTTTCCGGTGCGATGCCATGGCCAGTATCACGGACTTCAACCGCCAGATAAGGACCAGGCTCTATGTCGAACGTACTCGCCTCACAGTAAAATTCATCTAATTGCATGGTATCGGTGGAAATAACAATAGTTCCGCCATCAGGCATGGCATGCGATGCATTGATACCAAGGTTAAGAAAGGCGCTCTGCAGTTGTGACGGGTCACCAATAACCATACTCGACTCAGCTGCCATGTCGGTTACAATCGGAATGCGACGGTCAAGAGTATTTTCAAGAAGTGCAATGGTATCAGTAAGCACATCATGAACGTTGGTAGCTGAAGATGCAGGTTGTTGTTTACGTGCAAAAGTGAGG
>Ga0180007_10005307_pt1 | contig 13153 bp, 15 predicted proteins | sample MM_PC_MetaG_FD_121122 | JGI IMG/M metagenome (GOLD analysis project Ga0180007, IMG submission 121122) | Groundwater microbial communities from the Aspo Hard Rock Laboratory (HRL) deep subsurface site, Sweden - MM_PC_MetaG | ecosystem: Environmental > Aquatic > Deep subsurface > Groundwater... | reverse complement strand
TTATCACAGCAACCAGGATCACGTTCGACCCATTGACCTTGGGCGTTCCTTCCGCCATCCCAATCAATTAAATTATCATTATCATTATCAACACCATCCTGACATTCAGATGTTGCATCACCTTCATAATCATCATTAGTATCCGCACAACCAGGATCGTTTAGATCCCTCAACCCATCTCCATCATTATCTCTCCCATCATTGCATTGACTTAAACGAGGTTCATCAACGTTTAGTTTCCCAGAAGTTAAGGGTTCGTCATTGCTGGAAGGAGATTCTACCACAAAGTAATAATCCGGGTCATCATCACCAAGGGGGTCATTTTCATCAAACCATTCTGGATAATATCCCTCAAAAGCAACTATAATTGTATTTCCTCTAAAGAACTCCACACCCTCTATAATGGCATATATGTCCTCTTCGGTCTCGCCACCTATATCGTCCTCATAAATTGTAAACGTGGCACGAGCAGATCTACAATTGTCATCGCCTTCAACAGACAAATAAACAAGGTCTCCAGAAGCGTATCCATCCTCCAACGCAGTACCCACCACATGAGCACCACTAGAAAGTTCGTTAAAGCTTTCATCACGCCATACTGCATTGAATATGTGACACGGCTCCGCAGGAATTTCTTCACATTCACTAGGATCTTCAGTTACATCGCAAGTCCAACCATCTTCTATTTCACAACTAGCATCACACCCATCTCCTCCAACACCATCACCATCATCACATTCTTCGTCACCACCATCTTCCTTCCAAAGCACACCATCGCCACATTTAGCATCTCTACAGGAATCAGTACAGCCATCATTTGAATTCTCATTACCATCATCACATTCTTCTTGCAGCCCATGACCATTAGGAGTTTGTTCTACACCATCGCCGCAGTATGTTAGCTCGCAATGAGTACTGCATTCTCCTCTTGCACTATTTTCATCTCCGAGGTCACATTCTTCCCCATAATTTTCTTCAGTGATCCCATTTCCGCAAACATCATTGCACACACTGGGCTCACCAGCGCAGCTCCACCCTTCTTCTATCCCACAAGTAGCATTACATCCATCTCCTCCAACCAAATCGCCATCATCACACTCTTCCTCAACATCATCTACCAGGCCATCCCCACATTCTTCTGTAGGTCTAGATACTGTTAAAATTGGAGATAATCGTGAAGGAACACCATCGCTTACCAAATTAAATCTGAATTGGGGGTTCTGCACACCTTGGAATACCAGTTCCCAGTTTGTCCATTCTAATGTTTTCCTCGCCCAAACCAAACCATCTTCAAAGATAAGATTTGCATTTATATATTCTAAATGATAAGGTCCCCTTCCCCTAACCTCTTTCAAATCAAATTTAATATCATTATTCTCATTACAATCCAAATCCATTTTAGCAAACAAAATCACCTCTTCTCCAGGTTGCTGACTTCCAGTTCCCCCTTGTCTATACCCAATTCCGCTTCCGAACACTCCCTCAGTCTCATCTCCAGAAGGAGTTAACCAATTCAGTTCAGCAAATTCACACCTACCAGGATCGCTACCATAACCTCGAACAAATTCCTCAGTATCCACCAAAGGAGCACAATAACCACCTTCTCCACTAGTATCGCACCCAAGAGCAACTTCATATTTGGGCTCAGGTCTACCAGCATTTACCCATTCATCCCGAGTATAACAAATAAACCCTTCCTCATACTCTTCTTGACAATCAATGTATTCTGGAGGCTCGCCAGCAGTAGAAATCAATGGCACAACATCACACTCTCCACTTTTAACTGCTTCATCAACGTCATCACCAACAAGAACATTACATTGCGCTTCGCAAAAAAGAAGTTTCTCTTCCCATTCAAGTATTTCATTACCATCGATTATACTAAACGAATATTCATTATCATTTTCCGTAGACCCACTCCTTCCCAGGGTGCCGCATTCTCCAGCCTCGCTTTCCCCAACACAAGAAACAAAATACGGGCCAACCGCATCCGCGCTATATTTATACAACACTTCCTCACCTAGAAGATCACTCATCACAGGTTCAGACCATGCTCCAAAGATATCTGTTAATTCGCCATCACAACAAGTAACATTTCCGTCCTGTATAACCTCTCCTACGCAACATTCCCAGGTTGCATCATTAGGCTCCAACCCAAACTCAAAAGGATTATTTAAATCTTCACAAGTCAGATTTGTTATTTGAGATTCATTCCCGCCAGGAACATCATCGTCTGTTCCATTGCCAGGGGTACCACCATCCGCGGTTCCACCCCCATTACTAGGAGTACCATCACCACCACCGGGAGCGGGCTTACAACAAGTTACTTCAACTTCAACACCTCTAAAATTTGAGTCACAATCAGGAGCTCCACACTCTGGATTTGACCAACTCCACCAAGAAAGACATCTAGGAGGAGGCTCATTAACACACCTATACGAACCATCATGTGCGCTTTTACAAATTGAATTTCCATCAGCATTCGTCCAAAACGGCACAGAACTAGTAATAGTCCTACAATCATCCAATTCAAGCGATGAACTAAGAATTTCTTGTTCACATCCACCCAAAATAAAAGATAAGACTATCAACAAAATCAAAATACCAATCCTAGAAAAATTACTCTTCAGCAATGCCATCTTTTAAAAATAAACCGCCGCTTTACTATTTAAATCTTTTTATCCAAATCAGTCATTTAGCAAAGAATTTATAACGCAAATTGCCCTAACAAAACTATGCTTCACAACAAAGAAATACTTGAAATAGCAAGGTCACTCATAAAAAAGAGAAAACTAAATCTAAAAGTAAAGTTCTTACCCTACAAAGATTTCATAAAGTTATCAAAAAAATCACCTTTAATAAGAAAAGTTTTAGCAGAGGGCAATGATTTTTATGACTTGGACGTTCCTTCTATTTTTTCACATAAAACAGATACAATCTATTTTGATAAAAAAATACTAACAAAACTATTACACGACGAACCACAATCAATCCAAAAACGATTCATAGAATCAATAACATATCACGAAATATTCCATTTCATAAACAAGCAAAAACTAAAAGACAAATCGCTTAATTCAGCCCTCCTTAGCGAAGAAAAAGCAGAAAGAGATTTCAAAAAATATTTCCCAGGACTCTCAGCACTAGGAAAAAGAATTGCAAAAAAGTATATAAACACATAAACTTCACAACAAAATATGCGCCTAATAACGTTAATAGTAGCATCACTCTTCTTAATTTCTTTAGTCACTGCAGAACAAATAACTCTCTTAGAAGCTCAATCCACAACATATAAGGGAATAGATATAAAATTAGTTAATGTGGGAACAGCGGTCACAGCAGCAGTTTTACAAGTGGGCAATACTAAAAAACCTATTTCAAAAAACAGAGAAGAAGACTTCGGAGACATAACAATATCCTTAATAGAACTCACAGAAGATACAGCAACTATAGAAATAACCCAAAAGGTAGAATGTCTAATAAACGAGGATTGTGACGACAACAAACCATGTACGGAAAATATTTGTACAGGTTTCAGAGAATGTTCTTTCAGGAAAACACAAGGGTGTGAACTAAATAATGAATGTAAACCAACAGGCTCTTTCGCAGACATCTCAAATAAATTAGTCTATTGTAATTCAAACTTTGAATGGAAAGAAAGAAAACCAAAAGACTCACAGTGCGAAAGCAATTATGAATGTTTATCAAACCTATGTGAAAATAACCTATGTACAAAACCCGTCTCAACAAAATCCAATGGAGGAGAAGAAAAAATGGCACCGCTTTGGCTAGTAATACTATTTGGAATTATTTTATTAATAAAAGGAATATTCTTTCTATATGACCCTAAAAAAGCTAAAAACCTAATAAGAAATCTTTCTTATTTACGGGAAAAAAATCTCAGAATATTTGGAATAATTGCTGTAGTAATAGGAATAATCTTAATAGTGTGGGCCTTAGCCTAAGTAGCTGAGTTCCTTTTGCTGCTTCATTTGGCCAGCACTTTTGCTTTTCTCAACAAGATCTTTTATTTTAGTTTCAAAGTTCTCTGCCTGAGCTATTAATGGTTTAGGATCTAATTTCAGTCCAATATACTTATCCAGAATTTCTATTATCTTTGCAGCAGCTCTAGAATCTGGCAAATTAGAATGGGTTTCAACAAAAAAACAATTAGTTAAGATTGTTTTATGTAAAACCATGGCTCCTGTAACCCCCATAATTATCCCATCTTTTAATCTGCCAAGCCCGGTTTTTTTCTCTAACTTTGAAACATTTTTTTCTTTATTTGTTAGATAGTACATATTGTTTTCTTCAGTAGCACTCCCAATACCTTCAATACAGACAATTTCTTTTGCTTTCAGCATCTTCCCTAAGCCCACAACCTGTTTTGCTATCTCCCACTCAAACCCAGTAACTGAAGTGATAGCATTTAAAATAATCAAATTATACTTCTTCGCATAAAAAATTCCTATAGGCTCAATAATCCTCCCTTTTTGTACAGCAACCATCGGAGGAACCTCTTCCATAATTATCCTGCCAATTTGAACAGCGCCTAAATGACTAATAAGAAATTCAGTAGCTATAGTACTAACAAGGCCAAAACCCGGAAAACCCTCAATAATTATAGGATTGCTCGGCCTCTTTTCTAATTCAATCTTCATAGTAGATTTAACACAAATCTGTATTTTAAATAGTTTTCCGTTAAATTTTTAAGTTTGATTTAATGAGAAAAGCATATGGGCCGTTAGCTCAGTCCGGAAATAAAGACTAACAAATCTTTTTTGGACAACCAGAGCACCTGAAACAACCTAATTGGTTGATAAGGGTTTACCCTTATTGGTGAAGCTCTTAACTGATCGGAGTTACCAGGTGGTCGCGGGTTCAAATCCCGTACGGCCCTTTTTTACAATGGAAACTTTACAAGAATGGGCTACAGAGTTAAAAAAAGTAAACAAACTTATAATCGTTGAAGGAAAAAAAGACAAATGCGCACTTGAAAATTTAGGGATTAATAAGATAGTAACCTTCTCAAATTCTTCTTATCTATCCATGGAAGAAATAAATGAAAAAGAAGTAATAATCTTAACAGACTTAGACAATCATGGAAAAAAATTTTACTCAATTTTAAGACATAACCTACAAAAAAGAGGAATAAAAATAGACAGAAAATTCAGGGAATTCTTGTTCCAAGAAAAGATTTCAACTATAGAATCATTGAAGATAGATCTCTAGCCTACTGGTAATCTCATTATAAAGTTCGTCATCTATTGGGAAACCCAACTCTTCAAATTCTCCCTTAAAATTTTTTTCAAAACTTACAGACAAGACCGCTACAATATAAGTACTTTTTTCAATAGGGGAAACACCATCGCTTATGAAATCAAATTCGCCAGATAAGCCCTCTTCAAATGCTTTCGCAACCTTCCTATAGGCATCCCATCCAAATTCTTCTCCGTATTCTATCATCTTGTAATCCAACGCCTGACTTGTAAGAACATCATTTATATCAAAAACGGAACCTTTTTCCAAATACTGCTCATAACGTTCTCTTTGAAAATTTTTTTCATTTTCGAAAACAAAATTAAGGCTATCAATTGTCTCACTATCAACCCCATATCGTTCTCTATTTATTAAGATCTCTCGATAGGTAAAAACTGCACTTATCACAGCCAAACTTTCTTGTAAAAACGGATCCGGAAAAGCCAAATCACCATAAAAGGAACTAGTCCCACCAAAAAAGTTGTGTCCCTGTTCATGAGCCATCACTTCCCAACGAGGATTACCATCATTTAATTCCGGAGAGGCAGAGTCTCCCAGTTCTATTCCATCGGATTTTGTGCTCCCATAAACTTCTTTCTTATAAGAAATCTTTGCACGATCGTAAGGGACAATTCCGTTATGCATATCTTTGAGTGCGATGTACTGCGCATCAACAACTTTTAAGATCTGATCTTTAGGAACCTTAGAAGAATCAAAAAATTCATCTGGAAATCCAAAAAGCACGGTATGTTCGCTAATTAAGCCATTAGTTTCTTCCTTCGGTTCGTTAACTTCCACAGAGGTATGTACTTGGTTCTCACAACCAATCGTTAAATAACATATTGAGATTAATAATAAAATTAGTATTGCAGGGGTTAAGAATCTCTTTTTCATACAAATTATGAATAGAAACAACTTTTTAAGTTTTATTTATTTTGATTCTTTAAACTTCTCATCAAATTTTTCTTTAGCCTTGTTTTCTTTATGATAAACCTGGTGCGAAGAAATTTTTTCAAAAAGTGCAATTCCTAACTGTATAACGTCCGACTGGTAATCTTTAAAACCTCTCTCAGAAATTATTTTTTTTGCCTCATCAATACAATCATTCAATAATTTAATATTCTCTTTCTTAGCAGCACCTTCAATCTCTTTTTCTTCCTCATCACTTAAAGAAATCTCTTCCCAAATGGGATAAGTACTTCCCTTCAAAGTCCTAGGGAAGGTTTTTGAAAAAGTCATTATAACAAGATGTTTTTAATTCTCTCAATATGCTCTGCAATCTTGTTTCCACTGTCAGTTAATTTTATTGTTTTAATTCTCCCTTGTTTTTCAAAGTCAACTAATTTAGCTTTTTCCATCTCTTGCAATATTTTTACAGCATGAGAATAAGTACAATCAACCTCTTTGGCCAACACAGAACCATAGCGATTTTTTCCGCCTCTCCTCAATGCAACAAGGATCATAGCGGGCTTACGTCTAAAAAAAACTTCGAATATGTCTTTTGTTATTTTCGCCAAAGATATCCCCCCAACTTATACTTTAAATAATATATTTCCTACCTATATATAAGCTTTTCCGTATGCCGAAATTTTGAATCACCACAACGTTTATTAAATAGTTTATTAAGTTTTCTATCATGCCGGATATAAGATATATAAAAGAAAATAGTAATCTCGTAAAAGAGAATCTAAAAAAGAGGTTTCAGGAAAATAAAATTCCTCTTATTGACAAGGTTATAACAGGAGATACAGAATGGAGAAAACTCAAAGGAGAGCTGGATCAATTAAGGCATGAAAGGAATTCTCTTTCTGACAGTATTAACAAGGCTAAAAAACAAAAAAATGAGCACTTAGCAAGATCCTTAATAGAAAAGGCAAAAGATCTGCCTGGAAAAATAATCCAAACAGAGGAAAAAACAAAAGCTCATGAAACAGAAATAAGAGAAATCTTAAATCAAATCCCAAATATGCTCCATAAATCTGTCCCCATTGGAAAAGACGAAAGTCAAAACAAACCAAGAAAAAAACATGGCACTCCTAAAAAATTTAATTTTAAAATTAAAAATCATGTTGAATTAATAGAGCAATTGGGCATCGCAGATTTCGATTCTTCAGCAAGAACCTCTGGTAAGGGCTTTTATTATTTGCAAGGAAAATTAGCGATCTTAAATCAAGCCCTAATGAGATTTGCTGTCGATTATATGTTGAAGAAGAAATACACTCTTGTTGAAACACCACTAATGCTAAGAAAAAAAGTTGTTGATGGAGTAGTCTCATTTGAAGATTTCCAAGATATGATCTACAAGATTGATGGTGAAGATCTTTATCTTATAGGAACAGCCGAACATTCTTTAATCGGCAAATACATTAATCAAGTAATCCCTGAAGAAAAATTGCCAATAAAACTTGTTGCAGTAAGTAGTTGTTTTAGAAAAGAGATAGGTTCTCATGGAATAAACGAAAAGGGGTTATGGAGAACACACCAATTCAATAAAGTAGAACAAATAGTCATCTGTAAACCGAAAGAATCCTACAAGTACTTTGATGAACTACTAAAAAACAGCATTGATATTTATAAAAAACTAAACATACCAATCAGAGAATTAGAATTTTGCTCCGGAGATATAGGAGACTTAAAAGCAAAACAAATTGATATTGAAACATTCAGGCCAACAACAAATCATTATGAAGAAGTAGGTTCCTGTTCAAATCTGACAGATGCGCAATCAAAATTACTAAATCTAAAGAGTGTAAACAAAAAAGGAGAAAGATTTTTTCCACACACCTTAAACAATACAGCCCTAGCAACTTCAAGAGCAATGGTTGCGATCCTAGAAAACTATCAACTAAAGGACGGCTCAATAAAAGTTCCAACGGTTTTACAAAAATATACGAGCTTTAAAAAAATAGAAAAAGAAAAATGAGTCAAGTCATCTGGATAATAGTTAACTGTAACAGCATTGAAGAAGCTACATCTATCGGCAACGAAATGCTAAAAAAAAGAATCATCGGTTGCTTTGATGTTTATCCTAGACATTTAGCTGCTTATTTTTGGCCTCCTAAAAGTGAAAAAATTGAAACAGCAAAAGGAGCAATGTTGATACTTGAAACCTTTGATGATAATTATGATTCTATTTCAAAAGAAGTAAAAAACTTGCACAGCGACGACCTACCCTTTGTGGGCTATACTGAAATGAAAGGTATTAGTGAAGAATATCTTAATTGGATGAATGGAGAATTAATAAAAAAATGAAAATACTTGCAGCTTCAGACCTACATGGAGACATTACAACAGCAAGAAAACTAGCAAACAAAGCAAAAAAAGAGAAGGTTAATCTAGTTATTCTGTGCGGAGACATCGAATCAGGAGATAATGCAGAAAAAATAATAGAACAATTTACTAAGCAAGACAAAAAAGTACTTCTAGTACCTGGAAACTGGGATTCTTTCGCAACTGCAGATTTCTCAGCAGACTTCTTTGGAGTTAAGAATATTCATGGCTATTCAGTAAGATACGAAGATGTAGGAATATTCGGTTGTGGCGGTGCAGACATAGGGCCTTTAACAAGAATTACAGAAAGAGAAATAATGGATACACTAAAGAAAGGTTTTGATAAAATCTCTTACATAAAGAAAAAAATAATGGTTACACATATGCACCCCTCGGGTTCAAAATCAGAATTCTCTGGTATAGAAGGAAGTAAATCAATTAGAAAAGCAATAGAAAAATTTAAACCAGATTTATTATTGCATGGCCACATCCATGAAGCAGAAGGTATTGAAGAAAGAATTGGCAAAACAAAGACTCTTAATGTTGGAAAAGAAGGAAAAATAATAAAAATTTAATTCTTTAGAATTTAGGCAACGTTTATAAAATTTATTAAAAATATTAATTTTAATGGTACAACTTATTATTTGTGAAAAACCAAGTTCTGCAAAAAAAATAGCGGAAGCTTTAGCAGATAAAAAACCAGAAAAATTTGTAGAAAGTAGAGTAACGCATTATGAATTAACTCACAATAAAAATAGGATCATTGTGGCTTCTGCTGTCGGACACTTATTTGCTTTAGCAGAAAAAGAAAAAAAGGGATGGACCTATCCAGTATTCGATATAGAATGGAAGGCCGCCTATGAAGTAAGGAAATCTGCAGATTTCACAAAAAAATATTATGATGTTCTAAAAAACTTATCAAAGCAAGCAGATACTTTCATTGTTGCAACAGATTTTGATATAGAAGGAGAAGTTATAGGTTTAAACGTAGTACGTTATATCTGCAAGAAAAAAGATGCAAAAAGAATGAAATTCTCAACTTTAACCAAAGATGAATTGATAGAATCCTACAAAACTGCTCAAAAACATCTAGACTGGGGCCAAGCAAACTCAGGGGAAACTCGTCACTTTCTAGATTTTTTCTACGGTATAAACCTTTCAAGAGCGCTTTCACTATCAATCAAAGCAGCAGGATCTTTCAAAATTATGTCTACAGGAAGAGTGCAAGGTCCAAGTCTAAATCTTCTAGCAGAAAGGGAAAAAGAAATAAGAAAATTCATCTCAGAACCGTTCTGGCAAATAGAACTACAAACAGATAAATTAAATGCGCAGCATAAAAAAGACAAGTTTTGGGATAAAAAACAAGCTAAAGAAATAGTAAAAAAAACAACAGGAAAAAAAGCCTTTGTAAAAGATCTCAGATCATCAACAAAATCACACTCTCCTCCAACACCCTTCGATCTAACTTCTTTACAACTAGAGGCCTATAGGCACTTTAGCATATCACCTAAACAAACCTTGAGTCTAGCTCAAAATCTTTATACCAAAGGTTACATTTCTTATCCAAGAACCTCCTCTCAAAAACTTCCAGTTTCTTTGAATTTCAAAAAAATCTTTTCAAAGTTATCAAAACAAGCAAAATACTCAAACCTAATATTAAAGTTACCAGAAAAATTAACACCAAATGAAGGAAAAAAATCAGATTCTGCACATCCTGCGATTTATCCGACAGGGGAGATAGGAAAATTAACAGAATACGATTCAAAGTTATACGATTTAATAGTCCATAGATTTATAGCAACGTTTGGCACTCCGGCTAAAAGAGAAACATCAACAGTAGAAATAGATGTAAACAAAGAAATTTTTTCAGTGTCCGGAACAAGGACTACAGAACCAGGATGGCATGTTTTTTATGGAAAATACGCAAAATTCGAAGAACAAGAACTTCCAAAACTAAAAATAGGACAAGAATTAGAAAATAAAAAAATAAACTTGCACGAAAAGGAAACCCAACCTCCAAAAAGATTCAATAGCGCATCAATAATAAAAGAATTAGAAAAAAGAAATTTAGGAACAAAAGCAACAAGAGCGCAAATTGTAGATTCATTATTCCAAAGACATTATATCCAAGAAAAAGCAATAGAAGTAACAGACTTAGGATTAAAAACAAATGAAACTTTAAAGAAATATGTTCCACAAATTCTAGACGAAAATCTAACAAGACATTTTGAAATAGAACTAGAAAAAATAAGAGAAGGAAAAAAACAACCAGAAACCGTTCTTGAGGAAGCCAAAACAATATTGACTAAACTTTTAAAAGATTTCAAAGCAAAAGAAGAAAAGATTGGCCAAGCCTTGCTAGAAGCAAATAGAGAAACACAGGCCCAAGCATCTTTAATTGGAAAATGTCCGAATTGCAAAGACGGTTTATTGAACTTAAGAAGAGGTAAGTTTGGCCAATTTTGTGCATGTGACCAATACCCCAATTGTAAAACGACATTCTCAGTTCCAAATAAAGCATTAGTAAGAGCCACCAAAAAAGAATGCTCCCACTGTCAACACCCAATGATTTCAACAATCCAATCCGGAAGAAGGCCCAGAGAAATATGCTTAAACCCCCAATGCAAATCAAAACAAGTAGATAAAAGTCTTTTAGACCAAAAAAAGAAATGTCCCAATTGCGGAAAAGAACTTATCGTAAAGAAAGGAGTCTATGGTGCTTTTTTTGCCTGTCCAGGGTATCCGAAGTGCAAACATATCGAAAATATAAATGGAAACAATAAACAAATAAAGACAGTCACTACAAAACCTTAATCCCTCTATCAATTATCTCAAATAAACCTTCTTTTTCTTCAGGTTTCTTCAAAGAAATCTTTCTAGGCTCTTTTTTCAATTCTATTAATTTTCTGCCCCACTTTTTTACCATATCCCCACCAACAATTTTAATTTCTCCCGTTTCAAGATTAGTGCTCACTTGATTTGTAACCAAAACCGAAATACCTCTTCTAGTCAATTCAGTTAAAATCCTCAATTGCCTATCCATCTTTTTATTTGTCTCAACAGGATTATCCCTAATCTCCTTCCTGTAATGTTTGCCTAGAGAATCAATAATAACCAAATCAATATTCACGTAATTAATTAATTGGTCTACCCTTTTACACTGATCTTCAAATGAATACACTTTCAAAAGCAATAACTTATCTAAATAATTCAAGTAATTTGATTCACATATTTGCATAAACCTATCCACAGAAAATCCATTCTCAGTATCAATAAAAACAACTTTCTTGTTTTTGTCTAATTGTCCTATCGCAGCCACAAGAGATAAGGTTGTCTTTCCCGATGCACCGGGCCCATAAATTATAGTTAATTCTTTGCCATATCCCCCAATAACTTTATCAAGGTCGTTGTTTCCAGAACTAATCATAGTAAACCTAAAATTCTTAAACTTTTAAAGATTATCAACCCAAACAGCCTATTTCTTTAGATCAGTAGGTTCTAAATTCTTACCCAGCTCAGAAAAAGGAAAAGGTCTTTTATTTGTAGTAAAAGTCATATACCTCAAGTACATATAAATCTGGGTATTCCAATAATTAACAAACTCAGCAAGTCCTTTATTTCTCTTTCCACTAAACAAGGCATAGAAAAAGTGAATAATAGCAATAATCTGAACCAGGGCCTTCCAAACACCTAAAATTATCCCAGAAACAATACCCACAACAATCCTCATTAAAGCTTCTGCACGTTCCCCCATATAACATCTCCAATATTTTGGGGTTTATAATCTTTTCTTAGCCTAGTTTTAAAATAGGCTAAAAGAGCAAATCGATAGCTTTATAACCCCCAAATTTGACTATTTATCCATCATAACTAAGGAGAGTATAAATATGGCAGATTTCGAAAACAGAGGCGGCTTCGGTCAGCGAGAAATGCATAAAGCAACTTGCTCTGAATGCGGCCAAGAATGCGAAGTTCCATTCAAACCTACAGAAGGCAAGCCAGTCTATTGTAGAGAATGTTACAGAAAAAGAAAAAGATTCTAGTTCTTTAGATCATAACAACTTTGTATTTTTTGTTGTCTAAACTATTAGACTTTTAACCTTTTTTCTTTTTTTATATATCTTTCAAAACCTAAACGAAACATTTATATACAAGTTGTATACACAGAAAGTATACACCATGGAAGACATATTTAATCACACAATTTTATGTAATAAGTGTAATCTAGAAACTAAAGGAACCACTATTTACAAAGGTGCATACAAACTTAGAGCTAAAGAATGTCCTAACTGCGGTAAAATAATCTACCACCCGATAGACCTAGAGGAATATAAAAACTTCAATAATATAAAAAACAAGCAATTTCAAGTAAAATTAAGGCTTGTAGGCAATTCCTATACAGTGTCCATACCAAGAGAAATCATCGAATTTCAAGAGGAAATGCACCAAGAAATTAATAAACTAATAAGCATGTCCCTTGAAGAACCTGAAAAATTATCATTGTTCTTTACAAGAAGGATAAGGAGTCTATAACAATGTTAATAGGAAAAGATAAGGGAGCAGAATCACGATTAAAAGTACAAGAAGCTCTGCAAGAAGAAGCCTATAAAGGCATAGTTAGAAT
>Ga0180007_10005306_pt1 | contig 13155 bp, 14 predicted proteins | sample MM_PC_MetaG_FD_121122 | JGI IMG/M metagenome (GOLD analysis project Ga0180007, IMG submission 121122) | Groundwater microbial communities from the Aspo Hard Rock Laboratory (HRL) deep subsurface site, Sweden - MM_PC_MetaG | ecosystem: Environmental > Aquatic > Deep subsurface > Groundwater... | reverse complement strand
TCCACATTTATTACATGCATAATTCTGTTCACAGTCGGAACTTCTATAGTCCGAGGATTTGCAGCAACTCTTGGTATGGGAGTTTTGATTTCTATGTTCTCTGCAATTGTTATTACCAGATTTTTGATGAAGCAACTTGGCAAATCTCCTCTTTCGGAGAATTTGGAAATGTTTGGGGTGAAGGTTGATGTCTGAACTTTGTCTGAACCATGATTTTCTTGATTAAAAGATTACCTTGATTTACGGAAATCATGATAATCAAATAATCCTTTTAATCATGGTTCAGACAATGGATATCAAGCAACCTGAGAAACCTGCCTAACCCCATTCTTCCTCCTTTCCAACTCTATGAACTTTCCTTCTCTTACAAGCTCTCGATCCCCCTCATTCATCGGCAGGCTTGCCGTGATCCTCTGATATTCAGCTGAAAGAAAACTTGTATTGCGCTGCACACTTATAGCCGCAGCTTCCCTGATTTCTCTGGCATCAAACTGTTGATTGCCTACTTCTATTCCGTCTGCGTTTGCTGAGGCGGACTGCTTTGTATGCTCAACTTCGTGATCACGAATATCTTTTGCAACTTCCTTATTAATAAGCTCATCCCCATCCGATTGAATGCTGTTTGGATCAATATCTATGGATCCTCCTCCCAACTGCGCCTGTCCCGCAACACCATCGGGCAACTCGCTTATGGTTATACCGCTTTGCCCCAGAATATCCCGAACATCTTTGGCAGTATCTTCCAGTTGACCTGCAACTTCCTCCATATCTATTTCCGGTTCTTCAAATACATCAAGTATGTCATCTCTGACTCCTTCTGTGTCTCCTGCAATGACCTGTCTGATATCTTCCACTTGCTCAAGCAGCTGAGCCGCTAGCTCATGTGCCGAGAGCTCCTGTCCTTCGACGGTGTCTTCGTATATGCCTCGTGCTGTCTCTGTGGTTTCCATGTGTCTGAAGAATAACGGACACAAATGCTATTGCAATCATCAAGGCATGTAAAACGTTATGTGGATTACTTTTTGGCTTGTTTAAAAGGAATACTCGAATACTGGAATATTGGAATACTGTGTATGCCAATATCAGCGAGGCCCAATATTCAAATAATCCAATATTCCATCGAAACTCCTAACCGGGGTTTATGCGTTCCGCCGGCTGCATGAGTGTTATTTTTTTTGTACAACATAAACGTATACGCAAAATTGTGATCTTCATCCGCCTCATGACGTTCCTGCGAAATCAATTGCCATTCATCCGCACCGCGGAGCGGTGCTTCTGAAGTGGATGATGTGTTAAATTCCGGAAAGAACGCATCCCCTCCTTCAACCTCCGTGTGAACCCTTGTCAGATCTATTTGATTTGCAAAAGGAAGAGCTTGGACATATATCTGTCCTCCTCCGATAATACAAACCTCAGATTCATCTTTTAGTAACTCCAAAGCCTCTTCGATCGAGTGAACTACTTCGCAACCTTCAATCTCCATATCCTGCCTTGTAACAACCACATTCTTGCGCCCGGGTAGTACGCGACCAATCGATTCGTGTGTTTTCCTACCCATAACAATCGGCTTCCCCTTCGTCGCATCATGAAAGTGTTTAAAGTCTTTTGGCAGATCCCATGGAATCTCGCCCTGCTTTCCTATGCAATTGTTTTCGGATGCGGCAGCTATTAATGAGATTATCATGGGTCAATAGAATATTAGATTATTTGCTTTACCACAAACAACCTTGGGACATTGGCATGCCACGTCGCACATGTGCGACGTGGCATGCGCGGGTGGGAACCGCGACATTGAAATTTGCAGTTTCAGCCTCCAAAATGCGAAGCGCCCGCAAAAATGTAGGAGGGGCGTAAAGGATTATATTTATTTAAGGGAGCTGGTTCATTTTTGCAGCGTAGCATTTTGGTAAGGCTGATCTGCAAATTTCACAGGAGCGGAACTTTTCTTCCTGCCCTGAGCTTGTCGAAGGGTGCTTCTTTCTTTTGGTTACAAAAGAAAGAAGAAACAAGAATCATACAGCTATCGGCGCCTAAATCGCCGGATGCGAATCGTAGTTAACTACTTCTATACATCAATATCAGATTTGCCTTTGAGTTTCCCATCTATTCTCTTCTCAAGTTTTATAATGTGTTCTTCCGGAGGCAACTTCTCCGGCATTGTACCTCCAATATCCTTTATTGCCTTCCTAACTTTGCCACCAACAACAAAATGAGTACGCGATGCTTTACTCTCCCCAATTCTCTTACCTTCATCAAGCTCTACATTCAATTGCTCGTCCGTCTGTGTAATACGAAAAAGATTGGCTGCGAGTTCCGTAGCTCCGGCTCTATCAAGCAATTTATCTCTGCCAAGTTTTTTTGCCTTTTGAATCTCCTTAGAAGTCATCCCATACAATCCCTTGTATCCTGCATCATTGAACCTTCCAAAATTTCTGACTCCGGAATCTTTTGCGGTTTTGAAAAGCTTTTTATTATGATCAGTTACCTCTTCACGAATTAGTAATCTTTTTTCGTCTTCAGTAAGGCCTTCATACAATTCGTGCTTCCTTGTTTGAACAGCAAAATATGTCTGCGCGAGTGCAATAGGCTGTTTTGATGAATCACCATTTTGAGCAATGAGATAACAAGCATACCTAGATAACTTATAGTCAAGAACCTCCTGAATCACTCCTTTACCAGCTTTTATTGGTTTCCTGATCTCAGGAAAGTGATCTAAAACATCTTGACTACTCGCTGTACAGGCCTTTTTGGCTTTACATATTACCTTATGAAAATTCTCCCATTTGCCGTAATCCAGAAGTGGCATCAATTCTCTAGCTTCCCAATATTCAATTCCATCTGCATCTACATGTTTTATGCTCTCAAAAGTTGTTCTGGCCGATGGCAATAAATTTGTCAGATCCTGCATATCAACAAATATAGATGGGTGTGCAATGTTACACCATTAAATACTACACTGCAATAGGAGCTTTTATAGCCGGCCACGGATCACACTACGACAGGCTCAGTGTAACCCCATTGGCTCAACGAACTAAACGGCTATTGGAGCTTTTATTGCGGGCCATGGGTTATAATTAAAAACCTCAATATCCTCAAACTCAAAATCAAAGACCGAACTTACCTGAGGATTTAATTTAAGCTGAGGCAATGCACGAGTATCTCGCTCAAGTTGAGTAACCGCCTGATCCAGATGATTCAGATATAAATGTGCATCCCCGAAAGTATGAACAAAGTCCCCTACTTCCAAACCACACTCCTGAGCAATCATATGTGTAAGCAAGCTATATGAGGCAATGTTGAACGGAACTCCGAGGAATACATCGGCTGATCTTTGATATAACTGACAACTGAGTTTCCCATTTAACACATAAAACTGAAAGGTTGTGTGACAAAGCGGAGGAGCACTGCTTTTTCCTTTTATCAAATCCTGAATATCCGCAACATTCCATCCACTGACGAGTAGTCGACGAGAATTCGGATTATTCTTAATCTCATCAATAACATTTTTAATCTGATTTATCTCTTCACCATCCTTACCCGTCCATCTTATCCATTGTTTTCCGTAAACCGGACCCAAGTCTCCCCATTTAGCAGCAAACTCATCACTTTCTCTAATTTTTTCTACAAATTCATCTAGGTTCTCTCCCTGATATTCATCACTCTTCTTATATCCCTCATACGGCCACTCATTCCAGATCCGGACATTTCGATCCACAAGGTATTTGATGTTTGTATCTCCTTTAAGGAACCACAAAAGCTCGTGTGTAATGCCCCTCATGTAGACTTTCTTGGTTGTAAGCAATGGGAAGCCCTCTTGGAGACTAAAACGCATCTGGTGACCGAATATGCTTAATGTGCCGGTTCCGGTTCTATCATCTTTTTTGACACCTTCGTTGAGGATTTTGCCGAGAAGATTCAAATACTGCTTCATTGGAATGTGATATTACACGGAAAATTTCAAATACCAAATGTCAAATGTCAAGTCAATTCCAAATGCCGAATTATAAATGACAAAAAAATGTCAAATAAAGTTTTCAGACCGAAGTTTTAGTGATAGTGTGCCTTAAAGAGATGATTGAATACAAAACATCAAAGGCACCTAAATTTGATTTAGAGGAACGAACTGCCAAATTTGGTGAAAGAATTATCGATTTCATCAAAACTATCCCCAGAAACAATATTACTAGTCCTCTCGTTGATCAGCTTATCAGATCAGCTACAAGTGTTGGAGCTAACTATATGGAAGCTGATGGCGCAGAATCAAAAAAAGATTTTAGGCACAAGATAAGTATTTGCAAAAAAGAAGCAAAAGAAAGTCGGCATTGGATTAGAATGATTGCAAACGCATGCTCAGAAAGAAAAACAGAATGCAGAGTGTTATGGAAAGAAGCTAATGAGTTGTCATTAATATTTTCTTCTATCGTTCGCAACACAGGTAAAAAGTGAATTATTTGTCATTCATCATTTGACATTGATTTGACATTTGTAATTTGACATTTGACATTAACTTTTTCGTAAAACCCCCGGACACTCCCCCTTAAACACACATTTATGACATTTACGATCCCTCGCGGTACAAACCGCCCTCCCATGACTAATCATAAGAGTGTTGAACCTCCCCCAATCCTTCTTTGGAATTATCTTCATCAGATCTTTCTCGATTTTTTCCGGAGTTGAATGAGTAGATAATCCCATCCTCTGACTCAACCTCATAACATGCGTATCGACTGCGATTCCCTCGAGCTTCCCAAATCCGGCATATAAAATTATCGCCGCAGTCTTGCGTCCGACTCCCGGGAGTTCAATCAACTCTTCCATAGTTCGTGGAACTTTACCTTTATATTCATTAATTAATATCTTACATAGCTTTTTAATATGCTTCGATTTAACTCTGAATGTTCCACAAGGTCTGATTAGCTTCTCAAATTCCCTCTGAGACAAATCACAATAATCCTGAGCCGTTCTACACTTCTTAAATAATTCTTTTGTGACCATGTTCACGCGTTCGTCCGTGCATTGAGCTGACAATATCGTTGCAACCGTTAGATCAAGTGAAGTTTTCCACCTTAAAAATGACTTTGGAGGAGAGTAGAGGTTGGAGAGCTGTTGGAGGATAGTTTCTGGTTTCATATCACAAGAATATTGAATGCTTATTGGCTTGTTGGCAATTAGCTTGTTGGCTATGTTCGGCAGCCAAAATTAGCCAACAAGCTAATTGCCAATTGCTAACTGCCATCCGAGTAAACAATAATGCACTAGCACTTTTTATCTTCAGACATGTATAGTCAGACTCCGATGTTACCAGCACTAACCGTCTTCGACGTGGAAACTACAGGCCTTGATCCAAACAGAGGACACAAAATTATTGAGATTGGAGCCATAAGGATCGAGGAAGGGAAGATATTGGAGGCAAATCCTTTTGATATGCTTGTTAATCCGGAACGTCCGATTCCGATAGAAGCTTCTCAAGTAAATAAGATAAGGAATGAAGATGTAATCTCGGCACCGACAATCGATCAGGTTCTTCCACAATTTTTAGACTTTGCATCCAATTCCCTTTTGGTTGCACATAATGCAAATTTTGATATGGGATTTTTGACAAAGGAGAAGGAGCTTTGCTGGGGGTTTATTGATCTTCCTGAATGTCTTTGTACATTAAGACTGAGCAGATCATTGTATCCAACTGAATTTCGACACAGCTTGGATGTTGTTGCCTTAAGACTTGGGATCGAATTACCTGCAGTACGACACCGAGCACTTCCTGACGTGCTTTTGACTGCACAGGCGCTGCTTCGAATGGTAGAAGGAGGAGATATTGGTTCAATTGAGGATTTGAGAGTTAAGGCAGGGGTTAGGCAGATGGCAAAATAATAAGTGAAAAGTTAAAAATGAAAAGTTAAAAGTGCTAAACTCAAAGTGTCCACTATTCACTTTTAACTATTCACTAATAAAATATGACGGTGCTGCCAATCGTCACTGGATCGAATAATCCTCTTCTTCGGAATAAGACAGAGAGAATTACAAAAGTAACAAAAGAAATCCTAAAACTTATAAAAAACATGAAAGATACTTTAAAAGATGAAGCTGGGCTTGGATTGGCTGCAAATCAGGTCGGTGAGCCGTTTAGGCTTTGTCTTGCCAAATTCAACGATAAAACAAATGTGATGATAAATCCTGATATCACATGGAAAAGCGAAGAAACAGATAATTCCGACGAAGGATGCCTTAGCCTTCCGGGATTAACGGTCAAGATCACTCGTCCAATCGAAATTACTGTTGTTTACTTAAACGAAAAAGGAGAAGAGCAAGAGCGAAAGCTTTCCGGAATGGATGCACGGATCATTCAGCACGAAGTTGATCATTTGGATAATATCCTTATTTGTGATTATGGTGAGGATGATGGGAAGAGTGCGATTGAGCTTTAGAAGAGGAAGAGGCAGAAGATGTTGAAGGTTCAGAGGAATATGCATTCGAATATTGGAGTACTGGAATATTGGGGAGAAGCGATTGGAAACAATAATGATTGATATATTCTCTTGTAATACCAATTTGCTTTTAAAAAGATACTAATCAATAAAACAAATTGCTACCTCCTCTCGTGCCCCGTAGCGTTTACATAAGCCAAAAATCAACGGCCTCAAGCTTGAGTGAATTAGTACTATTTTAAACGCGAAGGGGTATAAACCCCAATATTCGAATATTCCAGTATTCTAAATCTCCTTCATCTTCCACTTCCTCTGATTCCCCTCATAAGTTATCCTTTACCCATGCCAAACTTCGAAGCAGTAATAGGCCTAGAGGTACATGCCCAAATGAACACCAAATCCAAGATGTTCTGTGGTTGTGACAATGATGCATTTGGAAAACCTCCCAATACTACTGTCTGTCCCATCTGTATGGGGCATCCGGGGACTTTGCCGGCTCCGAATAAGGAAGCAATAAACAAAGCTGCAAAGGCTTCTATTGCAATAGGATGCGAGATACAGGAAGACAATCACTTTGACCGCAAGCATTACTTTTACCCTGACCTTCCTCCGGGTTTCCAGATAAGCCAGTACGACTTCCCTCTTTCCAAGGCGGGCGAAGTGAAGTTCAACGTAGTTGATGACAGCGGTAATAAAGTCGGAGATCAAAGGATCTGCAAGATCACAAGACTTCACATGGAAAATGATGCGGGGAAGCTTACGCACAGAGGAGATAAGACTTTGTGTGACTACAATCGCGCAGGAACTCCGTTGATGGAGATTGTAACTGAGCCTGATCTTAGGTCGGCTGAGGAGGCAGTGGCTTTCGCACAAGAGTTGAGGAGAATTTTGATTGCAGTTAATTCATCCGAAGCGGATATGTTCAAAGGGATGATGAGATTTGATGCTTCTATTTCTATCAGAGAGAAAGGGGCGAAAGAACTAACTCCCAGAAGTGAGATCAAGAACTTGAACTCATTCAAATCACTCGAAAAAGCACTGAATTACGAATTCAAAAGACTTTGTAAACTTTACGAAAAAGAAGGTAAACACTTAAAGAATGATATTACTGTGGGATGGGTGGATGATGAGGAACAAACCAAGATGCTCAGAGATAAAGAGACTGCAATGGATTATCGCTACTTTCCTGAGCCTGATATTCCTCCACTGCATTTTACTAAGGAAGACATTAAAAAACTTAAGTATGAAATTCCTGCTCTCCCGAGTGAACTTAAGACTAAGTATGAAGAAATGGGATTGGAAGACTTCGAAGTGCGGATGCTCATAGATCAGCCCTATTCCAGAAGTGTTTTTGATGCTGTGTATGAGAAAACAGATGATATAAAGCGATCACGAAGCATTGTTCTAACGCAATTGGCTGGAATTGTTAAAGCCGAAGGAGATAATTTTAAAAAGCCTGATTTAGATTTTATAGTCGAACAACTAACCGAGCTAATTGCAGATAGTAGAATTACAAAGAATCAGGAAAAAGAATTCCTAAGTGACATTGTAATTGACGGGATGACAGTTAAAGAGATTGTTGAATCAAAAGGAGTCAGGGATGTTGATGAATCTGAAATCGAAGAGCTTGTGAACAAAGCAATTAAAGCAAATCCTCAGGCAATCGAGTCATTTAAGGCTGGCAAGGAACAGGCTCTTGGTGCGGTTGTTGGGTGGGTGATGAAGGAGTCGAAAGGCGAAGCTGATCCGGCGAAGGTTAATGATATATTGAAGGAAAAAATTGATAATTGATAATTGATAATTGAAAATTGGGTTATGATATTTGTGATATCAAACCATGAGTCGCTTTAGAATTATCAATTTTCCATTTTCCATTTTCAATTAAACAAAAACTCTTCATCGACATACAAAAACTATCCTACACCCTCTCCATATACACCCCCGTCTCCGTATTAACTTTGATCTGATCTCCTTCGTTTATGAATAGAGGAACCGAAACCTTCGTCCCATTCTCCAGTTCCGCAAACTTTGTCCCTCCCGTTGCCGTATCCCCTTTTACTCCCGGCGGAGTTTCTATTACTTTTAAATTAACAGTAGGAGGCAATTGAATTCCTATTGGATTGCCTTCGAACACACGCGCATCAACTTCCTGTCCTTCAACCAAGAACTTTGCACCATCGCCGATGATGTCTGAGTTAAGCTCAAATTGATCATATGAATCCAAATCCATAAATGTAAAAGTATCACCGGAGGAATATAAGAATTGAACCTTGCGGAATCCTGTGTCCGCAGGCTGCAGCTTTTCATTTCCCTGAAACGTTCTTTGAACAACACTCCCAGTTTTTAAGTTCTTGAGCTTTGTAGCCATAACACCACCCTGACGCCCCTGTTTGCTGAACTGATTCCATGTGATCAGATATGGATCACCGTCTACAACTATTGTGCGGCCGGATTTGAGTTCAGCGATTGAGTACATGGGACAGAGTTTGTTTAGTTTCGTGGCAATCGTCAAGTTAATAGTTAACTAGTTGACTAGTTTGCAAGTTAACTAGTTCGCTGAAATAGATAGTATCTAATGCTCAAAAAACTCGAACTTGTAACTAGTAAACCTGTAACTAGTTAACTTTATCCTGCCGCCCTCGCCCACTGCAACCTGATAATCTCCTTCCTAACCTTTAACGGAAATTCCTCCGGTCCACCGGGCAATGCGAATCTTAGTTTACGTAGTATTCTTCCTTGATCAGGATGACCATCCAGAGCCTTTAATTCGGATACAAGCTGATTAATTCGCGGTTTTTGCATGTGGTAAATAAATATTCGATCCCTTATTCCCTGAACTATGGCATTTACTTCTTCATCGCTAAGAACAGGAATATCTTCGGTTTGTGGGGGCAAATATGCATATACCTGCGTAACTACCAATGGATCAACTGTTTCTCCCCTTGCGTACATGTCAGACAAGATAAAGGCAAACTCCGAAAGGAGCATGCGTGCCTCCTTGCGTACTTCCGGCTTTAATTCATTAGCTTCATTATCAAGTACGGCCAGTTGTTCACGAAGTCCTTCCCACGTTTCTCCCAAACCAACAGGCCCCTCGCGATCAACCTTCTGAATCAATGCAGTTATGGTATCCAGCAAAAGTACTCCCTGTACATCTGATAAACTTACTCCACCGTCTTTTTTTGGCAACTGAGTGCCTGCTTCCAATACCGCTTTCTTGATAAGATAAGCATCGTCATCAGGAAGTGCGGCTGCCACCTGCCCCGCCTGAATAGCAATGGATTCCTGTATTAACATCTGAACGAGTTCATTTCCGGATCCGGTTGCCATTGTTATAAGTGAATCACGGTAATCTTCCAGAGGAATTATCGCTGCATCTGTTGCTCCTCCTTTGATTAGGGCGGCTACTTCGTCCAGCCTTGTGCTTGCCTGATCCAATTTCTTTTGTGTTTTCGCCTCTTCTCCGAATGTCAAAAGAACATCCACTTTTTCGGCTATTCGTTTTGCCGGATAAAGAATAGATGTTGGAAGAATACGTGCACGTGCAGCACGACGCTCCTGTTGCAATTGAGCTATGTATCTGCGATGCACCGCATCACGCTTAAGATTTTGTACCACCCAATTGTCTTCGTACCTGTCTTCGAAAATCTTTTTAACAAAAAGAATACCTCCTTCGGAAAGACGTGTCTGTTCCCCTGCCACCAAAAAGACATCCTTGTCGCCCTGTGTAACATGTGTTCGACGATCCCATATTTCAACATCTACGGTCTTCTCGCTCTCCTGTATGGAAACGCTGCCCTCCTGTACTTTTATAAGTCCGTAATCCGTTCGGACATTGATACCCTTAAGTGGAGACGGAACAAGCCCCTGCAACCAGATTCTTCCGGTTATAAGAGTAAGAGTCGACTCGAAATATTCGTCTATCTGAACGGGATCACTTGTATCGTGCACCTGAACAGTCGTCCATTCATCAAGACGCAAAACTCCGTCATCGCGGAACACTATACTTGCCTCACCATCATGTGTTCTAAGGAGCGTTCCGGGTTCCAAAACAACTTCTTCGTTAACAGGTTGCCAGAATCCTCCGACTGAGATGGTTACTTCTCCTCGTGTTGGCATCAAAGTAACTTTACTGTCTGCAATTGTGCTTGGAACAATAAACAGTTGAGGTCCGGCTTTTACAAACAAAGCGAATATGATAAATGCCGCTACCCATTTGATCGTATATTGTCTGCGAACAGTAACATGAACAGGTACTCTGGAAAAACGCTTGTGCAGATGACCTCTCAAACCTGCCGGAGGAGCCAGTAATTCGCGTAATTTATCCAGTAATGCTGAGCTCTCCGGAACATCAATTCTATTAAGTATTCTGGCCCAAATCCTGTCCTTGACGCTGTCTTCCGGCTCCAGAACCTTGCTTATGCTGCTTAAAGAATCGGCATGATCCAAGCGAGTAGAAATTCGTTTCCAAATACGCTCTTTTGCCCCACCTGATGGTGCAAGGTCTCTCTCGAGCCTATTTTTTAGCGATTCTTGCGACATTGACATAGATACAAACGGGTAATAACGGCTTTTGTTACAGGTTTTCTTTGATTTCCGGTGGTAAAATATCCTTTAATTGTTGTAAAGCTCTAAACTTCATAACACGGATTGCACCAACGGAACACCTCAGAACCTTGGCTGCTTCTTCGTGGCTTAAATCTGCTATAAAACAAAGTGACAAAACTTCACGATAGCGCTTAGGAAGTTTTGCGAGCGCTCCCCTTACTGTCTTTAGAACGTAATGCCTGTTTACACCTGCATCTGCACGATTAAGTTCATCCGGATCACTTAAATCTTCCGGAACTTCTTCCCAAGTTTTGCTCATCCTGTATGTATCTATTACTTCGTTTCGGGCGATTCTAAATAACCACGCTCCAAATGGAACGTTCTTACGCTCTTTGAACGTATGCAATTTCTCCCATGCCTTAACAAAAACTTCCGCAACCAGATCCTCCGCCACTTCCCGTGGAACCCTGATCGCCGCATAGCGATATACGGATGCAAAATAATGGTCGTAAATCTTGGAAAAAGACTGCGTGTCCCCTTCCCGTGATTTCGCAACGAGACTCATTATTTGCTCTTCAGTGATGCCACCTTGTTCCATTAGACCGCAAGTATAGGGGAAAATTTATAAGAGAAAACGGATTTATTTGCCTTTTTGAATTATTTTCTTATGAGCAATTGGCTTATTGGCAATTGGCAATTGGCCGGTATTCTTCGTTAATGGCATAAAATACTTCGATAAACTCAGTACAGGTAGCTAATTGCCAATAGCCAACTGCTAATTGCCAACCAGTACCTACTCCCACTCAATAGTCCCCGGTGGCTTACTGGTCAAATCATAAAACACCATATCAACTCCATCTAATGCTAGGATTCTCTCCGTCATTTTCTTAATTACTTCTTCGGGTAGTCTGGATGCATTTGCAGTCATTGCATCGGTGGAATCGATTGGTCGCAGAACTACCGACTGCCCTCCCTCTGACGTTCCAAATGGAAGAAGTACAACCGGGAACTGCCATATTTTTTCGTAAAGATCTGCATTGTGCATCTCTTCAAATACAATCTGATCTGCCTCTCGCAATAGATCAGCTCTCTCACGATTAACATCTCCGGAAGTGAATACAAACTCAACTGGTTCAGGATGTGATGTACATTTAAGCACTCTATTAATCTCCGGATCTTTGTTCGGAATTTCCGTCGACTGACTCCATAACTCATCTGTCACCTCAAAAGGATTCTCAGAGAAAACTGCAAGTGCATATCTGTAAGTCCTCCCATCGCCTTGCACACCAACTGATTTAACTGGAAGTATGGCTGATCGTTGGGTGTTGATTGTTGATTGTTGATTGTTGATTGTCGACTCAGAACATAAAATTCTTACTCCAAGTCCAGGACCAGGAAATGGGTGACGCCACACTAAATCGTGCGGCAACCCCAGCATTTCCCCAAGCTCACGCACTTCATCTTTATACAGATCCTTCAAAGGCTCAATCACTCTCCCCTCCTCAATCATCTTTTGAACTGCTTCGACCCGATTATGATGAGTCTTAATCTTATCCGCATGCTTTGTTCCACCTGTTTCGATTGTATCGGGATAAATGGTTCCCTGCCCCAACATCCACTCATCGACATTCGACAACGTAAAGTTGCGTGGCAACCACGTTGCTTTACGCAATCGACCAGCCTTCGCCAAGGCTACAGCCGGCAGGCAATCGACAATCGACTCCCCTGATTGTCCGGATTCCGGATTCCGGATTCCGACACCTGCAAGTCCCATTTCATCAAAAACCTCTTTTTGTACTTCAATAAACGTATTCCCAATTATTTCTCTTTTCTTTTCCGGATCATAAACGCCTTTCAGATTTTTAAAGAATCTATCTGATGCATCCTCCACTCTCAAGTTCGGCAAATCTAAATCCTTGAACGCTTCCTGAATTAACTTCACCTCATCCTTTCTCATCATTCCTGTATCAACCAACAAACCCTGAACTCTATCAGCTCCCAATACTTGATCAAGCAGAGTGAACGCAACGGAAGAATCTACACCACCGGAAACAAGCATGAAGACTTTGCGATCTCCAACTTGAGTTTTGATTTCCTCGCTTACAATATCTTTATATCCCGACACTGACCAAGGATCAGCATCGCACAACTCTACAAAGTTCTGCAAAATCTGATTACCATG
>Ga0180007_10005305_pt1 | contig 13160 bp, 18 predicted proteins | sample MM_PC_MetaG_FD_121122 | JGI IMG/M metagenome (GOLD analysis project Ga0180007, IMG submission 121122) | Groundwater microbial communities from the Aspo Hard Rock Laboratory (HRL) deep subsurface site, Sweden - MM_PC_MetaG | ecosystem: Environmental > Aquatic > Deep subsurface > Groundwater... | reverse complement strand
GAGATGCTGTAATGCGGATAAGGGAAGGAGGTCGTCTTCGGTGTATTGTCCCATCTTGTTTCTTAGTCTCCGGAACCTGCAATATGCTTTTTTTTACATATTGCCTTGTCGCTGGAGTCCCGGCTCCCGAGGAGTTTTCCGTCTCCAGCAGTTGCCGTATTCCCTGACAACTATATCCTCTTGTAATAAAAACACCTCACAGCAAGCTATCAATCCTTGACATACAAACCTGTTCGTCTTACATTAATCTTACCAACACTTTATCAGGAGGCTTAACATGCCAACCACTATTCTCTCAAGCAAGGGCCAGGTTATTATCCCAAAACCGTTACGGGACACTTACCATTGGAAAACCGGGCAGCGTCTTGAAATTATCGAATCAGGCGAAGGCATTATACTCAAACCCGCCAACCCTTTCCCCGAATCGACCGTTGAGGAAGTATCGGGCTGCCTCGACTACCAGGGCAAGCCGAAATCCCTTGCCGAAATGGATGAAGCCATTGCCATAGGTGTCAAGGAGACTTTCCGTGATAGCGATTGATACCAATGTTCTGGTCCGTTTTCTTACCCGCGATGATAAGATCCAGCATGCCAGGGCGGAAAAAATTTTCCGCAACGAATCGATTTTCATACCCGATACGGTGTTTCTTGAAACCGAATGGGTCCTACGTTTTTCTTATGGATATCAGCCTGATGCCGTCTTCACTTCATTCAAAAAACTCCTTGGCCTGCCTCATGTATATGTAGAAGACCCCGATCTCCTCTTAAAAGCGATCGAATGGCACGAAACCGGCCTGGATTTTGCCGATGCCCTGCACCTTGCCGCCAGCCGGGAATGCGAAACGTTCGCCACCTTTGACACCGTCTTAATAAAACGGGCAAAGGGACTGACCAAATGCAAGGTCAAAAAGCCGTAAGACAACCTTCTCCTGAGTTCGTGCATTTTTTGCAACAACTGTTTTTTCGACAATTCAGCCGGTTAAATATTACGCAATCGTGTATATCCAGCAAGCGCCATCCATGAAAAATCAAAAATGCCGTTCTACTTCCTTCCCTTCAGCCGCTTCCGGCTTTCCGGCTCGGTCAGGTAGTTTCCCGGACTGACCACCTTGTCGCCGGTTTCAATCTCCAGTTTCTTCCGGGCATCGCCGGAAATTTTCCCGCCCTTCATAGCTGCGGTTTTATTTTCACCAAAGCCTTGTGCATCCTGCTTGCGGGCGATTTCAGTGGTGGCCGCCTCGCCCAGCATGGAAAAGATCAATTCCAGATCGTTCATGTGATCGCGCAGATTTTCCCGCTCCAGCCCTTTCAATTCCTTATACTCGGAAGGTGTTAAACCAAAGGCGGCCTTGGATATCTCGGAAGTAAGAATGGCATATTCCGGCTCACCCTTGACACCACGATTTTTCCATTCATCGGTCAATTCGGCCCGGATGGCAATGCCGCGCATCCGTTTCTCGATCCAGGCGTCGGAATAACCCTTGGCCCGGTAAATGGACTTAGTCCTCTTGGAAGCCAATTCCGGGTCTTCGATCTCCTGTACTCGCTCATACCCGACCTTGGCCAGCCAGCGCTTGAACGGCTCTGCCTTTGGAGAAGGTATTGACTGGATGATGCGAAAAATTCCCTCGGTGTTGGCGCAGTTCGTCTTGCGCCTCTTCCCGTCAGGGGCAATTAATTCAAGTGGGGTACAAATTGTACCCCAGTAGGAATCAAGCTCCGGGTCGCGCCGCCGCATCTTCTTAATATATTGACGAGTATCGGCGCTGTCCGTGAGCGCTTCAACCACATCGGCAACGGAAAACCACCACTCGTCATTGTGCAGAATCCGTCGAATTTCCTTTCCTTTAAAAATAACCAGTTTGTTTTCCATTATCCATTCCTTCAGGTTCCTGCAAACATTAACAAAATCGCCTCAACCCCGCTCTCCGGCAGTGACCGAGGCAGCCAACCGTCGGACATTGGCCGTCGGCGACCGCGTCAGCCCGACAAGCTCCGGTAAAACGGCCGGATCACCGGAATTGCCCAGTTCCACGGCCCGCTCACGGAATTATTTTTCGAGTTTGGGGTGCATTACAGCATTTCGATCAATTTAACGCCGGTGGAGGCTGCGCCTTTGGCAAAACTCACCTTCGTAATATGAAAATTTAGTTTTCAAATGAAACACATTCATTCATATTATGGTTTCTCTCAGCTTACTCCTCTGCCGATATGTAATGCTGACGTCACGAAACGGATGCGGAGTAAGTCATCAATATTTCCCAAGCTTACTCAACAACCGCTCCCGCATCCGCGGCTTATCATCCGAATAAAGCGAGATTAATTTCTTTCCTTGCTGTTGATAAAGCTTCTGTTTCTTGAGCATACCGATCTTGTAATCAGCGGTTTCCATACCCCAATACTCGATATACACATCGAATTCCGGCAAGTAGAAATCGGGCCGGATGGCGTAACCGTCAAGAATGCGAAAGCGCTCGTCATACCGATACCTGATCTGTTCCGCATCAAGGACTTCACAGACCAGCCGCTCGCCGTCTGACTGCACCCAGGTGCCGTCCTTGGCCCGGATATTCTTCTGCAGCTCCACCTTGGTTTCAAAGTTGCGCCGCTCCAGGAAAACCTCATCGAAACAGTAATTGCAGAAGGGCCTCTGGAAGGCCTTGTGGCTGCGGACATACTCGTCCGGCTCCAGCTTGACGCCGCACCGCTGGCAGAAGTGGACGGCCTTCTCTTCTTCGATCCGACCCGCTTCTTCAATAAGCTCGATGGCCCTTCTGGCGCCTTCGTTGTTGTACTCCTTTTCCACCGGGCTGATGGCCATATCACGCAAATCGGCGAGAGCACATCGTGCCGCGATTCCATACGCACTCAGAGCCTTGGCCGCATACTGCCGCACCTGCGGATAACTGTCCTGCAACAGCTGGTGCAGTGCCGCCACCGCCGCCTTGCCATCGGCAATCCCGGCCAGCTTACCGATGGCCGACGCTGCCAGCCGACGCACATTGGCCACCGGCGACCGCGTCAGCTCGACAAGCTCCGGCAAAGCTGCCGGATCACCAGAATTGCCCAACTCCACCGCCCGATCACGGAATTGCTTTTCAAGTTTTTGGTGCATTAGATCATTTCGATTAATTCGACCCCGGCGGGAGCGGAGCCGATAGATACCTTGTAGTCGACAAACGATCTTGGTGGAGCCTCACCGCAGTCCTTTTCAACCTTGACCAAATCAAAAAGCTTATGGGCCGGGGCATTGCCAAGATCAGTGTCGTGTTTGAAGACGAACAATCTTTGAGCGTTCATTCCTGTTCTGGCAGCTGCGGGGTCATGGTCAAACATATTTTTCAGAGCGGACCAGAGCATTTTTAAATCCTCTTCGGAGAACCCCGTCTTATTTGCCAGATGCGCTGAAATATACCCATGGACCCGATACAGGCCATAGGGAACAATTGACTTACGAGCACCTAAGCCTTTGTCATCAGGCTTATCAACACTTACCGCTGCTGTCCGTGACATTGGTATTTCTTTCCCCACAATCTGGTCAATGCTCTCCGCAAAGCCTAGCTGTACGGGCCCTCTGATTTGTCCGCACCGCGCATCACCTGTGGACATAACTGCTCCGAAAGTACGTACGTCAAAAAAGTTTTTACACATCCATTGCGCGGCTTTCTTCTCTTTAGAATCGATGAACAATTCTCTAATGACTGCCTTTGCGGCAGGAGATAAGAGTTTTGTGTTAGCCGCGTCATCCTTTTTCTTTTTCTCTTTCTCTTTCAGACTCTTGGCTTTTTTCTTCGTTTCTTCCAGATCTGCCAAAGACAAAACTAAACACGGGCGATCTCCGTCAGTCGAAAACGCAATCCATCATCAGCATAGAAGGTGTCACGCTTTTACTGTTCAGCTCATTTCGTTTTATGGCGGTGAACGATATTTCATTGAACACATAGATACTCTGCACATGCCACTGAATAGCGGGCTTCCAGCAGATCGCTTCAAAGATTCCGCGAACCGCTGACGGGGTTGGCACCTCATAGCTGACCCGTTCTGTTTTAAGCTCTGGCCGTGTAAATATTGCCAGTGGACCTTTTGCCCGAAGACTTAAGGTCGGGCCTCTCTTTCTTTTTATCATGATTCCTCCTTTATTGAACTAACACCGAACAGTCGGGAAAAAGGTTTTCTTCTGAAATTACCAGACCGAAACGTTCATCATAAAGTCGTTGATAGGGGGGCGTTAAATAATAGAAAGCTTTTTCATGCAGTGAATCGATTGCACCTACTTGGTACAGTTTGTCAAACTCTGGCGAATATATCTGGACGATAAAAGGTTGGAGGGCTCTGAAGTCATCATGCGACGGCTTAAATTTCGCACGAACTATTTTCAATTTGTCATATGCGGTTTTGTAGGGAACAACAACTGGATATGTTTCACTGTCAATCATTCGAAAACGCTGGGCAATTTCAGGAAAATCCAGCTGTGTCCGAGCATTTTGAACTCCCGCCCCGTCCAGTTGGACGCCGGAGTAAAACAATCGGAAATATGTATTGTAAAGCTCAGGCGAACTTAGGTCCAGAGAACCGTCCGCGCAACAGGCAGCACCATCTGCTGCACTGGCATTCATTAAGCTTTCCGTAATACTTTTTCCTAAACGAAGGACTCCTGGCGGAGGGTCTGTAGGCGCTCGAAAAACAATCAACCGCCCACCTTCGACAATCTTACCTTCGCGATTACAGCGGCCCGCTGTCTGTGAAACACTGTCTAGCCCGGCTAATGCCCTAAAGACGACAGGAAAATCAATGTCCACGCCGGCCTCAATCAATTGCGTACTTACCAATCGGACAGGCAATGACAAGTCTTCCACGCCCAAGTTTTTTTGACCTCTGCAAGGATGTGCTCCCGATGAGCAGGACACATTGAAGCCGAGAGGTGATATGTTCCCTTTGGCAACAAATCGGCAAGCTCTCGGGCATCTTTTCGTTTGTGAGTGACCACCAAAACCCGTTGCATGTTTTCCGCAAGAATCCGCTTTGAGATATCGGAATATTCCATTACACCATCAGTTTCCCATGTGACATTCACCCGAGCTAAATTACGCGCCAGCTTCATTGTGTCTGGGATTATCTCTTTCACCTCTTTCAAACCACACGTGAATGTTTCACGTTCTTTCAAGGCTGGCTGAGTTGCGGTAGAAAGAACAATGGAGCAACCATAATGCTCACGCAATTCCCGTATCGCGTCTAGAATCGGATATAAAAGTTTTGGCGGCAGGGATTGAACCTCATCAAGAATGATGACGCTTCTGGAAATATTATGTATCTTCCGCAACTTAGAGTTTTTTTTTGCGTAAAGCGATTCAAAGAACTGAACGTTTGTTGTGACAATGATGGGAGCGTCCCAATTCTCCGACGCCAGGCGATTTCTCTCAGTGTCTTTTTCCGGAGTCAGATTTGAGTGATGCTCGATCACGTTTTCCTTCCCAAAGATTTCTGCATAGACCGATGCGTTAGTTTAATGATTGGCTGGAAACCAGGTCGTTTTGGTGTATCTTGGTTTCTTTTTTCAGCATCAAGCCAATCTGCATCAACGAGGCAGGAATGAAGCATCCGTATCCAAAACTCTAAACTTTTCTTCCATTCTCCAATCTCTTTTTCACTGGACGGAGGTCTCAACCAGACAGGCCAGTCGGGGAGTTCCCTCGTTCGCAGCTCGTCAGGCACATTAATTATTGCATCTCGAAGTAATTGGCCGGCATTCTTTAATCGTCTCTGGAGAGCTTCGCCATTTTGTAATCCGGTGTGATGACAGGTAATTGAAAATTGTAAAGCAAGCTTTCGAAGAGGATCATTAAATTGCTCCGTTGCATACCTTCCCCCCACTGAAGCGTGCTCAACACGTGGACCGCCTTCGAGCAAATAGCTTTGAAATGCTTCAGTGAATTTTCCAAGATCATGCCAGTCTCCCAACAGAAATCCCCAAGCACTACTGTTGAAGTCATCAGCAAACCTTGAGGCATTTCTTTTTACTCCATCGACATGAACCATCAACGTCTGTTCCTTGTTCCCATCAGCATAAAAAGTCATTGGTCATCTCCAAAATGAAATGTCTCAGGTGCCTGTCTTGACTTTTGGATATTTGACATTTCTACCGCCCCTGAGCAATCCCTGCTCCCCTTCAAATGTAAAATGCAGAATTCTGAATTGTTATTCAAATTTTTTCTTTAACAGGAAAATCATTATCACCAAACACGCAAACCTACGGCATGAAATGCGGCTCGGTACGGATGGATTCCAGGCATTCGGTCAGGGACAAACCGGGGTAAATCTCGATCCATTTCCCGGTATGCCGCATGTAGGAAAGATTAAAGCGCCCATTGCCGACATATTCCAGCCTGGCGAATTTTGTTTCAAACGTGGGCGAAATGCAGTTCGGCGCCCGGCAACAGTACTGGGCGCAAAAATAAAGGGAGCTTCGAAACCATTTCAGGTAAATATCCGTGACATAGCTGAAATCCACCCCTTCCGGCGGCGGCTTGATATGCTGCATCCTTAAGGTCTCGGTCAGGTCCTGGCTCTGCTCGTCAACCTCTCGCTTGATGAGATCCGGGATTTTTACCTTTGGCGATTTTTTCGAGACGGGGGTCCACATCTTTAGGCGTCTACTCATAACCTCTTTGTCTCCTTTTTATAAACCGTTTAAGCTGGTTAAACCGTTTTCACAGCTCCTGATCGTCCTGCGCCCGCCGCATTCGACCATAGCCTCTATTCCGGGGTCACCATACTCGATTCATGTCAACCAGGCTTTTTGTCGGGACAATACCACCCGGTGTTGTCATATCCGGTCACAGGACGGGGCAGATCTATTTTGGTAAACATCGTCTGTTCTCAGGCATCATTTATCCTCCTGCCCCTTCAACAGCCAGGCTGCATAATGGCTCCTGAGAAACAAAGGGGTCAAATCCGCTTTTGACCTTTGTGGAAGGGATGGAGTCAAGATACCTCCCTAAATGCGTGACAAAAAAACAACCCAATACTTGAAAAATTTTACAACTTCCGCTTATCCACCACCCGCTTACCCTTGCCCTCGAAACGCTCCAGGGTTTTTTCCTCCACCAATTTTACATCCACTGATACGCCCAACTCGGAAGCAAGCCGCTTCTTGATCAAATCCACCAGGCTGCGCTGTTTTTCATCTGGTCAAAGAAGATGGATTCCACCACCTCAACCAGCACGGTTGCCTTGTCATGGTGCAACCATTCCGGGGACACCATACTTAATTCCCGTCAACCCCGATTTGCTACGTGATCATACCACCTGATTGTGTCATATCCGGTCACAGCATGCAGGAATTCTTCCGCTCGTCAACCTGTTTACAGTTTGTGGTTATTGCCTGCCCTTATCCTTTTCCTTCAGCAGCCAGGAGGCATATTCGCTTCTGCTCTCGCCGTCGACCTGGCGGTTCCCTTCCCGGCACCAGGCAAGGAGGTCGTTGACATCGCAATACCGGTGAAACTGAAAATCCGAAAAGATCCGGGACAAAAATGTTTTTGATTTCCCTGTTCCGCCTGATACGGATGATTTCGCCGTGGTTAAAATTACTTGTTCCCAATCTGGGCGGCATCTTTTGCCGGAGATTCGCCGTAATAGCGCTCCCGCGGGTTCGAAACCGCCTTGATCGCGATGTCCTGCACTTTGCCATACGCCTTGTCGAGCTGGGAGGCAAGCAGATCGAGCTGTTTCTTCTGGTCGGCGGCAATCTGCTCCAGGGCCTGAATCCTGGTGGTAAGCACATTTTTTTCACCTTCATAGGTCTTGCGCAGCAGTTCCTCATTCTTCGCGGCCTCGGCGGTCAGCTTCTCCGTGGTCTCCTTGACCGCCCTTTTAATGCTCTCCTCCAGTTCCCCGGGGAATTTCTCCACCTGGACATCCAGGGCCACGATACGTTTTTCCTCTTGAGCCACTGCCGCCTCACGCTCCTTGAGTCCGGCCTCCCTGGCCGCCACAGTCTTCTCGAATTCATCCCTCTTCCCCTGCAACTCCTTTTCCAGGCTGTTGATCTCGTCCTGCAGGGCGTTGATTTTCTGTTCCCGGTCCCGTTTGAGCAGGTAGTCATACTCCTCCTGCTCACGACGACGCGACTTTTCAAGCTGCGCCTGCTGCTCTTTCGCACCGGCTTTGGCTTCGGCCTGTTCACGGTTCCAGGCAGCGCGGTCTTGCTGGATCGCCGCCTCCAGTTCCGCCCGCCGGGATGCCATCTCTTCCTCAAAGGCTTCCCGCTTCTGCCTCTGCGCCTCGACCAGGGCGGCCAGGGAATAAGCGGACTTTTCAATTTCAAAGATTTCGGCAAGCTCCTTTTCCTTGACTGCAACCGCCTCCTTGGTCTTACGATACCGTTCGGTCTGCGTCTCGATCCTGGAGGCGATATCGGTCAGAGCCGCGTTGATCTCGGTCTTGATCCCTCCTATGACCTCGCTCACCTTGACCGTGGCAAGTTCCTCGGCCACAACGGTCACCTCCCTGGCCCGCCGTTCCTCCTTTTCCTTCTCCGGCCGCAACTCCACGCCGGCGCTCTCCTCCATCTTTTTCACCAGCTGGCTGTATGCCTCGAGGATCTCCTTCTTGGTATTCGACGCCGACATTTTCGGCGCTTCTTCCTGTTTTTTTGCCCATTTTCTCACCTCATTCATTGGAAGGATTCTGTGTTTGCACAATCAAGCACTTAAAAATTCAAACTGTTGTGGTTATCATACACCGACACCCGGGACAGGTGGTGTCCTGCCTAAAAAAACATGCAAGCGTTCCAGTGTATATATATTTTTGGGTCATCTTGAAAAATAGTTCCCTGAACTTCAGGGGCGCTTTTAGTAGTTTTATGCGACAGACACCATACTTGATTCCCGCCAACCCCGGTTTATCACGGGACCATATCACCAGGCTTTGTCATATCAGGTAGTTATAACAAGTTGACGGAATCTGCCCGTCACGCACTTTCTGAATAATTTCTTCCTGTTCTGACAATAAGGTCATAAATATAGTCATAAATATTACCATTGACATGTACATGTTTGTGACTTATCATGTGTTCATGATAAATCTGAACATCAACGAAGTAAAAGCGAATCTTTCAAGCTGTCTGGCCAGGATCGCAAAAGGCGAAAAGGTCATTATCTGCAAGCGGAACAAGCCGGTTGCGGAAATCAGACCCATACGGACTCCGACGAAAAAGAAACGACCCATCGGACTCGCCAAAAAGGAATATCCTGCAATGGCCCTGGACAACTCCTTTTTCAACCCTCTTCCCGACGACATTGTTGACGCCTTTTCAGGGCGGGGCACATGAATATCCTGCTGGATACCTGCACGTTCCTGTGGATTATTCTCGACAGCGGCGACCTTTCCGATACCGCCAGGACGGCGTTCTCGACCCCGGACAACGAGGTCTATCTCAGCGCCGCCTCCTGCTGGGAAATCAGTGTCAAGTGGTCCCTGGGCAGGCTCGCCCTCCCGGTGGAGCCCGGCCTTTTTCTGCCGAAACAGCGAGAGCGGCATCTGGTCACCCCTCTGCCGATAGCCGAAGAGGCCACCTTCCACCTGCCGAAACTGCCGCAGCTTCACAAGGACCCGTTCGACCGCATTCTTGTCTGCCAGGCGATTGAACACTCCCTTGCCATCCTCACACCCGATCCGCTCATCTCTCAGTATCCGGTGCGCACCATCTGGTAAAGAAGAAGTCATAATTCCAGGGTCATCCATGCTCAACTCCCGCCAACCCCGATTTGCTACGTGATCATACCACCGGGTTTTGTCATATCCGGTCTCGAACGATATCTTTTTCCGTCTTATACTCTCCATAAGGTGCAACCAAAACCATTTTCCCCTGTTCACTCCTTTTTCTCACCGGCAGATGATACCGGGGCGGCCGGCTTTCCAGGAAAATCCGGGACGGAACTCTTTTCCATTTCACCATCTCCGCCACTTTACACAAGCGCTCTATCGGCAACCGCCGCTTCTCCGGCGGCCGGCCTTCCAGAGCCATATTGCCCAGCCGGGGCGTGTGTCGCGCTATCACGCCCGGACAAGCCAGGCCAGCTTCATGCGCGGATTCACCACGCGGCTTCACCGGTCGCCAGCCATTCCAGATAATCCTGAAACACCGCCGGTTCCAGTTCCTTGAAATGGCGCCGGGCCGTGACCATGGCCTGATGCTCATTCAGCCTCCTGAATTTCTCGGCCTCAAACAGATGTCCGTATACCCGCGCCTCCGGGCTGACGGCTTCGCCCGGCGGTATGACCAGGGGCAGCGTTCCGGTCATATATCCATAGACCGGCGCAAGGCCCGGTCCGTATTCCTGGATCAGTTCAGCCAGCCGCCCGTCGCGGAGGGCCGCCGTGTTGACGTTGCGGGACGAGGAAAGCAGGGCGACGGCATACATTTCTGCGGCGGCTTTCTTTTTTCCCTGCATCCACAGGGCATCGGCAAGATATGCCCTCAGGCGGCCGTTGTCCGGATTCTCTTCGAGCAGCAGGCCCAGGCCGGTTTCCGCCGCGGCATAATCGCCAAGCTGCAGGTGCAGAAATCCCCGGCACAGATCAGGAGGAATGTAGAGGGAAGGCGACTCATCCACCAGGGTTATCAGGTGTCGGAGCAGGGTCAGGCGGAGGTTCCGGCTGGATTCCGAGGGCGTGAAGTGAAAACCGGATATCCTGTTCCAGAGGAAAACGGCTGCCGTTGCCGGATCCATTTTTCCCAATCTCCGGAAAACCTCTTCCCAGAAACGCAGATCCCGCAAGCCCTGCGAGGCTTCCGGATGTTCGGGCCGGACACCGAGCACTTTCAGAAACCTGCGGCGGGCTTCAACAAAATCAAGCCCGGCAAGGCTTTCGCGGCCCCGGCCGGCCTCGATCATGTCCCACTCAAAAAGATTAAGTTGCATTGTGATTGCTTTACAAACCGGAATCATTCCGCCTCTAACCTATTGAAATCATTAAGGACGATAACGGATGTACGGACTTTTTACGATTTCATCAATTATTCGTACTTGACAAAACCGGAACAGAAACATTTTCGATTCTCCGCCATCTTCTTTAACCTTCACCCCTCCTCCAGATGCCGCAACCTCCAATACCGGGGACATCCAATTCCAGGGACATCCATGCTCAACTCCCGCCAACCCCGATTTGCTACGTGATCCTACCGCCGGGTTTTGTCATATCCGGTCTCGATCCAAAATCTTTTCCGGCTCTGCGTTCACCATCGGTGATCCAGCGAACCAATTACTACCCATCAAGAACCCTTCATTTGCTGTGTTAACTGATTGCTAGCGGACAGAGAACCGGACAAGCCGGTTCATGAAGACAAGTGGTGCGGCAGCAGGCCTGTTCAGAACCTCCTCCGAACAAGATACTATTGGAAAAAGATAAAAGGGTGGCGGGTTATACCGGACCGGGGGGGGCCGTGGCGCGCGCAGGAACAGGCTGCTCCAAGGAATCTCACTCTCTGAAAACATTCCACGGCGTATTTCTCCCGAGTCTGAACCTGTCATTCGCGCCCCTGAGGGTTTCATACAACCCTGTTGATATTTTGTCAAAATTATTATGATTAGTTAGGCATTTATAACGGTTTCCGGAAACCCGGCAAACACCTCCGAAACTACAAGCCGTGTTACAAAACGAGTGTATTCTGCAGCTTGTTACAGCGCTTGTTATGTAGTCGTTATGATACTTTCTATGTAGAATACTTCCGAGCTAAACAACTAACGCACCTACAGGCTATTATTGTAGCAATAAAAACACTTAGAAAATAGTTGACAAACGCACTACATTTTGGTCATATATCATCAATTTTCAGTACAAAAAGCAGAAGAATAGTAAATTTTTTAAGAGGATTATCATGAAGATTTCGATTCTTAATCAGAAGGGTGGAGTCGGCAAAACAACAGTTGCTATTAATCTCGCATACGGGCTTGCCGTGGCTGGAGAAAAAACGCTATTAATTGACCTTGACCCCCAGGCGCACAGCAGTATTATTTTCTGCCCGGAAGCAAAAGGGGCAACGGTTAAAGAACTGTTCCTGGACCGCAACTTTGACATCCGTGAGGCCATTCGTCCCGCTCTTGTCGGCGGCCAGGAGGCTGGCGACCTGTTCATTTTGCCATCCAGCATACGCCTCGCCGCCACTGCCGAGCTGATAACATCCCGAAACCACAGGGAAAAACTACTGAACAACCATTTACGTAAAATCAAAGACGAATTTGAGTATATTTTGGTCGACTGCCCCCCGACCCTAGGCGTGCTCTCGGTAAACGCAATTTATGCCTCGGACCTGATCCTTATACCGACAACCTATGGAAGATATTCACTGGATGGCATTGCCGACCTCTTCGCATCCATCGGCGAAATAAAGGAATCCGAGGGGTATGATTATAAAATTTTGCGAAACGCCTTTGATTCGCGCACAAAGGTAACCAACAGCTTTATTGAGGGACAGTTGACCCACCTGAACGGCAATCTGTTTCATACCGTGATCAGGAAAACAGAGGCCATCAACCAGGCCCAGATGAACGGAGAACCGGTGTTCACCTTTGATCCCAGGTCGTACGGCGTTCAGGACTTCTCGGATTTGACCATGGAGGTACTCGGCCATGGCTAAGAAAAAAATAGTCGGCCAGAGCAAACTGTCAAAAGGGGTCACACCGGCATCGTCAACCACCAGCCTGCAGCTCGTCACACCGCCCAAGACGACACTGCAACCGACCAGTTTCCGCCTGACACCCGAGGACAAGGAACGCCTGCAAGGCATTACCTCAAATGTTAACGAGCTCTCTCCCAACAAAAAAATATCCGAGACCATGATCGTCAGAGCATTGCTTTTCAATGGCATAAAAATGAAGCCGGAAAAGCTGATCAGAGCTATCAGGGAAGTTATTTTGTAGTAAATAATTGTACTCATATATGCACTACAAATTTAGTTCGTTGTGTAGAGCGATAATTTCATAGGCAGAGGACGTTCTTTCTTCTGCGGATCGACAAAATCAGGGGGACAGCATGGCCGACACAAACACGAAGGACAATCAAGCAGAACCAGCTGCAGGTATTGACCCGGGAGCCATGGCAGAAACAGACGCGCTCCAAGACGATGCCCTTGGCGTAAAGGAGGCGGTGGGGGGTTC
>Ga0180007_10005304_pt1 | contig 13161 bp, 15 predicted proteins | sample MM_PC_MetaG_FD_121122 | JGI IMG/M metagenome (GOLD analysis project Ga0180007, IMG submission 121122) | Groundwater microbial communities from the Aspo Hard Rock Laboratory (HRL) deep subsurface site, Sweden - MM_PC_MetaG | ecosystem: Environmental > Aquatic > Deep subsurface > Groundwater... | reverse complement strand
GTTTGTGCTTATGTGAAAGGGAATGCGACGGTCTCTTCCAATGGAGAGGCGGTTGATACTTTTTTGAACGGGATTTCTTATGATTATCCGAATGTTGAGGATGTAAAAATCGGTGATGGGCGGTTTTTTGATGAGGCTGAGCAGAGGGGAATGGAGAGGGTTGTTGTTCTCGGGTCGACTGTGGCGACGGAGCTTTTTAACGGGGATGATCCGATAGGTGAGGATGTTAAGATTCAGAGGGAAAATTTTACTGTTATCGGAGTTTTGGACAAACGCGGAAATACGGGTTTCCAGAATAGAGATGATCAGGTCTTCATACCTGTTAATGTTGCTCAAAAACTTATTTTGGGAATCGATCACATCAGTCTTGTCAGGGTTAAGGTTGATGCTTCGGAAAATTTGGATAAGGCGAAATATGATATTCAAACTACATTGAGGGCCAGGCATGGGATTAGGGACCCCAAGGATGATGATTTTTTGGCTGAAAGTATTGAAAGTGCGATTGAACTACTTTCTTCTATTACAAATGTGCTGAAATTCTTTCTGGCTGCGATTGCGGCGATTTCTCTGGTTATCGGGGGGATTGGGATTATGAATATTATGCTTGTTTCTGTGACTGAGCGGATTCGCGAGATTGGGCTTAGGAAAGCTCTTGGTGCTAAGAGAAAGAGGATTTTGGAACAGTTTTTGATGGAGGCTGTTGCGGTTACTCTTGTTGGGGGAGTCGCGGGGATCATTATAGGTAGTGTTGTGTCGATTTTGGTTGCTATTGTTGTTCAATCGATGGGCTATCAGTGGGATCTTGTGATTTCGCCGGGTGCTATTTTGTTGGCGTTTTCCGTTTGTTGTTTTGTGGGGATTGTTTTCGGTTATTATCCGGCTAAGAAGGCCGCAGATTTAAATCCTATAGATGCGTTGCGTCATGAGTAAATCAAAGATCATAGATGATAGATCAAAGAATGGTGGAATGCTGTGCCACTTGAGGCCGCTGATGTCGCTGTGTATGAATATGCAGTACATCAAGTCGGCTTACAGGGCGCTTGAGGCGAATAAGGTGCGGGCTTTTTTGACGGCTCTGGGGATTGTTATCGGGATTGTGACTGTTGTTATGGTTTTTGCTCTAGGGCAGGGGACGCAGGCGTTAATTGAGTCTGAGCTTGATGCTTACGGGGCCAATACGATTGTTGTTGAGGTTTCTGTGCCGGGAATTTCTCATACGAGTCCGGCGAATGCGGCTTCAATGGCTGAGGGAGTTACAATAAATACTCTTAAGGAGGAGGATATGGAGGCTGTTTTGAAGATTCCGGGGGTTACGGGTGCTTATGCCGGGGTTTTCGGGCTTGAGAAGGTTGTTTCGATTTATGATGATCAAAGCTATCTGATTCAGGGTAATACCACATCTTTTATTGATATTGATCAGGCTGAAGTTGAGTTTGGGCGGTTTTTTACCGAGGCTGAGGATCAAAGCTTGTCTCGGGTTGCGGTTCTCGGATATTCGGCTGCTCAGGAGCTTTTTCCGGATGTTGATCCGATTGGGCAGAATGTTCGGATTCGGGATGTAAATTTTAAGGTTATAGGAGTGATGGAGGAGCTTGGGGTGGTTTTTTTCCAAGATATGGATGATCAGGTTTATGTTCCTTTAAATACTCTGCAGAAACTTGTGATGGGGATCGATTATATCCCTTATTTTTTGGTCCAGGTTGAAACTGAGGAAATTGCTCTTTTGATCAAGGATGATATAAATCAACTGATGGATTACAGGCATCAGATTAAAGATCCGGATAAAAGAGATTTTCATACGACGACGATGCAGGAGGCTGCTGAAATAATGAGTACTGTTACGGGGGCGTTGCAGATTTTGCTTGTTGTTCTGGCGGCGATTTCTCTTGTTGTTGGAGGGGTGGGGGTGATGAATATTATGTATGTTGCGGTTACTGAGCGGACTCGTGAAATCGGTTTGCGGAAAGCGCTTGGAGCTTCGCCGAGGGCTATTTTGCTTCAGTTCTTGTGGGAGTCGGTGATGATTACGGCTATTGGAGGAGTTATCGGTGTTTTGGCGGCGATTGCGATTGTTTGGTTGGCGGTGACGGGTGCGGCTTACGGAGGTGTTGATATGCCTTTTCATATTCCGGTTGCCGGGGTAGTTCTTGCTGTAGGGGCTTCTGTTGTGGAAGGGGTTGTGTTTGGGCTATATCCGGCTAGGAGGGCGGCTAAGTTGAATCCGATAGATAGTTTGAGGTTTGAGTAGGGGGGTAGTGAGGAGTAATGAGTAAGGAGTACCAAGTGGGTGGTGTTTTGGCGAAGCCAAAACGGTTATTGTAGCCAAGACTAAAGCTGTTGTGATTTTGATATAAATTTGCTAGAATTGCCTCCTGTATTTTTTTAACAAAATATGATTATGAGTGAAAAATATGAAATTCCTGCAGATGCAATTATATCTGATGACTGCTCTCTTGCCCCTATTGCTCAAGATGAGTTGGAAGGATCTATGTTTGTTGAAGGGGAGAGGGCGTTAGTTTTTACTGAAATGCGAACATTGCTTGTGGATACTACAAGATGTGATGTTAATGCTTTATCTGAGCGTTTTGGTAAAAATGCAGTTCAGATAATAGAAGAAAATGATTTAAATGATCTTAAAAAACCTGTAATGTCTGCACAACAAAGGGCTAGTGAGTTGCTGAAAGAGGTGCGAAAAATGCATGGTGATTTAGATGCTGGAACCTAAATCTTCAATACCTCGTTTAATCTTTCCTCCCGTCTCTCTATCTCCTCCTCCGGATTCTCCGCCAGCGCATCGTGGAAGTCTCCGTAAAACTTCTCTTTGTACCCGGGAGGTAGAAATATAGTGGTTTCCGGGAGGTTTTCTTCTCCGGATAAGATTTCCGGGGAGAGGTGAGGGTTGAGTTCTGCCAGGTCTTCTGTTATTCCGAGGCTTCCTAAGATATCCGGGTAAGAGATGATGTAATTGGGCTGTTTCGGGATTAAAAGGGTGTCTCCGATCTGGATTCTTGCGGGGTCGGCGATGTTGTTGATTGCGAGCAAGTTGGTGACGGTGCAGCCGTAATTTTTTGCCAGTTTTGTTGGATTTTCTCCCGGCTGGATGGTGTGCTCGGTTGGTTTTTTCTCGGGGTAAATTATTTCGATTGATTCAAATTCAAGTGGTGGTTGGTTTTCGAATTCCGAGGCGGCGGAGATCATTCCGTAAAACTTGAACAAGTAAGGTCCGGATTCTATGTTGTCGGTTTCTGCGAGGAGCTTTTCCAGGTCTCCTTCGTATTCTTGGAACTTAGCTTGAGCGGTTTTCGGTGCCATATTGTAGGCGAGGATTGTCCAACCCCACCTGTACTCTTCTCGAGGCATTTCTCCCCATGAAAAGGTTTGGTTGTAGACGTCTGCCAAATATAGGGCGACTGCTCGGGCGGCCAGGATCGGGTTTTTTCTTTCGTCGACTTGATCTGTGACGGTTAAGCCGTAATAGAGTGCGTTTTCTCGGAAGAGTTCGAAGGTGTTTTGTGTGTCTTGGTTCCAGTAGGATTCGACCAAGCCGAGGTAGGCGAGTTCTTCAGGTAGGCCGGCTTCTCGAAATACCGCTTCTATGGCAGGTTTGTATGGTGAAAATCTTTCGTATCCTTGTCGTAATCCGAGGTTTAGGCTGCCTGCTGTGAATCTTTCTTGCCAGTTTTCGAGTTTTTCTTGGCTTGATTGCCTGAAAAACATTGTTTCCGGGAGCGTGCTGCGTTTTTCGACTTCTTCCCGTAAGTTTTTGAGTGCGGTCTTTTCTTTGCTTTCTATCAGGTTTTTTTGACGTTCAATTCCCATGATTTATTCTGTTTTTCGAGTTTATTATTGCGGAAATCCTTTGAATTTGCGACACTTTATTTATCAAAACAAATATTTTAACCAAAAACAAAAATGCAAAAGGAGTACATCAATTTAAAACTGGATCCTTATAAGGGTGGCAAGTATATGCTTGTGGTTTTTCATCTGGTTCCAAAAAAGGGTGAAGATTTGTTGGCTTGCGCTTCGGAAGTTGCGGCTGAATCGAGCACAGGATCGAACTTGAGAGTGGGGACCGCTACGAAATTTTCTGATGATTTGAATGCTATTGTTTATAAGGTTAATAAGAAGAAAAATCTTGTTTGGATCGCTTTCCCCTGGAAGATTTTTGATAGAGGCGGGAATGTTCAAAATATTCTTACTTATGTTGTCGGGAATGTTTTCGGGATGTCTAATTTGAAGGCTTTGCGCGCGCTTGATTGTTGGTTTCCTTCTCAGATGCTTAAGAATTACGATGGTCCTTCCACTACGATTATGGATGCGAAGAAATATCTTGGGATCAAGGATCGGCCTATTCTCGGTACGATTGTTAAGCCGAAGATCGGTCTTAAGCCCAAGGAGTTTGCGGAGGTTTGCTTCCAGTTCTGGAGCGGAGGAGGGGATTTTGTTAAGTTCGATGAGCCTCAGGCTGATCAGGAATTTTGTCCTTTTAAAGAGGTTGTTGTCGAGATTCGCAAGGCGATGAATAAGGCTGAAAAGAAGACGGGCAAGAAGAAGCTAATGTCTTTCAATATTTCTGCTGCTGATTTCATGACTATGAAGGAAAGAGGTGATTTTATTCGCAAAAAGATGAAGAAGGGGAGTTATATCTTCCTTGTTGATGGGATTACTGCCGGCTGGAGTGCTGTTCAGACTGCGAGAAGGCTTTGGCCGGATGTTTTTATTCATTTTCACAGAGCCGGGCACGGCTGTATGACTCGTGAAGAGAATCCTATCGGTTATACTGTTCCTTTTATGACTAAATTCGGGCGGCTTGCAGGGGCTTCCGGCATGCACACCGGTACTGCTGGGATCGGTAAGATGGCCGGGACTAAAGGTGAGGATATCAATGCTGCTCACCAGGCTTTATTTAAGAAATCTAAAGGTGATTTCTTCGAACAAGATTGGGGTCGGATCAAAGGTATGTGTCCGATTGTTTCGGGAGGATTGAACCCTGTTCTTTTGAAACCTTATGCGGATGCTGTCGGGACTACGGACTTTATTACAACTATGGGTGGAGGAGTTCATTCTCATCCCGGAGGTACTGCGAGTGGAGCGGCTGCTCTTCTTCAGGCTTGCGAGGCTTGGCAGAAGAAAATTGGGCTGAAAAAGTATGCCAAAGATCATGAGGAATTGGCTCAGGCGATTGAGTTTTATGTGAAGAAGATTCCGTATACGAAGAAATATTTGGTGTAGTAGTAAGTAATGAGTAATTAGTAATGAGTGGTTGGTGTTTTGGCGAAGCCAAAACGGCTTTTTGTAGTAGGCGCGCAATTAGGACCCTTTGTCCTCTTGCGCGCTGCAGATGTTTGCTCAACAATTAACCAAATATTAATGTTGATTGTTTTGCAATGATTTTTGCAGGAGTTGGTGGTATGGTTTTGGTATGAGACTTCAATGCAATGCAACTGGTAGCGCTTTTAATCCTGATCGGTATGATCCTCTTTATCGAGAAGGGTTTGAAGGAGATGATTTTGTCGAGGGGAATTTAGCGAGGGATGCGTTTGGGCTTAGACTTGGTATGGCGTTGGAGCCAGGGGAAGATCTTGAAAAAGATGAGGAGGTTGATTGGTTTACGCCAATAAGGGAGGCATCGCGGGAGCGAAATAAATTTTGGGCTGGTCGTTGAAAAAAAAGCGGCATAGATTTAACCCATTTGGTTGATTAATTTTATTTCATGGTAAGACTAAGATTGCAAAAACCAGATAAAGCGTTTAGTCCTGATTTGTATCGAGAGGGTGGCGGTTGTTCGCATACTTTTAGGCAGGATGAAGGGCCTGATTTCCCTGAAGGTGTTTTGGCTATAGATGCTTTTGCGCGAAGATTTACCGGAGTTTTGGAGCCGGATTCGGATATTTCGAAGGACGTTCCTTATGATTGGAGGTCTGCCGAGAGGGATATGGTGAGGGCGAGATTTGAGCCTGCGAGTTATAAGAATTTGAGGCATATGAATAGGCAATATGATTAACAGGTTCACAACCGGTTGTTGGCTTGAGTCTTTTGTGCAATGCGTCAATAGTTGCAGTGTTGGCTTTTTGTTTTTTAGAAAGAGCCGGCGGAAACTATAATTCTACAGCCCTTTCTGTCAAACTCCGACTCGGGTCGGAGTTCTCTTTATTTGTCACGGTCAGCACTTTCTCCCGGAATTCGCCACAAAGTTCATAAAAATCTCCAAGTGTGCATAGCTGAGCCTTGGCTATTTCGCATTTTTTTGCTTTTGGGCAGTTTTCTGATAGATTTTTCATTTTTTGATAAATAAAGTCTGGGTAGGATAAGCGAACTCGATTCCTTCTTTCTCGAAGCCTTCCATGATTGAGAGGTTGATTTTTTCTTTAACATCCATGAATTTCGAGTATTCGCCGGTTTTGGCGTAGAATACAATGCCGAAAATCAAGGCCGAGTCGCCGAACTCTTCGAAGTGCAAGCGGTCCAGCTCGGCATCTTTACAGTTTTTGACTGAGTCTGCGATGATTTTTTTGGCTTTTTTTACTTTTGCCAGAGAGGTTTCGTAAGTTATTCCGATATTGAATGTTCCTCTGCGTTTTTTTACTTTTCCGTAATTCTGGACTTGAGAGTTAACCAGTGTTGCATTGGGAACTATCAGCTCTTCACCGTCCATACTGGTTAGGCGGGTGGTTTTTATCCCTATTGAATTTACAGTTCCTTTTTTGTCTCCGAGAGCGATGAAATCACCGGGTTTGAATGGCTTATCGAAATAAATCGATAACGAGCTAAAGATGTCTCCAAGCACATTTTGAAGAGCCAGAGCGATTGCGATACCTCCGATTCCGAGTCCCGCGATTAAGGAGTTGACATTGTATCCGAGGTTCCCGAGGATCAGTACTCCGCCGACTAACCAGAATGCAATTTTTAATATTGTTCCGAATGGTTTGAAGATAAGGTTTTTGCCGTCTTTTTGAATTGCTTTCGCGGTTACGTAGTCTATGAATGTGCTTGAAATCCGAATTGCTTCATAAGTGATGATGATTATGATTGCGAATTTGGCGTAGATTCCTATTTTTTCGTGGACTTCCAGAAGTACGGGGGTGGTTGCGAGCAGAATTATCAGAAAAATCGGCCATTTGATGCGTCGAAGTGACTTGATGATCAGGTCGTCGAGGTCCGTTTGAGTCCTCTTTGCCATTTTTGCGAGTCTTTTCATCGTGAAGGTTATGATGATGCTGAAGAACAGGTAAACAACGAGCGTTATTCCTGCGAAAATGAGATAGTCTTGGACTGTATTGCCCCAGAAAGAGAGGAGCATAAGTTCGTTGAGTTGGATTTCCATTTGTAGCATGTAGTTAGGTGGTAAAGTAGTGAAGTAGTATGTGGTGTTTTGCCTGGTGGCAAAACGGCTTTTTGTATTTGGTCGGTTCCCGCCTATGTGTTAGTTTTGTTGCGTACATTTTAACATAACTTGCCATGTTTCAGTATATCGCCGATTTCCTGACTTATTCTCTTCTTGGGCTTGTCGAGGGGGAGCAGTTTGCGCAGAGTGTCCATTTTTTTGTTTATGATGTTTTTAAGATTCTGTTCTTGATCTTTTTTGTGGTGTCTTTTATTGCTTTTTTGAGGACTTTTTTTGCTCCCGGGAAAATCAAGAGGGCGATGGCGAAGATGAGGTTTGGTTCCGGGAATCTTTTGGCGGCTTGTTTCGGGGCGGTTACACCTTTCTGTTCGTGCTCTTCGATCCCGCTTTTTATAGGTTTTCTTAAAGCTCGTGTTCCTGCGGGTGTGGCTTTTTCTTTTTTGGTAACTTCGCCTCTTGTGAATGAGGTGGCTTTTGTGATTATGGGTGGTCTTTTCGGTTGGAAATTGGCGGTTTTGTATGCGATTTCCGGGATTTTGCTCGGGGTTTTTGCGGGGCTTCTATTGGGGGCTTTTAATTTGGAGAAAAATTTAATTCTTGAGGAAAAGGGCAAGATGATTTCTCAAGATACTTCCTTTAAAGGGTTTAAATCGAGGATTAGGTATGCTTTTCAAGACGGGAGGCAGATTTTTAAGAAAATTTACCTGTATATTATTGCGGGAGTTGCGGTCGGAGCTGCTATTCACGGGTATGTGCCGGATGAGTTCTTTGTGAATTATGTAGGAAAGTACGAGCTTCTTTCTGTACCTTTGGCGGTTATTCTCGGAGTGCCGATTTATGCGGGGTGTTCGACTGTTGCTCCCGTTATTTTCTCGATTACGCAAAACGGCGTTCCTCTTGGGACTTCGATGGCTTTTATGATGTCGATTGCGGGACTTTCTTTGCCGGAGGCGGTTATGTTGAAGAGAGTTCTCAGCTTGAAATTGTTGGCGATTTTCTTCGGGATAGTCGCGGCGGGGATAGTTGCGATCGGGTATTTGTTTAACATAATCAGTTAAATATTCCTGTGCTTAAGTATTTATCGCCTCTATCCGGCAAGATTGTTACGACTAATCCTTCTTTGATTTTGGCGGCTGCCGCGAGTGCTGTCCCGGAGCTTGGGCCGAGGAATAATCCTTCTTTTTTTGCGGCCTTTTTGACCATTTTGGTGGATTCTTCTTCTGTAATTATGAAGTAGTCGTCGATGAGTTTTTCTTGGAAGAATTTTCCGATAAAATCTTTATGAGGGTTTTGAAGTCCCGGGATTTGGAAGCCTTTTTCCGGGAAAGCTCCTATTATTTTGGTCTGAGGAGAGTTTTTCCTGAATCTTTTGGCTGTTCCCATTAGGGTTCCGGATGTTCCGCTTGCGACTATCATTACGTCGATATTTTTAACCTCTTCCAGGATTTCTTTTGCTGCGCCGTGAAAGTGAGCTTCGACATTCCAGGGGTTATTGAATTGATCAACCAGAAAGTATTTTTCGGGATGTTTTTCGTATATTTCTTTGGCTTTTTGGAAGGCTCCGGTTGTTCCTGTTGCGGTAGGAGTTAAGATGAGTTCTGCGCCGAGGGATTTGAGAATTTTTCTCCTCTCCGGAGTTGCAACTTCCGACATTACGATCACCACTTTATAACCTTTTTGAGCTCCGATTGCCGCGAGAGCGATTCCCATGTTGCCGCTGGTGGCTTCGAGGATTGTTTTCTCTTTTGTGAGAATTCCTTTTCTTTCCGCTTTGGAGGTGATGTAGTGTGCAGGTCTATCTTTCACCGATCCGGTTGGGTTTGTTCCTTCAAGTTTGGCGAGAAGGGTTACTTTTGGATTTTCGATTAGGTTGTTTATTCTGATGAGTGGTGTGTTTCCGATGGTTTTTAAAATATTGGGATAAATCATGATTTTTAGTTGTTAGTAAATACAAAAAAAGCTCTCGTCCTGAGAGCTTTACAATTATCTGTATCTTATTAACAACAACAACGTATGCCTCCCAGGGTTAGTTTAGGAGTGCGACAACAAGATTGAGTTTTATCGAGTGTTTTCATTGTAGTTGGATTTTACGGTTAAGCATGAGTTTTGGCAAATATTTCATGCAGTCTTTCTTCAATTCGCAGTCTTTCCAGTTTTAAGGCTGTATGTTCTAAACATAATAACAGGCTTGGATTTTCCATTATATCTTTATCGGAAAATTCAAAAGCTTCTGCTATTGTTGTGAATCTGCAATCTTGAGGTTTTCCGAGGAGCAGCCACGCATCTATGAGTGCTATAGAGATCATGTCTATAGTTTCTTGCAGTTCCGGTAATGCCTTCGGTTTTTCCATAGTTGCGGATTTTACTTATATTTGCTCAATTTTGCAACCTAAACTATGATTTGTGCGATGTTTACCAATAATATTTCTCCGGTTCTTCTTGAGATTGGTCCAATTGAGATCCGTTATTATGGTTTATTTTTCGCGCTTGGAGCTGTGATTTATTACTTTGTGACGAGGGGTATTTTTAAGAGGGAGAAGCTTCCTACTAAAGATTTTGAGGATCTGATTGTTTTTCTGTTCGTTGGGCTTATTATCGGGGCGAGATTTGGGCACATTGTTTTTTATAATTTTGCTTATTATTTTGAGCATCCGATGCAGGTTTTTAAGGTTTGGCAGGGTGGTCTTTCCAGTCATGGGGCTGCTATCGGGCTTCTTACGGCTTATTTGATTTTTCGTTTTTGGAGAAATCCTGACAAGAAGTGTGTCGATATGATTGTGATTGCTATGCCGATTACGGCCGGGTTTGTGCGACTGGGAAATTTTTTTAATTCTGAAATTATCGGGCGGGAGACGGATCTGCCGTGGGGGGTTGTTTTTGCTCGGAACGGTGAAAGTTTTGCGAGGCATCCTTCGCAACTTTATGAGATGATTCTTCTGTGGGGGATTTTTGCGGTTATGTTTTTTTTGTATAAAAGGAGAGAAAGACCGACTTACTTCTTTGTGATGTTTTTTGTTCTTTTTTACTTTGCGGGGAGATTCTTCTTGGAGTTTTTTAAGGAATATATGGTGTTTGGAGAGGGTCTTACTATGGGGCAGTGGCTTTCTTTGGGGTTTGTTTCGGTGACAGGGTTGACAGTTTTGGCAAAAAGGTTTAGAATTGCGCCTTGAATTTAATCAAAAATATCATGGGTAGTTCTGAAAATGAAGAAGGGGATTGTTTGTTTGTTACGCCAGAGCAGCGCATGGAGATTGATGCAGCCGTGTGTTCGTTTGAGGCTACGAGAAGAGGTCCTAACAGGGTTCTGGAAGCTCAAGAAATTACCCGCGAAAGGGGAGGGCGTGTTGTTACGGGCATTAGACCTTCTTCAGGCAGTTTTTTGGACGAAAATCCTATCTAAGAACTAGCGTTCCTGCCAAGATTAAGATGGTGATAACAGAGAAGAGCAGAGTATAAGCCAGTACTTTGATTGATTCTTTGATTTTTTTATTCAAAGCCAGGTAAGTCGGGTATCCGAAAACGAGCATACCTGTTATTGCTGCTGAAATTACGAGGAGAAAAAGCATTAATATTGCCGTAATAACAGATGGAGTGCTCGGGAAGTAATTTTCTCCATACCAGAGGAAAAGTCCTATCAAAGTGCAGTATGTTGCTATTCCCAATGTTTGGAGAAAAGCGGCTAGTGGTGGTTTCATGGTTGTTTGTTTAAATGTGTGTTGATTTTAGCACGGTTTTTTGAAAAGCCCCATCGTTTGTCCGGTTTTGATCTAAAGAACGCTAATTTTGATGGTGCTGATTTATATAGAACAAGGATAGTGAATTGTGATTGTAGTGGAGCATTATTTAGAGGGGCTAAGGTAGGTAGAATGGAAATTAAGGATTCTGTGTTTGATGGTGTGGATTTTACAGGGATTACCGGTGGAGGTCTTGAGGATCTGACATTTGATAATTGTAGCATTAGAGGTTTGAAATATAATGATGATCCACCAAAATTGGATGTTTCCAACCCGGCATTTTCTGTCAGCGAAAAATCCAGCGAGATATCATGGTGTTGTGTGCTAGAGAGAAATAGTCAAAAACATAGATTAGTGATGAAAATTAAAGATAAGTTGTCCGGAGAGGATGTTGATTTAGAGTTTATTCTGAGGAGAAATGGCGACAGGAATACTGATCTTATAGGTCTTATTCCAACTAAAAATGTGAAATTAAATGATAATATGTTGTACAAAAAAACTCTTTATACTATTTCGAATAATAAGCACGGAAATTTATTTAGAAATCTTGTTTTTGAAAAATTAAAAAATTGGGAAAACTATGCCGTAGGTGGTGACGGTGATTATTTGGATATTAAGATTGATCTTACCGGAAATTCTTTCAATGAGGATATTATTTTCCAACCGATTAGATCGATTTTGCCCGGCTCAGAATTTGATAAAGATTTCGAAAATTGTTTTGATGGGAAGAGTGGGGCTTCTTTGGTAGTCGATTATGGCTCTGAGAATGAAGCGGTCGCAGCTTAAAGTTTAGTGATTCGGCTAAAGAAATTGGCTCCCCATAGTTGGAAGCAATTCGAACTGTATTATCGCTTTCTTTTCCTTGAATTTATATAACGATCTATTGCTTCTTTTGTTGTGACCCAGTTCCGTCCTTTTTTGTGAGCTTCAAGTTTGTTTTGAGCTGCCAATAAATTCAGATATTTTTCTGAGTAATTGCATGATTGGCTGGCCTCTTTGAGGGATATATATATCTCAGTTTTTTTTGAAGACGGGGTCAATGTATCCAGGTAAATGGCTAGAGAGCGTTCAACGTTTTTTGTTATAAATTCTATCAATGGTTGACAATCACCTTCATCTGCGGCTGTTAGAACTTGGTAATATTTTTTGCGATCATTTTTCAGGATAATTGTGAGTGGGTATCCGGCTTGCATTATAATGATATTCATTAAAAGTCGTCCTGTACGTCCGTTCCCGTCAAAAAATGGGTGAATATGTGTGAATTTGTGATGCAAGATAGCTGCTAATTCAACTGGGTGGAGATTCTGCTGATTTGTGGAAATCCATGTAATGAGTTCATTCATCAGGTTTGGGATTTGCATCGCATCTGGTGGTTGATGCCTTGCCCCACCAATAATGACTTTTGCATTGCGATAGCGTCCTGCCCAATCTTTCTCTGTTTCTTTAGTGATAATTTGATGCAAGTTTTTGATCAAATGTTCTGAAACCGTATTTTGTTTATCGTGCCCCACCAAGTCGTATAAATATTCAAGAGCTTCTTTGTGATTTGTAGCCTCAAGATGATCTTTAAGAGGTTTGTTTTTTATGGTAATACCCTCGTTAAGTACGAGAAAAGTTTCTCTTTCAGTTAAACTGTTTCCTTCAATTGCGTTTGAGTTATATGTCATTTCAACTTCGAATTTTTCACGAAGTTTTTTGACTGCTGATGGGGGGAGTGGGCGGAGAGAACTAAGCTGCTTTAATTTGTCTTGCAAGCGTTTTTGGATGTCTTTTGGTATTGGCATACAGGTTTGTTAATATGTGATACTTCTATTTTAGAGCTATCACATGTTAAAGTCAAGGTGTTTTGTTTGGCTCGGGAGGTGGGATTCCCCCGCAAGCGGGGATAAACTTCGAATCCGTCCTCTGAATCAGAAACAACCCCTTACCCCCTGAAGGGGGTGCGAGCTTGTTTTTTGGCTCGGGAGGTGGGATTCCCCCGCAAGCGGGGATAAACTTCGAATCCGTCCTCTGAATCAGAAACAACCCCTTACCCCCTGAAGGGGGTGCGAGCTTGTTTTTTGGCTCCCCATACTGTTTCTT
>Ga0180007_10005302_pt1 | contig 13163 bp, 14 predicted proteins | sample MM_PC_MetaG_FD_121122 | JGI IMG/M metagenome (GOLD analysis project Ga0180007, IMG submission 121122) | Groundwater microbial communities from the Aspo Hard Rock Laboratory (HRL) deep subsurface site, Sweden - MM_PC_MetaG | ecosystem: Environmental > Aquatic > Deep subsurface > Groundwater... | reverse complement strand
CATTTTCGCCGTTCACCCCCGTCCCCAGACGGTCCTGAGTTAACCGGGCTCCAGACCGCCTGCGGACAGGGGTGAACTACTTTCTCTTTTCAGAGAAGGTGACAACTATCCTGACACAGGGGGAATGATTCCTTTGTTTGTTCCGATAAAAAACGTATAGAGCAGAAAGATTATTGCTCGGCTTATAAAACCCCCCAGGACCTTTTTCACAAACTGTTTACCCTTACCCCGGATACAGCTCAAACCATGGGTGATAAATTAATCATCCATGACAAAGGCAGAGAATTTGATAATGTAAAAAAAATCAAAATATACTCTGATGACAGATTTATGGCCTATGTGAAATTCATCAAGGATTCTTTGGTTAAACAGACCGAGTATTCACATGAGATCACTCTTTTCCATGCAAAAGGGCCCTTGAATTGTTATGTCAATATTCGATTTACAGCAAAGGATGACACGGTTTTAAATCATTTTATCTCGACACTTGAATAAGGCATCATTACCATTCGCTGGCATTAAGGCATGTATAATAAACAACTGCCCCGGCATTAAAAACACCCTTGACAGCTTTGTAGTATTTTGCTACATTTGTAGCACGATAATACTTTTACCGGGAGGTGGTTATGGCAAGTCCCATGAGATTGGATTCGGCACTGATTGCAGCGGCGGAAAGGGAGGCTGCGGTTCAAAAACGTTCCATCCCCAAACAGATTGAGTTCTGGGCGGAACTGGGTAAAGCTGTGGAGCATGTCATCGGAATGGATGATGTGATTGCCATCACCCAGGGACTGAAGCGGATTGAACTGGAAAACCTGGTATCGTCGACGGTTGATCCGGACGATGTGTTCAATAGCCTCGAAATAAGCAGGACCAGCGGCAGTCTTTCAGAAAAGGTCAGCTCCGCCCCCATCTATTATGAAGCCAGCCTGGGCCATCCGGGTTTACTGGACAGAGTGAACAATGCCAGTGGGAAACGGGACACCGGGCGTTTTCAAAATGGTAAATTCACGGTCTATAAATGAGCGACAATAAGCAGCTCTGGCTGCTGGCCGGGGGGAATGGGTCGGGAAAGTCCACATTTTATCGCCTTTTTCTTTTACCCCGCGGTATCAAATTCATCAATGCAGACCTGATCGCCCGAGACATGGTTCCTGACAGCCCCAAAGACGCCAGCTACAAAGCGGCTCGCATGGCCGAACGCCTGAGGTCGAGCCTGCTGGACCAGGGTTTGTCTTTTTGTTTTGAGACCGTATTCTCCCATGTATCCAAAATCGATTTTATTGCCAAGGCCAAAGCCCTGGCCTACGAAGTCATCCTGGTCTACATCCACCTTGAGCATCCGGACTTGAATGAAGCCAGGGTGACGCAACGGGTCACCGAAGGGGGCCATGACGTGCCCGCTGACAAAATTCGCTCTCGCATCCCCCGGACCATGAAAAACATCATCGCCGCTCTCCCCCTGGTGGATTCAGCCTGGCTCCTGGACAATTCCTCCCGGGAAAATCCCTTCAGGCAGGTGGCCATGGTTCGCCTGGGTAGAAAACGTATCCTGGTCGACCCCCTTCCCTCCTGGGCCGAAGACATCCTGTGCGACACGCCCTGACATCGTTGAAACAATCACATGCTGATGGATTTTTGCCTGAAGCTTTTTTACGACGCCATCAATGATGGTTGTTCATAAAGCCAATAGGACCCATGGGAGACTTAGGCTTTAACTCTTTTTTTTATGAATAACGTGATCAACAAACCCCATACTGATCTCTTTGCCGTCGAGCACTCTGCGAACGGTTAGAGCAAGTTCATGTAAAACTACCGGTTTCATGATATATGCCTTGATTCCAATTTTTCTGGCATTTTCAGAGTTAATCTTTCCGCTGAATCCCGTGAGGAGAATCAAAAGCGCATCGCTTCTGATGTCCATCACCTGACGGGCCAATGTTTCCCCTGTGACATTGGGCATGGTGAAATCCGTAATAATCAAGTGATACTTGTGAGGATCTGCCTTGAAAGCTTCAAGTGCTTTTAGGCTTTCTGAAAAGTCGCTCACTTGATACCCAAGGCGGAGAAGCATCTTTTTTTCCATGGCAAGAATGGTCGGATCATCATCCACCAGCATGAGATGTTCACCATGACTGCTTCGGAGTACGTCCCCGGGAATGGCAATCTCAGCAGACACACTCTGGTCATCGACTCTGGGTAAAAATATTTTAAACGTCGTGCCATCGCCTTTTTTACTGGATACGGTGATTTTCCCTCCACAGGATTTGACGATACCATGAACCACAGATAGCCCAAGCCCTGTTCCCTCGCCTTTTTCTTTGGTTGTGAAATAGGGCTCAAAAATTCGATCCATAAATTCTTTGTCAATGCTTTTACCTGTATCGCTGACCTGTAAAACAACATAATCACCCGGCCCATTATCCGTGTCCATTGTTTCTTCATCAGACATGTGTGAACGACTTACGTTCACATGAATCACACCAGGATCACCATCCATGGCATGGTAGGCATTGGTGCACAGATTCATAACCACCTGATGAATCTGCGTGGCATCACACAGAACAGACCCGCAATCGGGGTCAATATCGGTCACTATTTGAATGGTGGACGGGATTGATGCTTTAAGAAGTTTCAGAGCTTCTTTGACCACAATATGGATTTTTAAAGGTCTTAATTCTTGTTCGGTCTGGTAACTGAATGCCAGTATCTGGGTCACCAGATCACGGGCACGTAAAACTCCGTTTAATATTTCCCTAAGGTAATGTTTCAAATCGTTCTTTTCAGAGTCAATGTCATCCATGGCCATCTCGGTATAGCCCATAATTGGGAATAGTATATTGTTGAAATCATGAGCGATACCACCTGAAAGCCGCCCAATGGCCTCCATCTTCTGGGACTGCCTGAGTTGATTTTCCAATTTTCTTTCTTCCGTGATATCCCTCAAAACTTCAATAACATGGGTAACTCGGCCCTCGTCGTCCCTTAGGGGTGAAAAAACAATCTCCGCCCAGTTGACTTCCCCCTTGGATGTCCCGTGGTGATGCGTGGATTTTTCCGGCATTCCGGTCTCAAAAACTTTAAAAATTGGACAAGGAACATTTCCCATGACACACGGTTTTTTATTATGATGACACACCTCATAGCAATGGCGTCCAACAACATGGTCCCGCTCAAGACGACTCCTGTGGAGAAAGGTCTCATTGACATCGGTTATGACATAGTCGGGAGAAATAACCACAATGTCTTCCTGTATATGATCGATCAGAGACCGGTAATAGCGATCACTCGCCTGGAGGACGTCCTTGGCCTGATTCAATTCCTTGATATTTTGGCTTAGATCACTGTTCAGATGCTTCAAATCTTCTGTGCGCTGTTCCACCTTGATTTCAAGGTCTGCCTTGGCTCGGAATAGAGCCTGTTCCGCATGGAACCGTTTGATCTTATGAATGGAAAGAAACCAGGACCCAATAGCAACAATAAACATGACAGGAATGAAAAGACAAAGTAAATTAAAAAGGATCCCCCTCTGATTTTTATGAAAAAAATCCGGAGAGACTCTGGAAATAATTTTCCAATGATAAACGCTCCCGGGAAAATGACTCGTGCTGGGTTCATAGGCTATGGTTGAGCCATTACTGGATTTGCAGGATGAAGATACAGGGTAAACGTTTTTAAATGTAAACAGATAGCCCTTCTTATAAAACTGGCCCGAGTCATTCTTGACAATGGTTGCCCAGGCTTCAGGGTGTATGATATCAAAGCGTTTATCTTTTCTATCCGGCAACATAAAGCCCCATTCATCGCCTGACATTTTCCCTTTTAAAAAATAGCCTTCAGGGTTGACCAGCAGATTCTCTCCAAAAAAATTATGATTCAGCCCCTTGAGTTTATCCAACAGACGTTTCCCAAAATAGTTGAGAATCACTACACCTGTTTTTTTACCTTCCCCATTAAAAACAGGTGTGCCAAATCGGATCATGGGTTTCAGGGGTTTTTCGATGAGACCCTTTTCGATGTTCAAATCCAGGGGCGATACAAAGATTTCCCCCGGCCCCAGATCAAATATATCGTTGAAGTAGTATCTCTTCTTTTTCGTTTGTAGCTCAAAATCAGGCACTATGTAGGCCCCTTGCGGCCCATGGTTCACCCGGATAATTTCCATACCCTGGACATCCAGAAAACGGATCTGATCGTACATCCCTTTAGCCCGGCTGATTAAAACAAACTCTTGTGAAGCCTTTTTTTTGTCTAAGATACCATCATGATCGTTTATTTCTTTTAAATGGGGATTGTTTGCAAGGACTTCAAGATCCGACACCACAGATTCAAATTCACTTAAAATAACGTTCTCATTTAAAGAAATTGATTGAGCTTCAAGTGTTTCAGTCAGAATGCAATCCATTTTCACTTCATGGGAATAAACCAAATAAGTTATCACTGTAATCAAAAGGCTTACGGGTAAAAATAAATGGAAGAAAAAAATTTTCGCCCGGTTAATTTTTTTTGGTGTGCCCATCATAACAAATGTATATCCCGATGTGATTATATATCAAACCCACTGTGCCACAGGGAACAGAAGGTCGCCCGGATTTCCCGTGCAAGGTATTCATCAACGGATCTGATAAATTAAAAAAGTATTCGTGGCGAACACGTTACCCATGTTGGGTCTATGCCATCAATTCCAACGGCACACGTTCGTTTGATCTTCAAATCAAGAATCTATGTCAGTACATAGCAATGGAGGGCATGTTTATAATAGAAGACCCTGGAAAAGACATCTTTTAAAGTAATAAAAAAGACATAATATTGCAACTCAATTTAAATACGTGACATAAAATGAGCGCTGAGTCAGGTAAATGATTCTCTCTCACGTATTTCATAAAAATTGTTTATACAATGGCCAGGTATGATATAATCCTACGTCTTTCATCTTTGTTTGATGAACTCGTAAAAAAGTATGCCGATGGCTAAAGAAAAAACGTCAGATACAACGCCATCTTGTTTTCGTTCCTTGCTCGAACACTACTCATGAAGGGATGTTATACATGAAAGCCAATCCACTGTTTCGCGGTTTCTTCCATTCTGATGACGGATTGATCACCGACATCATTGACGCTGATGAACAAAAAATGACCTTCACAGCCACGTTCACCATCCCTAAACATTTGGTCGAACAATTCCGATCCCATCCCGAACACCTGATCTTCAGTGAACGTTCACGAATCGCCCGATTAGGTGTTATGATCAGCAATGAGCCCTTGGAAGAGGGTCATTTCAACCATGACCAGGTGGTTGTCCAAATGCATGCATCCTCAGTGATCACCGGTTATCCGGCCTTTGATCAATTAAGGCCTTTTTTTGCACGGGGCCTTAAAATCGGCCGTTTGGCGTTCTGTGACCCAGCCACCCTCTTAAGCTCCCAGGAGGTTCTGGAAGCGGTTAACAAATCCGAGATGAAACTCCCGGCATCCACCTCCATATCCAGCTCGGGTGACATTTTGATTGCTCCCCATCATGTCATTTACACCCTGGACAAGCCCCTTGACAAAGACGCCCTGGGCAGAATTCTGCTCAGAAAGGACGGCAAAGAACTTCTCAGACTCTTCCAGAATCGGGAAGAAGTTCAGCAGATAGTCATCCCCCCGGGCCAGGGGATCATCACCACCTGTTCCATGTACTTGAACGATCATTATGTGGTGCTTCAAAACGATATGAGCCGGTTTGGTGAACTCGGGTACCATCTCCCTGCGACCATACTTGACCCCATCCGAACCCGGGGGATAAACATCTATCTAGAGATTATCAACCGCAGCGACCAGCCCATCGTAAACCCCATGATTCCGGCAAAAATTTACAGGGCTGCCCGCATTGATCATGACCAGACCGTTGATTCACCCAATGGCAGCCATGCCAAGCCCCACACCTATGGCGATTTGCGAACCCTTGAGCAGAGTTTTGACAGAATGGAACCCTCCAACTGTTATTTCCTCAACAAACCGGCAGCACTTTTCCCTGTTAAAACAAGGGATATCCAAAGCCTGAACCTGTATATCAATGGCCCTGAAACACTCTGCAAAAACACCATCAGCGTCTGCGCCACAGACAGGCGCAATTTCAGGCCGGACAGCCTTTGCCCCCATCGATATGCCATTTCAAAAATCCCATATGACAAAGGCCAGGGACCCGAACCCCTTGTTCTTAAATTTTTCCCCAACATCCAGGAACATTACGAGATCATCGACTCGGTCTACAAAGGCCACATCGATTCCTTATATTTTTTTGAACCCTCCTTTGAGCATGGTCCGTTTTTATCCCAGCAAGACCACCACCGGCTCCAGGAATATTTTGCCCTGGGTCTCAATGTCTACTGGATTTCTTCCCTGACCAAGCGCCTGATGATCTACACGGAACGTGACGGCATGGGTTATTTTGTCATCCCGGAAAAAATGCTGGATTTTCATAAATCCATGCTCTTCGCATTTTACGGCTCCAATAAAATATTATCCGAAAAGGGAAACACCCGGCTGAGGGATCTGATCAAAGAGTTGATCGGTTTCTGGGGGAAAAATATCGGATTTGTCACTGGTGGCGGCAGCGGGGTCATGGAAATGGCCAATGTTCTTGCTCGGGAGCACAACATCCTGTCCGGTGCCAATTATCTTGAAATCACGGACCAGCCCCTGATATCCGATGTGGATTTCTGCCAGATCTTCCAGGCATCCTGCCGCCATAGCCGTCAGAAATGGTTCGAAGTCACATCCTTTCCCATTTTCAATGTCGGCGGATTAGGGACATTGGAAGAGCTGGGCATTACTCTATGCAATATGAAATTATCCATCATGGAGAGAGTGCCGCTGATCCTTTTTGACACCGAAGAATCTGGTTACTGGAACGGCATAGAATCCCAGATCCTGTCCATGGTCCACAGCAACCGCGCCCCGGCCTGGGCCATGGAAAACCTGGTGATCACCAGCGATCCCAAAGTGGTGATCAAGGCCTATCGAAAGCAACTGAGACTGTTTTGATGGCGTCGTAAAAAGTCCCATATGCGGCGTTATAGTGTTTGGCCGGACGTTCGACATACGTTCATGTATACCTTCACGCCCGGCCAAACACGATGCCTTGCCTATGGACCTTTTTCCATAGCCATCCTTCGACTTTTTTAAGAGTCCCTCAGCATTGGAAGTTGATGGCGTCGTAAAAAGTCCCATCTTTATACTTTTTACGAATGCATCCCAATGCTGAAGCCTGGGGACGAGATAGAAAAAATACACGTGAATATGAACAAAAAAATCAAACAGAATGACCTTTAACATTCCCTATCATAAAGGGTCTTCCACAGGCAGGCAGACAAAAACATCTCGTTTATTCCGTTCAAACCGGCATTCGTTTTCCAGAATGACTTTAAGCTCCGTCCTGGCCCTGTGAAGTCTGACTTTGGAATTTTCAATACTAATATCAAGGATTTCTGCAATTTCTGAGTGTGACAGGCCCTCAACATCAAACAGAATCAGGGATACACGGAGGTTTTCTGGCAATGCCCTGATTTTTTCCTGAACGCAGGCGCCCATCTCATGCTGTTCGAGGCTATCAAGGATCCTGATGCCACCTGTTATTTCCAGGAGAGATTCCTGATTGTTCATTTCCGGAGAGCGTTTGTTTTTATGATAGTCCATGCACAGATTCCAGGCAATCCGGAAAATCCAGGGTGACAGCCTGGAAGGGTCATGCAAGGCATTAATATGTTTACTTATCCGAATAAACGTTTCCTGAGTAAGGTCATCTGCACCCCAGGTATCTTTAACAACAGATAGAATAAACCGTCTCACCCGCTCATAGTACTCATCATGTATTTTCAGAAGATCCATAACATTTCCTGGCAAAACCGATGCAGGCAGAAGTCTGCCTGCATCGTTTATTAAACATATTATCCGCAACAAGCCGTTGCACATCGAACAGGTGATTCATTCCCTTTCATAATATCACAGATGCATTGCTTTGTCGCCACGGCAGCGCCATGTTTAACTTTTTCAGCAATCTTGACAACCTCACACACGTCCTCATCCGTGATCCCTTCCTTCCCGGCCAGCTGATAGTAGTGTTCAAAGCAGGGGATACAATTTGCCGCCACAGCAGCACCAAGGGAAACCAGTGTTTTGATTTTTTTGTCCATCATTCCTCCTTCGTAAATAAACTTATAATTTTTCTTGCCTCATCCCATGGGATGAAAACGACGTTCCATGCATGATAGACAAAACAGATGCTAAAAAGGTTACAAAGAAGTCATGATAAATTTTGAACCGAATGATTTATGATACAGCCTTATTTATAAAACCCTATCCCACCTTGTACTTTTCCTTCAGAGAATCCGACAAAGCATTGATCAAGGCAAAGGCTTTTTCCACCGTGGCTCCCCCATCGGGATTGACCAGACAGCAGGTTGCCGGTGACACCATGCTCCGATCGATAATTCGGTCCATATCCAGACCTTTTTTGCAAAGAATCGACCAGATATCTTCAAGTTGAGCCACCAGGGTGTTCAAGGTTTCCTTGCCGAAATTCTCAACCCCAGTCGGCACATACATATCCTCATGGTAGCTGAGGTTTGGGAGCTGGGGCCAGAAGGGTACGTCCATGGTCAGGGCAAGGGCAAGGGCTTGATCCACATCTCTGTGTGGCATCACCGCCATCGCCGTGGTCAGAAATCCTCCGGAAATTCGCATGTTCAGCCTTTTTTAGCAGAAAAGTATTGACTTATACAAAAGAATTAATTAACTACAGAAGTAACACATATATGATGTTTTTTTCGAGTCGGCCCGGAAGGATGCGCCAACATCCAGCCAGGCCTGACCAATTCAACCTAAGCGGAGGTCAAAATGGCTGATATTATTTCTACAATACTCCCCCATCCTTTTCAAGTCGTATTTTCCCTGTTACAGGGTTTCATGTTACCCCAAAACCCACACGATTGTCCGGAAGAAAGCAATGATGCAGGTGAATATGCCGTACATGAGGATGATTTACGGGCCTTGAAAACAGCACCATCGAATCAGTTAAATGAATCGGTAGACCGGACGGATGAGTTTATTTTCCTTTTCGGGAAAACACTCCGGCCGGTCAAGGTGCGTGTCTCAAGACGGGTTGAGCAGTCTTCGGGGCCCAAATCGTAGGAACATGGCGCGCAATGGTCCTACGAACCATGCCATCCGGGACAAGAGAAAAGGCCTGCTCCTGTTCCGGGTGGTCTTAAAGACATATTAGTCCCATAGGTCGTATACGTCCCATAACGTTTGCTTGCCTGCGGCTAAGCCGAGCTAAGTACATTCGCGTTATGAATAGATAGACCATTTTTTCGGGGAAATGACATGAAACAAAACATACATAATAAGACGCCTGTGTTTTCAGATACCGAGGTGCTTGACCTGTGTGATTCCATCAAAGATATCCACAGGGTATTGAAATCCATCGGCCACTACATGGGTAATCTGACGGAAGCGACCCAGGATTCTCCCTATTCTGTCCGAGAGGATTTTCAGCGCTGGGGCATTCTTCATATTTGCGAAACCTTTTTAAACGATCAGTTCCAAAAACTCGAACGCATCGTTGCCATCTACAAAATTGAGTTGGACACCATGAGAGAAAAGAGAAAGCTACCGCCAAATAAGCCCTGAAAACCAAACGTCAGGCAAGGTAAATCCTTCATTTTGCCACCTCCAATGTATCCCCGGATAACCATCCATCATTCAATCTGATACAGGCATCTTCTTTTCATCTAAAATTCAATTTCGCTTCATATTTATTTCACGATTCTCACCTATTCTCATCATGAACAAAACATTGATGGCGTCGTAAAAAGTCCCATATGCGGCGTTATAGTGTTTAGCCGGACGTTCGACATACGTATCAAGTATGCCTTCACGCCCTGCCAAAAACTATGCCTTGCCTATGGGCCTTTTTCCATAGCCATCCGTCGACTTTTTACGAGTTCATCCACATTAGGGAATTCATTATTTAAATTATTTTGAGAACAAGGAGGTCCTGTGAAAAAACTGCTGATTCTTTTCCTGGTATTGATTTTCCCGAAGATGGTTTTTTCGGAAAACGGAATCACGATCCCCTGTTGATCTTCGGGCCAGAATCCTTTAATAATTCATGATTGATTATGAATATGACAAACAACTGTGGCATAAAAAAAGGGGCACTCGGCGCATACCGTGCCCCCATAACTTCGAAACAGGAATAACAATGAAACCCTTGATTCTGATTGTTGAAGATGAACCGGCCATTGCAGACACCATCCGTTATGCCCTATCCACCGAAGGCTTTGACACAAGCTGGCAGGCAAACGGTGGTCAGGTTCTTTCCTATATCGAAAATGAGCCCGTGTCCCTGGTCATCCTTGATGTGGGTTTGCCGGACATCAACGGCATGGAGCTTTGCAAGGAGATACGAAAAAAAACACAGATCCCTGTCATATTCCTCACAGCCCGTGCCGAAGAAATTGACAAAGTCGTGGGTCTTGAAATCGGAGCCGACGATTACATGGTCAAACCCTTTAGCCCCAGAGAGCTGACCGCCCGGGTCAAGGCTGTTTTACGACGGACATCGGCTTTATCACATGGGAATGATTCGATCACTCCCTGCCCTGCTTTTCAGATTGATGACCTGAAACACAAAATCACCTATTTTTCATCCGCTCTGGATCTTTCCAAATATGAATTTCATCTCCTTGAAATCTTTATCAAGCGGCCCGGACAGATTTTCTCCAGGGACACCTTGATGGACATGGCCTGGGATGACCCGGATATGAGTATGGACCGGACCGTTGACGCCCATATCAAGAATATCCGCGGGAAACTGAAAAAAATCAAACCGGACATTGATCCGATCCAGACACATCGGGGACTGGGCTATTCCCTCAAAGAGGATCTATGAAACTTGCCGTTAAAATTCTTTTTGCCATTTTTCTTATTACAAGCGCCGGATTCTATTATTTAACCTACGGCATGCTTGAAAACATTCGGATCAGGTACCTCGAAGGGGTGGAAGAAACTCTGGTTGACCAGTCCCGCATACTGGCCTCATTTGTTTCTGAAGATATGCAAACCGGAAAGTTCTCCCCCGAGAACCTGCACACGGTGTTTGACCATGCCTACCATCAGCTTTTCAAATCAAAGATTTACAATCTTGAGAAAACCGATGTGGACCTCAGGGTCTATATCACCGATGAAACCGGTCATATCCTGTTCGACTCCACAGGAAAAGCAAAACCCGGTGAGGACTATTCCAGCTGGCGGGATGTATACATGACCCTGAATGGAACTTACGGCGCCCGGTCATCCCGTGAAGATTACCGGGAACAATCATCATCGGTCCTCTATGTGGCAGCACCTATTATGGTTGATAAGCAGATAAAAGGTGTTCTGACCGTGGCAAAACCCACAACAAACATGAACAGCTTTCTGGCCATGGCCAAACGAAAAATCAAACTGAAAATCATCATTTCACTCAGTTTCATTCTCATTTTGTCTGTCCTTGCCATCTCCTTTATCACCCAGCCCATCAAACGCCTCACACGGTATGCCAACGATATCAGAGCCGGTAACAAAGCCGATCTTCCTGTGCTTGACTCCAGTGAAATCGGGGATATGGGCAGGGCCTTTGAAAACATGAGGCTGGCCCTTGAAAACAGAAAGTATGTTGAGCACTATGTCCAGACCCTGACCCATGAAATCAAGAGTCCGTTGTCTGCAATCAAGGGGGCCGCTGAACTACTTGAAGAAGACATGCCCCAGGAACAACGGACCCGGTTCCTTGACAATATCCGGAGCGAATCAGAGAGAATCAAGAAATTAGTGGATCGGATGCTTCAGCTGTCTTCCATCGAAAACATGACCTCCCTGAACCGGTCAGCGACCCTTACTTTTTCTGATATTGTCAACCAGGTCCTTGATCAGATGCGGCCGGTTCTTGAAAGTAAAAAGCTCTCCCTTATCAGGGATATCGATACCCATATCCTCATGAATGGTGATGCCTATTTATTAAAGCAGGCCCTGTCCAATCTGATCCAGAACAGCGTGGACTTCAGTCCCAAAGAAGGCACCATCACAATTAAAACAAGCCTTTCTGATAATCGTCTGTCCTTGAAACTCACGGATCAGGGGCCTGGTTTTCCTGAATATGCCACTGAAAAACTGTTTGATAAGTTTTTTTCTCTCCAACGGCCGGACAGCGGTAAAAAAAGCACAGGCCTGGGCCTGAATTTCGTTAAGGAGATTGCAACACTGCACAAAGGTACAATCCGGCTGAATAACCTTCCGAAAGGGGGTGCCTGCGCGGAATTGATTCTTCCCGGACGGAAATCGGGGTCCTGACACGATGAATAAAAACCCATATATAAATTGTTTTGGAACGAATTTTGTCACATATCTGGGATTAACTAACCACCCGTTCGCGGGGCTCACTGGAGGACATGAAGAGCATTACGGGGCAAAGCCACAAGCAAAAACAGGTCTCTCACGGAGGCACAAAGAACACGGAGAAGAGCAAAAAGCTTGGGAATAAAAGTTTTTCTTTGTGATCTTTGTGCCTCTGTGAGAAAAATTAATAAACATCACCCCAACATACTCGCGCTCAAACTCTGGCCTGGGACGAGAAAGGACCCAACCCATTTGCGTGTCGGGGCGAAGCCAGGGCGAAGACCGGCCCAGCTTTTTAAAAGCTTGACGCCGGAGGCATGTTTTTCTTCGTTCTCTTCGTGTCTTAGTGGTTAAACCGTTTTTTTATTTCGTTTCCAGGCAAAGCCTGAAAACTTAATTTTTTTTATTCACCATGAAGGACATGAAGTTTAGGGTAGAGATGTTTTCTTTTCTTCATGAACTTCGTGCTCTTCATGGTAAAATTGTTTTTTATTTTTTAAACCACCCGTTTGCTGCGCTCACTGAAGGACACGAAGAGCACGAAGAAAAGAAAATAATTTTAGTAATTTATTACATTATGGCTTTAACTTCCAGCAAAAAAAGAAAATCGGGGATAGGCAAATAATGCGCTCATAAATAAAATTAATCGACAGATATAAGCCATCGAAAAAACAAATAAACTATTTGGAATTACTATAAATTTAATGTAAATAGCAGTATATCACTAAAGAGTGAACCGAT
>Ga0180007_10005300_pt1 | contig 13164 bp, 12 predicted proteins | sample MM_PC_MetaG_FD_121122 | JGI IMG/M metagenome (GOLD analysis project Ga0180007, IMG submission 121122) | Groundwater microbial communities from the Aspo Hard Rock Laboratory (HRL) deep subsurface site, Sweden - MM_PC_MetaG | ecosystem: Environmental > Aquatic > Deep subsurface > Groundwater... | reverse complement strand
TTATGACTCTCTTCTCACCACCTTAAGGGTTGCGCCTCGGTAAACCAACAGAATACTTATTAGGGTTGCAAGTGCGGCAAGTGTAAAAAATGGGAATACCACGGAAACTTGCCCCGCAATAAAATTCGCCCCAACAGCAACTACCGCGACGAGATGGCCCAACCCAAGATAAAGAGAGCGCTTACGGAGGATTTGATTTGATGCTTGTGCATAAGCCACAAAAAACAGGATTGTTCCCGTTAGAAAGACCAACAGGCCTATTATTCCTGAAATAAAGTTCGAAGCGATTGGCGCTGTATTAAGGAAATCGAAAAGAACAAACGATTTAGTTGCTAAGATATCGACAGGAATACTAGGCTCAAGAACGCTCATTTGCCAGAAGAACAAGGTGGCCCCTATGAACGAAATCAGTGCCGGAATATAGAGTATGAATAATCTTCGGTTGTATCCCAGAAGAAGAGTTATCGAGCGTAGCAGAAATGTAATCGCTACCATAAAGCAGAAGTGCGCTATATTCTGGCTCATTTGAACAAGGGTCAGATCCTTAATAACTAAAAATGGTAAAGCAAACGCCATCATCATGAGAAGCACAAACACAAAGAACCAACGGAATGCGCTTAACGAAGGAGTGGTACTTTCTTTTGTCCTACGCCATAAGTGGAAAACAAGCGGTAAGAGGACAACAACCGAAAATACATTGATAACTTGATCAATCGGAATTTTGATTACTATTCCATCCATAAAGTTCTACCCTCTAACTTCGCCAAGCTTAGAAAGGATAACTTCGGAAGCCGTATTTAAGCTTGCGATATCATCGGAAAGGTCAAACGAAGGCAAAGAAAACTTCTCTCCTATGCGTACTTTAATGTGTTGGGAACGCCCCAGAAACCGCCAGATTGTAAGTCCCACGTTCCCCGTAATGTATACTGGCAGAATATGGGTCTTCGTACGCAGGGCGAGCCAGGCAGCTCCCCTTCTCCCCTTCCGGGGGCGTCCCAAGTGGTGGCGCTTCCCTTCTGGGAATATTACCACTCTTCCTCCATTTTCTAAAATATGCAGTGGGTACTGCAACGTATTCGCGAGACCCTCTCCTTTCTTCACGGGGAAACAACCCATGAGAAAAACAAAAGGAAACAGGAAAGGATTCTTGTAATACTTGTGCCAGGTGGCAAAAAAGAACGGCAAGTATTTGGGAGGAAGAGCTCCCCCAATAAAAAAGGGGTCAAGCCAGCTCCCGTGGTTTGCGACGATGAGAAAAGAATCCGGAAGGCCCTTGGGATTGCCTTGAACCTCAAAATGGAGAAAAAATCTGAAAAGAACTCTTCCCGGACTCCACATACTCCTCTGTACAATCTTCGCAAGAAAATCTCTCATATACCCTACTTTCATCTTACTCCCCTCTCTGTCTTCCGAGAAGAGCTGCTGTTGTGCTCCTTGGGCATCCAGGATCCCTACCTAAAACTACACAGATTGGTTATAATATAATATGGTCTCATACCCCTACACTTTTATCTTCCATCTTGCAGTGGGGCTTTTAAGCGGAGTAAGTACACTCTATCTACTCTCTAAAAAAAAGAGTTCCCCCATACCTACGGTGCAGAGTTATTTCAACTGGTTTCTATTCTTTGCTCTTTACAATTTCACTCTTGTGCTTTCGGTGCTCCTATTCGCAGAATCTCCATTCGCACTCGGTATTGGATATATAATAGCGCTCTTTTTCCTGGGACTCGGCGCGTGGCAGGCATTTCTCTTAAACTTATACTTTATTTGTGTAAAGGAACCTGTAAGGAATTTACTTTCACTCTTCTATCTAGGAGGAATCATATTTACCCTACTCCTCCACGGCATGTTCTTTGGTCTTCCAACGGCTACCGCGGATGGAAACTGGATTTTCTGGTATCCAAACCAAATGATATCGTTTCTCTACATCATTTTTATGTTCGCCGCTGGCTGGTCAGTAACTATCGTGATGGGAAGATACGCTCCTTCTCTCCCGCAAGGCCCCCTAAAAACAAGGTCTATCCTTTTCTCTCTTGCTTCATTCCTTTTTCCTTTCGCGGCCCTGCTCTATTTTGCGGCAACTAATGTTGTACATCTGTATATCTCTTGTTCTCTCGTTGTTCTCTCTCTTGTCCTCCTCGTAATCGGAAACGCCGGAGTTAGAATATCTAAGGATTAAAAAATATTGAGCCGGCACAAACTTAAATGGCGGCAAGGAACTCCATAATCTGAGGCGACGGAAGAGAAGATCTGAAGCGAGCGCCCCGTAAGGCCGCTTGCGTCGCGGGAAGCAGAACAGAACCAATGCAAGACGCTCCCAAGAATCCAAGCGCAAGGTATCCCAGCTGCACGGGGAATCCGGCAATGGGCACAAGTACAAGGGCTGCGAACTCTGCTGTCAGCCAGCCCACAGCCAGCAAAAGAAGCCCAAATGACTTCTGCTTCACTTCAGCATCCCGAGACAAAGAAGCAAAGAGGTGGAAGGTGAAAGCAAGCGGGAGTATGCCGAGCGCAGACAAAAGAAACGCTCCTCCGTACAAAAGGTAGTTTGTCTCTTGAAGAAAGAGGGTGGCTCCCGCAATGCTCCCAAACACTGCCACGGAACCTATGCCAGCCCAATATGGAAGACGGAGAGGAAGCACGTAGAACGTAAGATAAAGAGCTGCGGCAGCGCCAGCAGCAAACAAGGTATAGGATAAAAGAAGCGTGAACCTGGCGAGTTCAGGGAAAAAGAGCCCAAGCCCTGCAATGCCTGCCTGCACAGCTGGAATGATAAATGCAAGAGCCAAAAGAAGGCCTATCTGACATGGCTTCCCTCCCCTTCTTGCCTGCAGGCAGGAAGATAAAAACTGCCTTCCAATTAGGCCTAAACCCAGGGCAAGCAACATATATGCGAGGGCGCCTCCCATATATAAGGTTAGTATACTCTTTGCTGGAAGAAAGGCAAAACCAAAGGGGCGCTGCTCTGCTGCCAGCGCCCCTTCTCAGACACAAGGATCCTACGGCGGAGAGCGGCCTTGATCCTCTTCTCCCTCCTGCCCTAAGGGGATATAATTAGCAAGCGCTGCCCCAATAAAGAACAGCAAGGCGAGCCAGTATCCTATCTGGTACTCTATGGTCACTCCCTGCCCCTGTGCCTTGAGATCGCTGTTGGCTTTAATCTGAAGTACGACAAGACACGCAGCTCCAAGTACGCCAGCTATCCCCCGAAGCATAGGGCCCTGGCTGCCAGCGGCAAAGAGCAAAATTGACCCTACTACGCCAGCTATGCCCGCGAGAATTGCATAGATATCCTGGCCCACCTGCTCCCCTTGCACTTCCTGCCCAAAAACCATGTCCGTGCCGCGAAGTTCTACCATTGGCACTCCTTGGCACGAAACCGTGGCCCAGGGCAGGAAAAAGGCCGCTAAGGCAAGGATGAAAAGGACTCCGCTCACTTTTCTTCGGGTATCCAAGCTTCACCTCCTAATCTAAGCGTGCTTCTCTTGTACCATAGTCCACCCGCCATTACAAGAACTTCAGCTTGGGGAGAATATTAAGCATGTTAGACATTGAATGTCTAACAATCCCAACCACGAGCTGGGCAAAAGAGAAAGTCCCGTACCTGGCTGGTACGGGACTTGAAAGTGCTTATCTGTTATGGGCGCTATTCTCCTTTCTCTCGCAGTATACGTTCCTGCTCCTCGGTGAGGGGCAGGCCGAGCTGTTTGCGGGCGCGGATGTAACAGATGTCATCTTGATAGCGCGTAAGACTTTCCTGCGACCAAGACACTCCAGGCGAGCTTAATTTGTAGTAGCCATCTGTACCGTCTGGCGCAGTCTTGTTTTCATCCCAACCTATGAAGTAATCGCGCACAGCTCCATCCGGGGTCAGTACGGACACGGATATGTTTTCAATCCATGCACCGTTTGAACCGGCCGGGAGATATTCGCCCTCAGGAAAACTCCTAAAGGCAACGAACTCTTTAAGTCCCGATTCTTCTTGCAAAAGACTTTGAGCAACTTCTCCCTGGTCCTTTCCCCAGCGATCTCTATCAACTACATTGGCTGGCGGGTTTTCCGCCGTTGGTCGTTGTAACATAGATACCTCCTACATAATCTCCAGGGCCCACTTGCCTTTCATCACATAGTCCCAGCTTGCAGGAAACGTCGTGATAAGGTTGCCGCTGTCGCCAAATGCGAGGAATACGCCTCGGTCTGTGTAGAAGCCATAGGCATCACGCTCTACCTGGGCAACATTGTCCCAGTGGCGATAAACAACTTCCCTGGTCTGTGGGTTCTGGAGAGCTTGATTCAGTTTCTCTGCAAGTTCAGTGTTTGTAGCAGTTTCCGGGAGGCCGTAGCGACGCTTGAGCTCTAGTAGGCGTTCTGGATACTTTGTGAGATGTTCTGTTAGCCTTTCTCCAGTTGCCTGGAAACTCAAGCTATGAAACCTCGTCACGCCTCTCTCTGTGAAGAGTAACACATCGTCTCCACCTTCGTCAACGTACTTGGCGAGGCGCTCTGGGTTACCGGGAATATCTATGAGCTCCTCGTAGGCGGAGAGGTCTCCACGTCCCTTTAGCTTTGAGCTCAACGCGACTAGGCGGTCAAGCCCCTCCTTGTCCATGGACTTTATCAATGCCTTGCCACTCCTCACAAGCAACTCGGCAACCGGTCTCGACTTAAGCGCAATCTTTCCTATGTTCTTGTAGAGGGCTTTCCCCGCGCTGATCACCGGGTCTGTCGGATTGCCAGTCGTAAGGATGCCGAGCCCTGCAAGCCCAAGGATCCCGGGGCTGAATTCTGGATCATTAGTGACATAGAGCCACCCCTCCTTGACTACGTCGCGGATGTCTCCTATCACTATGAAGTCGAGGCCCACACTAGCTGCCAACTCCTCGACGGATTCTGGCTCTCCCCAGGCGATCCGCCAAACGGCAGAGTCCGTGGAAAGAATCATTGGCCGGTCAAGCAGCTGAACTCCTCTCGTACTCTCCCCTCCGCTTCCTGCCGCTCGCCTTGCCTCAATGAGCAGGTTATTGGCCTGGGCAATAGAAGTGTCTCCAAAGTACCCAGTCCCCTGCTCAAGTCCCCAGTACTGAAGCACCTGCTCTGCGTACTTCTCTTGGAAGCAGATGACCGCTGCCTCGGTCAAAGGACCAAAGTAGTCGGTTTCCTCTCCAGGGGAGCCGGGGCCTGTATCTGCCACGCCGCATGGCGTCCATTCACTCTTGTCCAGCCAGTTCAGGAATATCTGCAGGTAGCGTACGTCCTCTCCCTGCATCCCCCTCTTCAGATGCCTCTCAAAAAAGAGGAGGCTGTTTGGGATGCCGGGGATCACCAGTGAAAAAAAGATGTTAGACATTGAATGTCTAACAAGATCCAAGAAAAGAGGAAAAAAGAAGAAGCCCGGCACTGGAGGTGTCGGGCTTCTGGCTCTTGCGAACCTTATCTAGTTATTCTCCTTTCCTTTCTCTCGCAGTATACGTTCCTGCTCCTCTGTGAAGGGCAGGCCAAGCTCCTTGCGGGCGCGGATGTAGTCAGGTTTATCTTCCCATCCAGCTGCTTCTCGAGGTTCCGTGAGGGTGTAGTACCCCTTTTCTCCGTCGGGATTCAGCTTCTCTGAGTCCCAAGCGATGGTGTAGTCCCAGAGTTTTCCATCACTGGGAGTGAGAATCCAGAAGCTACACGCCTCTAATCCGCCTGGGAGTTCAGTTCCTTCGGCAGTTGAATAAACGCTGGCATATTCGGTGATGCCGCGTTCCGTGAGAAGTGCCCTGAAGATTTCTCCCAGGTTATTCCCCCATTTGTCTTGTGGTAGTTGATCTGTTCCCATCTTCCTCCTTGTTTGTTAGTGAAGTTCCAGCTGCCAGCTGAAGTTCTTGCCTGTCATAACGTAGTCGAATCCACGTGATGCGTAGGCAGTGACGAGGTCGCCTGCTTTGTCGAATACCGCATAGACGCCCGTTTGTTCATCGAAGAGCCAGTACTGGTCCTTGAGGACTCCAGTATCTGGATCCGTGTACCGCAGGATTCCCCGCCTGACGCCCTGGTTATCTATGAGGCCCTGAAGCTTTCCTGGCAGCTCCTCCTTTGTGGAGATTTTAAGGGCATCTTTCAGCTCGTCAGCATGTCCAATCCATGCATGGTTAATGCCGTCCTGGAAGTCTGGCGTGAGCTTCAACCCTGCCCTCAACTCTTCCACCATCCCCTCCGTATACTCCATGAATGCCTTCCCGCCCGTCATAAAGTGTCCTGCGAAGGTCTGGGCGTTGTGGCTGGTAGAGAGGATGCGCTCGTAGGTCGCTCTCAGCTCGCTGTCTGCTGGTATGCGGAATGCTCGGTCTGCGAGAGCTGCAAAGTCCTCTGCGAGCTTCTTTGGGTTGGTTATCCAGCGGCTCATGTCCCTTGCTGTCTTTAGGGCCGCTTGTTCTAGGGCTTCTCCTACAAATGGAGAAGTTCTCTTTACTATCTTAGCAAGCTGTATGGAAGTTTTCAAACCGCTAACCGCGAGGTCCTTGTCAGGCCCAAGGATCGTAGTCGCCAGCCCAAGAAGCGCAAGGCCTCCTATTAAGGTGTCTCCCTCGGGATCTCCGAGGATAATGAGTGTAGCTTGCTTGCCAAGGTCAATCGCGTCTCCCACTACGAAAACGTCGAGGCCGAATTTCCCGGCGAGTTCCTGAAGATTCTCCGGCTCGCCATTTATGATTCTTCCCACGGGCGTCTCAAACACCTGTTTTGCCCAGTAGGATCTGGCCTGCTCGAGGAGGGATGCGCGGTAGTACGTGACAGAGAACCTGCCACTCTGTTTTCCGTCTTTGATGGCGTACACGGTATACGTGTTCTCACCAACAGGAGTTGGAGCTGTTATCAACCAGGTTCCAGCAGAAGATACAGGGGTAATTGCTGTTAGCCGGCCATTGTGCTCCAATACCACCTTGGATCCGGGCTCTCCTGTTCCCCAAAGCTCCCTTTCGCTTTCCTGCAATTCGTACATGCTGTGGGGCAAAAGGATGATGGGCGTCTGAATGGAGAGCACATTCTTTATCTCCCCTTGGACACACAGTTCCTGCTCGGGGTAGATTAGATCTGGATTGTTTCCGATTACCTCCTTGTTTACTGCGTAGATTTCCGGCCACCTGCTCGCGTCTCCATAGTAACGGAGCGCAATCGCAGAAAGCGTATCCCCTGATTGCACCGTGTGGATCACGGTACAGGAAGATGCGGGGTTTTGCGCAAATGCGGACGCCTGCTGCTGCATCTGCCCGAGCACTTGCGCTATTCTGACAACCTCCTTCTGGACTTCCTCGGACTGCTCCTCTTCCGCGAGTCCCCCGCTTCCCAGGACTATGCCATTATTGGGTGGGGTCGGCGTCGGGGCTGGAGCAGGGCTGGTGTCTTCGCCTCCTCCTGCAAAATATACGCCTACGGTCTTACTTTCCTTCATCACCACCACGCAGGTATAGGTGTCCTCAATTGTCCCCGGACAGTCCCAGCCGTTGAAGTTTATCCGTTGCGCCTCGGGCACCTTCAGGGTTACGGTGGTATCAAGGGCGTATCTGCCTGCTTCTCCTGGGGCTGGGGTAATGGTTATGGCGCCTCCTGTCACTGCCTGGGTGCCGTATCTGGCATTGAATGGATAGCCGCCGTCTTCTAGGAAGAGCACGGGCAGGCGTACCACCTCCGCCCAGACCTCTCGGTTTCGGGTCATCATGAGTTCACACGTGCTGCCGTAGCCCGAGCACCCGTCTCCGCTCCATTTCACCGTGGCGCCGTCGGGTATATTGCTCGGAACCAGGTTGACACCAGCTACCACTCCGTCTGACGGATCGTACACGTAGCAGGTTTCCGTCTCCGGCGGAGTCACGTTTAGAAACTCTTTGCCGCTCCCAAGGGAAAGCTCAATGTTGCCGTACTCGCCTATGAGGCTCTGGGTCATCTTCTGCCCGTTCACCGTAAGTGTGTAGCAGGGCACGGGCGTGGGGCTTGGGGTTGGCGTGGGAGTTGGCGCTGATGCTGCATCCGCAAAGACCTCCAGCACCAGCCAGGTTTCCAGCGCAGGCTCTGAGGGCATGGGTGAGTAAGTGTAGCCCTCGTAGATCTCGTAGATGCTGAGCTCGTATATCCCAGCTGCGGGAAGGACGCAAGTCGCCTCCCACGGGTAGATGCCGTCCGCGTCACCCTCTGCCCCAAGATAGATGTTTTGGGTGACGGTGCATTCAATATCTGCGCCTCCCAGCTCTTTCAGGCCTATCTCATCAATCACGGTAGATACAATGCTGTCCTTGAAGATCGCCTTGGCCGTTACGTGAACTGTTTGGCCAACAAGATACGGGGATTCCTCCACGGCCCTTATGCTCGTTTTGATGCGAGGCACAAGGCTGCGAGGTATGACAGGGGTCGGGGTTGACGCCGGGGCAGGCACTGCGGTTGGAGTTGGAGCTTGCGTGGCTGTGGCTTCGGCTTGAATTGGAGCTGATCCCGCTAACATAAGGCCCACGGTTGCGCCAGAGAAAGGTATGCTACCTTCTGCGCTGTAGTCCGCAGCGTTGAGGATATATACTGTACCTCTCTCGCTGGAGACATAGATCATTCCGTCCTGGCTTTCTGCCACACGCAATGGCCGGGGTCCTGCATATGGGGTGGCCACCACGGTGTTGTTTGCCGTGTCTATGACGGAGATGGTGCCATCCACATTGTTCGCCACGAATACCCTTGTACCATCAAGAGATACTGTCAGGCCTTCGGGGTAGTCTCCTACCGGTATGCTGGCTACCACTTCATTCGTGGCAACGTCAATTACCCAGAGGGTATCTAGCCTGCCGCTTATGGCATAAAGCCAAGTGCCTTGCGGATGTATGGCCAAGCCGTTTATCTGAACTTCCAGAACTTCCAGAGATATGGCGGCTGCCACTATGTCGTTAGCGGTATCTATGACGGTGATGCCCCCAGAGTCGGCAACATACACAAAGGTGCCGTCCGGGTGAGCAGTCATGCTATTAGGATAGCACCCAACTTTAATGGCGCTCATCACGGCGTCTATCTCCGTGTCAAACACGGTAACAGTGTTTTCGCCGTAATTTGCGACATATCCTTTGTTGAGCCCATGGGGGACAACAACGTCAAACGGGCGATTCCCAGCGCTGATCGTGCCCAGCACAGCGCGGGTCGTGGCACTGATAATCGTGACTTCCGTGCTTCCAACGGCGTGACCTGGAACGTATATCTTGCTTCCGTCCGAGGTTCTGCCCATTTCCGTGGGCACTGGCCCAACAGGTATGGTGGCAATGACGCTGTTGTTGCTTGTGTCTACCACTACGAGGGTGTTGCTGCTCTGATTTACGACATAGAGCAGTGATGGCGCCTGCTGCGCCTGCGCTTGCCCTGCCGTGAAAGTGCCAAAGGCAAGGAGCAGAAACGCAAACAGCGCTGCGAGAGATACGGATACGATCAAGTGGCTGCGAGTCATTCTATGTCCTCCTCTTCTTTCGGTAATGTCCTTCTGCGTCTCGGGAAATCTATCAACCATTCGTTTTTCCTTCCTTTCAATATGCGCGCCGCCTATTTTAGGCTGCGTGGTTTTAAAATGTGCAGATTCTTAACTGCTACTCTCAAGACAAACACACAAAAGAAACCGCGTCAAGGGCGGGTCATTGTTTTCCTAATGCTCTGCAAGAAACCCTAAAACAGCTGCTGTCTGCTGCCTTGCGCATCTAATGCCTCATTCACCATACTATCCGCCTCCCTGTTGTGCTCTCGAGGAATAGAAGTAAAGCTCACCTCCTTGAAATCCAGGGTAAGATTCCAGAGTTCCAGAAAGAACTTCTGGATCTGCGGGTTCTCTATCTTGTACTCGTGGTTCATCTGCTTTACCACAAGCTCCGAATCCACGCATACCTTCACTACTGCCTCCTTTGCTTCCTTCTTCCCCCACAGGGCCTTGATCTTCTTAAGAGAAGAGATGACGGCACGGTATTCCGCTTCGTTGTTTGTGGTTTCTCCAATATACTCCCCGTACTCTTTGAGCACGTTTCCCTTTTCATCTCCGATGACCACCCCTATGGCGGCAGGACCAGGATTTCCCCTTGAACCCCCGTCCGTGTGCACGGTGTATCCTTTCATACCTTATGGGAACGGAAATACTTGTGAAGACACTCCCCGAACTTCTCTGTGTTCTTTGTCTTGAAACGGAAACCGGAGGCCGGAGGGTGGCCTCCATAATCCTCTAGGAGTTCTGCGCACGATGCCATGGCCTCCACCGTGTTGTACCCCTTGGGAGCCCGCGCGCTTCCTATACACTCTTTAGGCGCCTCCTTATACAGGAATACGGGCTTGTCTAGATCCTTGGAGAGCACAGAGGCGGCCGAGCCCAACAGCACATAGTCCACCCCTGAAAAGCCCTCGAACACCACACGCTCTCCTCCTCTTCCCTTCACACGCTCATGGGCTTCATCCACCAGCGCCTTGATGGTCTCCTGGCGCACTTCGTTTTTGGCGGCAAGATGAGTCGTAAGCTCTCTTGCCTCTTCCTCTGTTGGAGCCGCGAGAAGCCTGAAGGCCCCGGGAACACCATCCTCCACATCCCTCACATTCAATATGGAGATTGCCCGGTATACCCTGTTCTCAAAGGAAAAAAGCTCTGCTATGGAAGGGAACTCCCAGAGCGCCCGGAGTCCAGGCCTCCAGGTTCTCTCCATTGTAGCAAGCCCCTCCTGAATTATTTCCAAGTTGTCCTGTTCGCGGGGCATCATGTCTGCTATAGTCCCGAGGGCCGCGAGTTCCGCGAGGGCTGCCCGCAAAGAAGGAGAAAGCAATTTGCCGAGCAGGAGTTCCGCCAGTCGGAACGTGAGTCCGGAGGCGGCAAACGTCTTAAAGGGATAACTGTCTCCTGGCTGTTTAGGGTCCACGACAATGGAGGCCTCTGGCACCTTCCCGTTGAGGATCTCATGATGATCCACAATCACCACCTCAAAACCAAGTTTCTTTGCCTCCTTCACCTCTTCAAAGTTGGAGATGCCCAAATCCATTACAACAAGGAGCGCGGGAGCGTGAGAACGAAGCGTCTTGAGTCCCTTGCGCGTAATCCCATACCCCTCTGCCTCTCTGTCGGGGAAGTAAAGAGCTGTGGGTCTGGCTCCAAGCGAGGCCATGGCTTCTTTTAATATGACAACGGAGCACGCGCCGTCCAAGTCCGCATCCCCATACAAGATGATACGCTCCTGATTCTTTACCGCTCTCTTGATGCGGGTTGCCGCTTTTTTAATATTTTTGATTTCAGCCATATTTCTATTCCAGGGCCTTAAGCCCCACAAGCTGTTCCCCCGAGATAAAGGCGAGCATGGCGCCACCCCCAGTGGAAACGTGCCCCACTTTTCCTGCCAATCCCTTCCTATTGAGAAAACCTACGAGGTCTCCGCCTCCCACAACGAAAAATGCCTCGCTCTTAAGGACTGCCCGCGCCACCTCCAGAGAACCCTTTTCGTACGCATCCTCTTCCACCTTACCCAATGGTCCTGCCCATAGCACGGTACGGGCCTTGCGGATTTTCTCTTTAAACTGCCTGACTGTTTCGGGCCCAATATCCAAGGGAGATCCGGCAGAAGGCCTTCCGTCCGCGGCAAAGACCAAGCGCTCGGGATGGGGAACTTTGAGACCGCTCTCCTTAAGGCCTTGAGAGAGAAGATTGCCAAGCAGAACCCAATCTGCTTCCGCGCTCATCTTGGCAATAAAAGAACTCTTATCTTTAACCTTCGCTCCGCCCGCGAGAACCACAAAAGGCCTCTCGGGATTATCCCGGACGCGCGTCAGGTTCGCAATCTCCTTTTCCATAAGGAGACCCGCCGCGGAAGGCAACCGATGGGGAAGCTGTACAATGGAAGCGTGCTGCCGGTGGGCTGCGGCAAAAGCGTCATTCACGTAAACGTCTCCCGAAAAGGCAAGAGCTTTTCCAAAAGAAGCGCTGTTTTCTGTCTCTCCCTTGTGGAACCTAAGGTTCTCAAGCACCAAGAGCTCTCCTCCCTTGAGATTTTCCACTACAGCTTCCGTTTCCAGGCCCACACAGTCGCGTACGAACTTGACCGGGGCTCCATGAAGCTTCTCTAAACGCTCTGCCACCTTCTTTAAACTCAAACGCGCGACTCGCTTGCCTCCCGGCTTACCCAAATGGCTAATAAGGATAACCCGGGCCCCGTAGGAAAGCGCATGCCGGAGCGTGGGAAGCACCGAGCGAATGCGAAAGTCATCGGCTATCTCCCCCTTCTCATCTAAGGGAACATTGAGGTCGCACCGAATAAGTACGCGTTTACCCTGTAGAGAGAGGTCCTTGATGCGTTTCATTTGGACTTCTTACTCTGCGAAATGCACGGTCTCTCCCGGCTTCAGCACTCCCCTTTTCTCCTCCTCTTTTTTATTGAGAATGAGGGCTTCGTGGAGCGCCTGCCGCAAACCATCCTTGGGTTGCGGGGCAGTACCCTGGCTCTGCCGAGGAACGCTGGGTCCCTGTCCCCTTAAAGCGAGCCGCCGCTCTTGTTCCGTCTTGTGCTTCTTTCTGCATACCTTGCAGTATACTGGCCTAGTTCCATCTGGAGCGAACACCAACTTCGTTGGTTTATTGCACGTGGAACACACGGCGTCATATAGAAGGGGCGCGGGGTCGGGTGGAACGATAGGCAGCTGCTCTGTTTTCTTCTGGAGCTCTTCCATGCCCGCCCACTCGGAGATCTGCCGTTCCACTTCCGCGAGCGGCGTACTATAGGTATTGCGGGATGCCTGCACGATTTCCTCTCTCCTGCTCCCTTCAGGAAGTGGAATCGGGGGAAGGGTTTCCCCAGAGAAAGGCCTCCCAGCCAATCCGTCTATCATGAGTTTAACGTAGATGTGGTATTTACTAAGGTTCACGAAATCACCTGCCAAGAACTCGGGAGTAAACTCCTTCTCAAGCCATTCGGCGTCATCTGCCCCCACACGGAAAGAAACCAGGGTCCCCACGTTTCCAAACACCGCGTCGCACACGGTCTCGTCAAGTTGGGTAATATACTGATGACTCAAAATAAGGGAGAGCCGGTACTTGCGGGCTTCCGAGAGAATGTTTGCAAAGCTCTCTGTGGCGAAGTTCTGAAACTCATCTATATATAGGAAGAAATCCTTACGCTCTTCTTCAAGAATGTCCACGCGCGACATGGC
>Ga0180007_10005299_pt1 | contig 13164 bp, 14 predicted proteins | sample MM_PC_MetaG_FD_121122 | JGI IMG/M metagenome (GOLD analysis project Ga0180007, IMG submission 121122) | Groundwater microbial communities from the Aspo Hard Rock Laboratory (HRL) deep subsurface site, Sweden - MM_PC_MetaG | ecosystem: Environmental > Aquatic > Deep subsurface > Groundwater... | reverse complement strand
TGTTCATCTCCATGTCGGCCAGGACGAAGGCGATGCCCTGCTCGGAGAACAGCCGGTTCTTGGCGGCGTACTCCAGGCAGTCATTGAGCACCCCCTGGGCGGTGCCCAGGGCCAGAGAGGCCGCGCCCCACACCCGCATGGGGTTGGACACGTCGGCCAAGACCCGCCAGCCCTCGCCCTCGGGCCAAAGCAGATTTTCCTGGGGCACGAAAACCTTGTCCATGAACATCTGGCTGGTGATGGAACCGTGCAGGCCCATCTTCTTTTCCGGGGGAGCGAAGGTCACGCCCGGCGCGTCGCGCTTCAGCAAAAAGGCGCTGATGCCCGCCGCCCGGGGGCCGGGGCCGGTGCGGGCGAAGACCAGGTAGTAGCGGCCGTGGGGGCCGATGGTGATGTAGGTCTTGCTGCCGGTCAGCAGATAGCCGCCCTCGGTGGGCTCGGCCTTGGTCTGCAGGCTGGCCGCGTCGGAGCCGAAGTCGGGCTCGGTGAGGCAAAAGCCCATGGGCACGTCGCCGCTTTTCAGCTCGCCGAACAGGCGCTTCTTCTGCTCCCTGGTGCCGGTGATGGCTATGGTGCGCACCACCGCGTTGGTCACGAAAACCATGAGGGCCGAGCTGGGGCTGGCGGTGGCTATGGTCTCCACCATCAGGGCCAGGCTGGTGGCGTCGCCTTCCGCGCCGCCGTACTCCTTGGGCATGGAAAGGCAGAAAAGCTTCTCGCTGGACAGCGCCTGGTAGGCGTCCTGAGGGAACTCGGGCGTGGCCTCGATGCGGCGCGCGATGGGGGCAATCTTTTCGCGCACCATGGCCTTGACCCGCTGGTGCAGCTCATGTTGTTCAGGAGTCAGAAAAAGCATGCAATCTCCCCGCAAAGGGCTTACCGCCCTTTAGGCCTAAGGTCTAACCTTAGTAATTTCCTTATAGCCCATTTAGCCGGGGTTGACAACAAATCGCCCCCGCAATGTAGCTATAATGTGACTGTGTTGTAAATCTTTTTTTATAAAAAACCCTTACCTGTCCCGACGGGGGCTTGGTGCCCGCCACCAAGTGAGGTTAGAATTTTAGTCATGATCCGCCTAATATACTTACCATCCCTGCTGTTGGCGAGCCTGTTGGCCGCCGCGTCCCCTCCCGTCCTGGCCCAGGATAATGCCTCCCAGGTCCCGCCCGCCGTGGACGGAGAACGGGAAATCACCGAGGGGGTGCGCTCCGGACGCCTGGGCCGCGACGAGCTTATCGCCAAGGGCCGGGAATTATCATATTTCCAAAAGCTCCGTTTATACTACTATGCTCAGGAGTTGGAGCCATATTTCCTGGGAGTGGAGGAGGCCATCCGCGACCTGGCCCGCACTCCCCCAGCGGACAGCCAGAGGATCGCCGCCGCCCGCCAAGCCCTGTACCAGGCCATGGAGCGCTCCTACCAGCGCCTGGCCGCGGCCAAGCGCCCCGGCCTGGATCTGGAGTGGCGCCGGGGCCTGACCGGCCTGGTCTACCTGGACTACGACTGGCGCGACCGGGTGTACGAGCAGAAAAAGAACGAGATCAAAAACCCCTACGACTTGGTGGCCCTGCTGGACTGCCTGGACGCCAAGCTGAGGGGCCTGGCTCAACAGAATTTGGACGCCTGCCCGGCCCTGGCCGGGGCCGCCGAGGGAAAACAGCCATGAGCGCAAAAGACTGGCATCACGAAATCTCCCAACTGGAAACCGAGATCGAGGCCCTGGCCCAGGAGCAGGCCCAATGCGCCGCCCAGGTCAAGGAGCTCATGATCGCCGAGGCAACCCACGGAGAAAACCACGCCGCCGAGATTCACCACCTGAAGCAGCAAAAGATGATGCTGGGCACCCAGATGCAGCATCTGCGGGCCAAGATCGGGGCCATGAAGCTGGGCATTATTTAAAGGAGGAGCATGGTGGACAAAAAAATCCTGGTGGCGGTGGACGGCTCACCCGCGGCCCTCAAGGCAGTGGACTACGTGGGGCTTATGGAAGGGGCCATGATTCGGGAGTTGAAGGTCACCCTGCTCTACATCATGAACCCGGTGCCGCCCTATTTGCGCCGGGAAGGCCAGCGCGACCCCGAGTCCTTCAAGCGCCTGCGCGAGTTGGAGACGCGCAACCGCAAGGAGGCCGCCGTGGTGCTGGACAAGTGCACCGAACACCTGGTGCGCCACGGCATGGACCCCGAGGCGGTGGAGAAAAAGCCCCTGCCCCGCAGCAGCGACGCGGCCCGCGACATCCTCTTCGAGGCCGAGCAGGGGCTATACGACGCCCTGGTGCTGGGCCGCCGGGGCATCTCCAAGGCCCAGGAGCTGTTCCTGGGCAGCGTGACCAACAAGGTGGTGCAGCACTCCGAGCGCCTGCCCCTGTGGGTGGTGGGCGGCCAGGTGACCAGCCTGAAGGTGCTGTGCCCGGTGGACGGCAGCGAGGGCTCGCTCAAGGCGGTGGACCACTTGGCCTTCATGCTGGGCGAAAACCCCGAGTGCAAGATAACCCTGCTGCACGTGGGAGCCTCCCTGGGCAACTACTGCACCCTGGACTTCATTGAAACCGAGCTGGCCGAAGGCATTGAGGCGGACATCATGCACTCCGACGCCCAGTGCATGGACGACTTTTACGCCAGGGCCCTCAAGGTGCTGGATCAGGCGGGCCTGAGCCCCGACCAAGTGGAGACCAAGACCATCGAGGGCGGCATGTCGGTGTCCGGGGCCATCATGGACGAGGTGAAAAAAGGCGATTACGGCACCGTGGTCCTGGGCCGCCGGGGCGAAAACCGCTCCTTCTTCCTGGGCCACGTCAGCGACAAGGTAATGGGCAAGGCCAGGGATATTGCCGTCTGGATCGTAGGTTAAGGTTGGGGTTTTAAGCAGGCCTTGCGCGCGGCTTCGCCGGCCGCCAAGAGCAGGCCGGGCGGGGATAAACCCCGCCCCTACATCTGCCGCCAGTAAAAAACAGCCTTGTCGTTGCGAGGAGCGGCGTCCCGCCGCGACGAAGCAATCTCTGTAAAAAGCAGGCGCTATCACTCTCCGAGCCATAGCGTAGGTTGGGTTGAGCGGAGCGAAGCCCAACAATTCCTTTGTCATACCTTTGCCCGAGAGGTAGGGCCCAACCGCCCTCCACGCCCCGAACCCCTCCCGCTTGGGGGAAGTCGAAGATCACCACGTCGCATCTCTTCCGAGATGCTCCTCGTGATGACGGCTATTACGGTACAAGACGGGAGGGCGGGGATAAACCCCGCCCCTACATCACTCTCTGTTATTTCCCAACGCATCCCCCCGGCACAGTCAGCCGCCGGCAGACAAGGCGTCCCGACGGCGACAGCCGGAGGCGTAGCAAAAGCTACGTCGAGGCTGGAGCCGGAGGGCAACGCAGTATGCCGGGGGCTGACGAAGCCGCCTACAACTCCCCCAAGACTCCCGTGATGATCCGGGCCATGTCCCCGCCCGCTTTGCCCGCGTTCTCGATCACCAGGTCAATGGGCGATGGCTGCATATCATCGGGATCATTGACGTTGCTGATGGCCGCCAGGCCCATAACCCTGAGCCCCATGTGGCGGGCGGCGATCACCTCCAGCACGGTGGACATGCCCACCGCGTCGGCCCCCAGGGTGCGCAGCATACGGGTCTCGGCCGGGGTCTCCATGCTGGGGCCCTTGAGCCCCACGTACACCCCCTGATACATGGCGATGCCCTGGGCCTGGGCCACGCTCCGGGCCAGGGCCAGGAGCTGGGGATCGTAGACCTGGCACATGTCCGGGAAGCGCTCTCCCCACTCATCCACGTTGGGGCCGATCAGGGGATTGTCGCCGGTGAAGTTGATGTGGTCGCTGATGAGCATCACCCGGCCCGATTCCATGGCCGGGTCCAGGCCCCCGGCGGCGCAGGTGACCATAAAGGTATCCACACCCAAAAGGGCCAGGACCCGGATGGGCATGGTGACCTGGCGGGCGCTGTAGCCCTCGTAGAGATGAAAGCGCCCGGCCAGGGCGGCCACCGGACGGCCGGCCAAACGGCCCAGCACCAACTCCCCGGCGTGGCTTTGAACCGTGGACACCGGGAAGCCGGGAATGTCCTCGTAAGGAACCCGCACCGCATCCTCGATGGCCTCGCCCAGGCCGCTCAGGCCGGTGCCCAGGGTGACCGCCACCCGTGGGCTGAATCCGCCGGGCAGGCGGTCGCGCAGGTACTGTGCCGCCTGGGATACATCATCTTGGTGTTGCATCTGTCTGACCCCCAACATGTTGGGAAAAGTTGCTTTCGGTCCTCGTCAGCTCCAAAAAAGCAGCCTAAAACGCCCCGGTCAAGAAGTTTTTATCCTGCATAACTACTAGTGATTACAAGCCATACAAGTTTGTAACTTTTGGGTGAACAAATAACCATTGACATATTGGACCAGGATTACCATATTTTTTGGCATAAAGGCTGACTATGTCATGTCTGAAACCCCATATGTCCCGCCTGACCCTGGTCGCCATCATGGCCGGTCTTAGTGGTTTGGCCGGGATAATCTTTTTTGAACCCCCTCCCCGGGTGACGGTGCTGGCCTCTGCCTCGTGGCAGGTGATCGATCCCGCCGCTGCGGCCCGCCAGCGGCTCACCCTGGTGCTGCCCCTGCGTCAGCGCCAACAGGCGGTGTGGCCCCTAGCCCGGCGGGCGGCCCGCAAGCACGGCCTGGAGCCAGCCCTGGTCATGGCCGTCATCCAAGCCGAAAGCCGCTTCTTGCCCCAGGCCCGCAGCCATCGCGGGGCCCAGGGCCTCATGCAGATCACCCCGGCCACCGCCCGGCACCTCAAGCTGGCCCGCCCCATGGACCCCCAGGCCAACCTGGACGCCGGGGTGGGCTACCTGGCCAGTTTGTATCGGGAATACCAGGGCAACCTGCGCCTGGCCCTGGCCGCCTACAACGCCGGGCCCGCCAAGGTGGCCGAGGCGGGCGGCATGCCCGACATCGCCGAGACCCGTCAGTACGTGGACGATGTCCTGGAAAACCTGGACCTGTTCCGCGCTCAGTACAACGCCAGAGCCCAATTCTAGTTAGTCTATTCCAAGAAGACCCCGCCTATAGCCCGGCGGGGATCATACCTCTCCGCGATTCTTAGCAACGCCTTTCAGTAATAGCCGTCATCACGAGGAGCATCTCGGAAGAGATGCGACGTGGTGATCTTCGACTTCCCCCAGGTGGGGTGGTTCGGGGCATGGAGGGGAGGAGGAATTGTTGGGCTTCGCTCCGCTCAATCCAACCTACGCTATGGCTCGGAGAGTGATAGCGCCTGCTTTTTACAGAGATTGCTTCGTTGCGGCGGGACGCCGCTCCTCGCAACGACAAGGCTGTTTTTTACTGGCGGCGGATGTAGGGGTGGGGTTTATCCCCGCCCTCCCCTCTCCCGCGGCGCAGCCCCGTGGTGCTAGGCAAGGCGGCGACGAGCGCAGACCGCAGGCGTATTGGGTAATACGCCGAGGTCTAAGCGATGCCGCCAACGCAGCATAGCGCCGCGTGGCTGCGCCGCGCCCTCATTGCTTGGGCATGGAGCGGTAATAGGGCCTCAAAGCCCCTGAGAGAAAAAACACCACCACCCGGAGCCCGAACCAGTCCCGCCCCGTTAGCGGGGGCGGCGGCGGACGCCGGGTGGCGCACGGGGGCCGGAGGGACCGGCCCCTGAAACAAGCTAACTACTTACGACGCTGATGGCGCGTGGACTTGAGCAGCTTGCGATGCTTATGCTTGCGGATCTTCTTACGCCGCTTTTTGATCACAGAACCCATGAAATCTGCCTTTTTGGGTGCGGTTCGCTTCCGGCGGCCTAAAAAGCCGCAGGGCTTCACGGAGAACAGATATATACCGGACAAAGTGGGCCACGGCAAGGGAAAATCTGTTCCCGCCGCGAGTTAGGAACCGCCCGGGGCCGCTGGAACCGCCTGATTCAGCCGAGCCGGGCCACGGGAAAAAAGCCATTAATACTAATATAATCCCCCAGCACAGCCAGCCGCCGCAGGGCAAGGCGGCAGGCGAAAGAGGGACGCAGGCGTAGTCTACCTACGCCGAGGCCCGAGTGACGCCGACAACGCCGCCATGCGGGGCTTGGCGAAGCCGGACTAAACTGTGGTGGTGTGGGTGAGATCTACTTCACCCGCCTGATTCAAGGCCTTGTAGCAGTCCCGGCAGAGCTGGAGCCCGGCCTCATCGTCCAGGGGCAAGAGCTGGATCAGATACTGAAAATCGGCGCAGGGCATCTCCCCCAGGGGCGCGGCGCTGATGAGCACCGGGGCCTGGTTGGGGTTGGCCAGGTCGGTGGCGATGAGGATGGGCTCCTCGGCCTGGTCCGGGCCTCCGGCCTGGGCGTGGGGCAAAAAGGAGTTTTGCTCGTAGCTCCACAGGGCCCGGTCCAGAAGCTCGGCCTGGGCCGGGTCCACGGCCAGGATCAGCACCTTTTGGCCCTGGGACCAATGGCGGGCAGCCAGGCGGGCGGCGGCCTGCTCCAGACCGGCGCGGGCTTGACGCAGATTGACGTATTCCACCTTTACGCGGTCCAAGGGCATCCTCCAGAGGCGATCTTAGCACACCCCCCCGGCCCCACCAAGGCCATCGGGGCGGCGGGCGCAAGCGCTCGGCAAAACGGAACAATTGCGCTGGGGTTTCTTGACACCCCCAGGGGCGGGACCTATATTAAAAACCAGCGGGCCGCCCCGGCGGACGGCCTGTCTGATAAGATATTGCCTTAACATCCAGCCGCCGATGAGCGGCTTTAACCGCGAGAAGCGATTAAAGATATAAATGGCCAAAGATTACTACAAGGTGCTGGGGGTGGCCAAAGGCGCCTCGCCCGAGGAGCTCAAGAAGGCCTACCGCAAGCTGGCCCTCAAGTATCACCCCGACCGCAACAAGGGCGACAAAGAGGCCGAGGACAAGTTCAAGGAAATCAACGAGGCCTACGCCGTCCTCAGCGACCCCAAGAAAAAGAAGGAATTCGACACCTACGGCTCCAGCGGCTTCAAGCAGCGCTATAGCCAGGAAGACATCTACAGGGGCAGCGACATCAACGACATCCTCCGGGGCATGGGCCTGGGCGGCGACGCCTTCAGCCAGTTCTTCGGGGGAGGCGGCCGGGGCGGATTCCGCACCTACACCACCGGCGGCGGCCCCCACACCGGCTTCGGCGGCTTCCAGCAGCCTTACGGCGGCATGGGCGGAGCCCCGGCCAAGGGCACGGACTTGGTGTACGAGCTGCCGGTGAGTCTGGAAGAGGTGTTCCACGGCGGCGAGAAGATGGTTTCCTACCGTCTGGGGGAGCGCACCGAGCGGGTGAGCGTAAAGGTTCCGCCGGGCATAGAGAGCGGCAAGAAGCTGCGCCTGGCGGGCAAGGGCGAACCAGGCCCCATGGGCGCGCCCGCCGGCGACCTGCTCATCAAGATAAACGTCCTGGACAGTCCCCAGTTCAAGCGCGAAGGCGCGGACCTGGAGAGCACGGTGACCGTGCCCTTCAGCCAGGCCGCCCTGGGAGCCACCGTGGAGGTGGCCACCATCGAGGGCAAAGAACTCACGGTGAAGCTGCCCAAGGGCACCCAGCCGGGAGCCCGCCTGCGCCTCAAGGGCCAGGGCCTGCCCAATTTCAACGGCTCGGGCCGGGGCGACCTTTTCGTGCGGGTGGCCATCGAGGTGCCCAAGCGGCTGAGCAAAGAGCAAAAAGAGCTTCTGGAGAAACTGTCCGAGGAGGGCTTGTGAGACCCCGCCGTCTGTTCCCCCTGATAATCGCCCTGGCCGCCCTGTTGGCCTTGGCCACATCCGCCCTGGCCGCCTTGGACTATCCCCGCCCCACCGGGCCGGGGGGCCAGCCCAGCGCGGTGGGCGACTATGCCAAGATGCTACCCGCCCAAGCCAAGCAGGCCATGGAAGCCATCGCCACCGAGCTTTACCAAAAGACCGGCGCGGCGGTGGTGGTGGCCACGGTGCCCTCCCTGGACGGCGAGAGCATCGAGCAGGCCGCAGTGCAGCTTTTCCAGAAGTGGGGCATCGGCAAAAAGGGCGAGGACAAGGGCGTGCTCATCCTGTTGGCCCCCACCGAGCGCAAGCTGCGCATCGAGGTGGGCTACGGCCTGGAGGGCACGATTACCGACGCCACCTCCGGGGCGGTGCGCGACCAATACCTGCTGCCCTATTTCAAGAAAGGCAAGTTCGCCCAGGGCCTGTTGGCCGGTGAGGCGGCCGTCGCCTCCCTGATCGCCCAGAGCGAGGGCGTAAAGCTCACCGGGGTGCCCGAGGTCAAGATCAGGCAGGGCGTTTCCCGGGGATTCAGCCTGGGCGGCCTGTTCGTGGTGCTCATCATCTTTTGGCTGGTCATGCGCATGTTCGGCAAGCGCGGCGGCCGGGGGGGACGGGGCGGAGGTGGATTGCTTCCGGCCATCCTGCTGGGCTCCATGATGGGCTCCAACATGGGCGGCGGCTTCTCCCGGGGAGGCGGCTTTGGCGGCTTCGGTGGGGGATTCGGCGGCTTTGGCGGCGGCATGAGCGGGGGCGGCGGCGCCTCCGGTTCCTGGTAGAGGAGAAATTAAGCAAATGGCCAAAAAACCGCCCCAGCAGCCCGAGGACATCTTCGAAGAGCTGCTGCAGGATCTGACAAACGCCTTGGGCACGGACCTGGTTTCAGTGGTGCTCTTCGGCTCGGCCGCGGCCGGCCGCTATGTGAAGGGCCGCTCGGACATGAACTTTTTGATCATGACCGCCGAGGGAGCCCAGCGCACCACCAGCCGCCTGCTGCCCTTTGTGAGCAAATGGGCCCCGGCCGGGGTGGCCCCGCCCCTGGTGATGACCCCGGACTACCTGGCCGCCAGCACCGACGTGTTCCCCATCGAGTTTCTGGTGATGGCCGCCAACCACAAGACCCTGCACGGCGAAGACCCCCTGGCCTCGCTGACCCTGGAGCCCGCCCATCTGCGCCTGCAACTGGAGCGGGAGATCAAGGGCAAGGTGACCGCCCTGCGCACCCGGCTTTTGGGCAGCGGCGGCGACGCCCGGGCCCTCACCGAGCTGAGCCGGGAGGCCCTGCCCGCTTTCGTGGCCTTTTTCCAGGCCTACCTGGAACTGACCACCGGTGGCTTCCCCAGCGACCCGTCCAAGGTGCTCGACGCCGTAACCGAGGCCGGGCTCAAGGTGGAGGCCTTCCAAAAGCTGGGCCAGGTGCGCGCCGGGGCCATCAAGCCCAGCCCGCCGGAGCTGGTGGCCCTGTGGGAAGAGGGCATTGCCGAGTTGGATGAAATCAGCCGTCAAGTGGACAAGCTGCAAGTTTAGATTTTTAGCGGCCCCGAGGCCGCAAGGAGAGAGTCATGGGCCGTGGAGCCAAATGGGCCATAGGCATCGGCGTAGTCGCCCTGCTTTTGTTCTTGCTTCTGGTTAGCCCCTACAACAGCCTGGTCAACCTGGACGAGTCGGTGAACCAGGCCAAGAGCAACATCGAAGTGACCCTGCAGCGCCGCCTGGACCTGATCCCCAACCTGGTGGAGACGGTCAAAGGCTATGCCTCCCATGAACGCGAGACCCTGGAAGGGGTCACCAAGGCCCGCCAACAGGTGGCCGCCGCCCCCACCCTGGAGGGCAAACTGGCCGCCAACCAAGGCCTGACCAGCGCCCTGGGACGTTTGATGGTGGTGGTGGAGCGCTATCCGGACCTGAAGGCCAGCCAAAACTTCCGGGCCTTGCAGGACCAGCTTGAGGGCACCGAGAACCGCATCGCGGTGGCCCGCACCCGCTACAACCAGGCCATATTGTCCTACAACACGGCCATACGCCGTTTCCCCACCTTGATCTTGGCCCGCCTGTTGGGTTACACCCCCAAGCAGGGATTCGCCGCCGTGGCCGAGGCCCAGACGGCCCCCAAGGTGAAGTTCTAGGCGGAAGATTTAAACTGCGTCTGATTCCAAGGAGGATGCGCCATGATGGTTGATGAATGGACCATGGTCTGGCGCATCCTCACGGCCGCCGGGCTGGGGCTGATCATCGGCCTGGACCGGGAGATCCACGGCCGGGCCGCCGGGCTCAGGACCTGCCTGTTGGTGGCCATGAGCGGGGCTCTTTTGATGAGCCTGTCGCTGTACCTCACCCAGATCTTCGCGGCCAGCGCCGACAGCAGCGTGGTGCGCCTTGACCCCGGCCGCCTGCCCTCCTACGCCATAGCGGGCATGGGCTTTTTGGGTGCCGGAGCCATCATCCAGGGCCGCCTGCGCTCCCGTGGGGTGACCACCGGGGCGGCCATGTGGGGCTGCACCGGCATCGGGCTCGCCGTGGGGGCCGGGCTCTACATCCCCGCCGGGGCCGCCACTGTGGTTACCCTGGTGGCGCTCAAGACCTTCCGTGACATCGCCCGCTTCCTGCCTCGCGAGCAGAACGTCATGCTGCGCCTGGAGCTTAGCGACCCGGCGGCAGAGGACCAGATACGGGACCTGCTCAAGGAGCACAAGGCCCACATCCTCTTCGTGGGCCGGGAACGCTGCCTGCCGGACAACACCGAGGAGGTGGAGATGTCGCTGTCCATCCGCTCGGGATCGGGCTGGCGCAAGATGCTGACGCAGATGGAAGAGGTGCCGGGCGTGTCGTGCTACTCTTGGAAGCAGGCCGAGGTACCATAATTTATTCATCGTGGTCGGCTTCGCCAGTCACCGGCATACCGCGTTGCTGGCGGCGCTCGGACCTCGACGTAGCTCAGGCTACGCCTCCGGCCCTCGCTTGCCAGACGCCTTGTCTGCCGGCGGCTGTCTGTGCCGGAGTTGGGCGCGATAATTACCCTAAGAGCTAGCAATTCCTTTACTGGCAGGGTGCCAATGTAGGGGCGGGGTTTATGCCCGCCCTCTTTAATTTCAGTAACAGCCGTCATCGCGAGGAGCATCTCTGGGCAGATGCGACGTGGCGATCTTCGACTTCCCCCAGGCGGGAGGGGTTGAGGCGCGGAGGGTGGTTGGGCCATATCTTGTCGGCGTGGGCATGACAAGGGAAAAGGAAGGTTGCCACACAGCGGCGGACAGGCCGCTTTCACCTTCCCGACCTTTGCCTTCCGCCGCTGTTCGCAATGACGGCTATTTGCTGAATGGGAAGAGGGCGGGACGGGTGCGCCTTGTTCATGCGTTGATGTTTGTGCGTGGGCGTCTTCTTCGAACAGAGTTTGCTTCGTCGCTACGCTCCTCGCAACGACAAGGGGTGTTTTTAAATGGGGATTATGGGTGGCCCCGACAGCGTAGCTGTCGGGGCCGCGACGCCTTGGCGGAGCGACAAGAGGTGTGGCCTGGCGAGTGTGCCCTGGCAAAATAGACCTCTTTGCTCTAAATATGTGACATGGGTGGAATTGACCTAGAACCCCTGCGCCAGGCGGCCCAGGACCTGCGCTACCTGCTGGGGCGGGGCTATCCCCGCGAGCTGGGCCTGAAGCTCACCGGCGACCGCTGGGGCCTGGACGCGGACCAGCGCCAGGTTTTGCGCCGGGCGGTGGTCGCCCCGAACCTGGCCCGTTCCCGGCGGGAGCGCCTGCTGCCGCTCAGCGCCGTTCGTAGCCAAGCGGTGGGGGTGGACGGCCACAACGTGATCATCACCCTGGAGAACGCGCTAATGGGCGCGGTTTTGGTGGAGGCCGACGACGGCGCGGTGCGCGACATCGGCCAGCGCGGCCGCCATTACGGACCCGGCCCCCACACCGAAACGGCGGTCAGGCTGATGATAGGGGCCCTGGCCGAGGCGGGCGCGGCCCGGTCGGTTATACTCCTGGATGCGCCCCTGCCCTTGAGCGGGCAACTGGCCGGGGTGGTTCGCCAGGTCATGGAGCGGGCCGGGCTGGCGGGCCAGGCCCGTGCGGTGGCCGTGCCCGAAAAAGAACTGGCCGTTTTCGAAGGCATCGTAGTAAGCGGCGACGGCCCCCTCATCGACGCGGTGTCCCGGCCCCTGGACCTGGCCGGGGCCATAATCCGGGGCATGGAGCCCCGCCCGGAAATGATCAGCTTGGAGCAGGCATGAGCGAAGGCAAAAAAAGCAGGGGGTTGGGCATCTTTTCCGGCGGGCTGGATTCCATGCTGGCGGTGAAGGTGTTGCAGCAGGCCGGGGTGGAGGTGGCGGTGGTCACCTTTGCCACGCCCTTTTTCAGCCCCGAGCGGGCCATGGTCTCGGCCAAGCACATCGGGGCGCCCCTGCAAGTGGCCCAGGTGGGCGGCCCTCATCTGGCGCTGGTCAAGGACCCGCCCCACGGCTACGGCTCCAACATGAACCCCTGCATCGACTGCCACGCCTTCATGTTCGCCCGGGCGGGCAAGATCATGGCCGAGCAGGGTTTTGACTTCCTGTTTTCCGGCGAGGTGCTGGGCCAGAGGCCCATGAGCCAGAACAAGCAGGCCCTGGCCCAGGTGGCCAAGCTCTCGGGCATGGCCGAGCACATCCTGCGCCCCTTGTCGGCCCAGGTGTTGCCGGTGAGCCCGGTGGAGGAGCGAGGTCTGGTGGAGCGCGAGTTGCTCCTGGGCCTGAGCGGACGCAGCCGCAAGCCCCAGATGGCCCTGGCCGAAGAGTTCGGCGTCAGCGACTACCCCGCTCCGGCAGGAGGCTGCCTGCTCACCGAGCCCGGCTTCAGCAACCGCCTGAGGGACCTGTTCAACCACCAGCCGGATGCCGGGCTGGCCGAGGTGGAGCTCTTGAAGCAAGGGCGGCATTTGCGCCTGAGCCCGCAGGCCAAGCTCATCGTGGGGCGCAACCAGCGGGAAAACCAGATATTGGAAAAACTGTCCCCGCCCTCGGCCCACTGGCTGATCACCCAGGGCCTGCCCGGCCCCCTGGGCCTGTACTTCGGCCCCACCGAGGGCCCGGACCTGGAGCTGGCCGCCGCCCTGGTGGCGGGCTACGGCAAGGCGGGGCCGGGCCAGGTGGTGACCGTGGACGTGGACCAGGACCGCAGCCTGGAGGTCAGCGCCCAGGGCCCGCGCCTGGCCGCGCCCTATCTGCTGTAGGTTGAAAGCGGGCTAGTCGATGGCGCGCTGGTTGAGGGTGCGCACCAGGGGGATGCCGTCCTCGAACACGTCGATGAGGTTCAGGCAGGCGTACTCCTGGTCCAGGCGGAAGACCCGGTCCATGGGCATGCCCAACAGCTTGGCCAGAAGCACCCGGTTCACCCCGGCGTGGCCGATCACGCAGACCTCGCGCCCCTGGTT